>OBEQ011243745.1_pt1 | contig 50943 bp, 52 predicted proteins | sample 1670901 | NCBI WGS metagenome assembly OBEQ01 (sample SAMEA104232315, study PRJEB22302) | groundwater metagenome | biome: forest; feature: aquifer; material: groundwater | place: USA | collected 2011-08-07 | depth 5.4 m
CATCATCGGCAGATTTAATCAAAACGGTATCTCCTTAACCAAAACATTAAAACCTAAGCCAACCAAACAACTTATCACCTTAACTTAAAGCGGACAAATCACGTGCTACAAAAAGCGGACATCTTGACGTGCTATCAACATTAAGGGAGGTTGAGAATTTAAAGGTGAAACGTGAATTCAGAATCAAGCAGATGAAGCTGATAAGCCTTTTGCATCAGTTCCTCTTTGATCCACGAAAGACTGGTCCTGAGGTAAAGCGAATAAAGATCCAAAAATTCATCCTGCCGCCGTTTGAGCTCATCCTCAAACTCATTTTCACCCTGGAGACAAATGAAAAGAATGTTCGATTTCATGGCGTCCTCACCACCACGCTTTGGATTAAAAAGCATGATCAAATCTACTTCTTAAATCGAAATTCGGCACTCGACGCATGACAATTCCTAAACGTACTAAAAGCCTTTTGCGCAAACTCAAATCATGCGTTTCATGCCACATTGAATAAAGTCTTAAAAAACGCGCTTCCACATCCTTGCGCGATCTTGTATGAGGTCGATTGCGATGTAGCAATCTCCTAAACATTCTCATTACGCAGCCTCCTCTAAACGAAATGAAAAACCAGGATCAACGGCTTCAAGCTCTTTTGCCCGTTCCATCAATCGTAAACGTTCTTCCACCCCTTTTGTCCGAATCCATTCTGCGTAACTATCCAGAAAGCGATCGGTCGCATTATTTAAATAATGCTCCCGTTCGAAACGATTGACTTCCTCGCAGAATTTCTGGAACGGCTCGTCATGAAATTGATTGGCGAAATTAAAAAATTCCTTCCTGGCAAATCGAAGAATTGTTTTATACCTATCAAAATTTCCTGATAGCTTTTCAAGTACCGACCCGATAGCCGTCTCCCGCCGGTAAATCCGCCGATTGTAATTCGCTGCTTGTTGGTAATAATTCTGCGCCATGCTCGAGAATTGCTGCTCAGATTTTCCGAACACGTGCCGTTCATTTTCCAAATTTTGAAAGACTCCTAGATGAACCATTAAATGATCAGCATTCACCTTATAAATAAAATACCGAATAATTCGGTCGTCATTTCTATCAACCAAATCTGCCATTTCACTCACATTGGTGCTTAGGTATCGTCTTACAGCCCCCTGATAATCCGGCAAAGAGGCTGCAAAAAGCAAATGCGCAAGGTAGATGTTTACATCTTCATCAAAAGCGTTTTCATTGGAAGGGAATCTACAAGCTGAGCGGGATTTGAGAAGTGCATTGAGCAAAAAACCTATGGCAGAATCTCGTTCTTGTTTGGGAATATCAAAGTAAAAGTAGCGTTTTTCCTGATCTTCCATCGTTTTTGCCTCATATTAAACTTTATAAATAGCTTAACTTCAGCGGCCAAAAAAGGAGCTTTTAGGCTCTCCTTAAAAATTACCATATGGCGGGGATGGTGTCAAATTAGTGATGAATTTTTATCTAAGCTATTTATTACAAGTAACTTAAGCTACTTTTTTAGTAAGGGCTTAAGTTCTGATAAAAATCTCGAGGATTTAAGGGGGTATTCAAGACGAAACTGGAGAAATTTTTCACTCATTTTCTCAAGCTCCTTTTCCGTTTGCTGGCTCAAGCGAAGCCTAACTGCTTGGTCGATCTTGGACTTCAAAAAGAATAAAAGGCTTTGAATGGTGCCCTTCGAAATTCGAATGGTGCCAGGTTCTCCGCGGTCGCATTTCACACAGAGGACGCCACCCTGTTTGGAACTGAAAAAAGCTCGCTCCAGTTGGGTTTGACCACACGAAGCACAATGGTTTAATACGGGAAGAAAGCCTGCTTGTTCCAAAATCTTCACTTCAAATATTCTCGCAACATGGGTTGGAGGAGCACTTCGTAAAATTTGGAATGACGACGCCAAAAGATCGAAAGCATCTGGGTGCGGGTCGTGGATTCCAAAAAGGGCGTCAATGAGTTCAACAAAATAACTAGCATAACTAAACGAATCCAAGCGATCTCTCAGAAATGAATTTGAGTTCAAGACAGCGGTTTCTGAAATTAGATGTGTGTCAGACTTTAATTTTTCATAATAAACAAGCGACAAATGGGTAAACGGTTCAAAGCAGGCAACAGTCGGATTTTTCTCTCGACGGGCGCCTTTAACCAGACCTTTTATTTTACCGGCACCGCGGCTGAAAAATGTAACCAGAAGAGAGGTTTCTCTTACAGATAACCTCTTTAAAACAAATGCCTCTTCCCTTCTGATGGCCATTTTTAGACAATTCTCTTATTTTTTGAAACAAACAGTTTAAGCAACTTGTCTTCTGCTCGTCTCATCCTGATTTTTGCACGCTGCGAATGGTCCGAATAGCCTTGAAGATGAAGAATGCCATGGCATACATAACGCGCTAATTCTTCCTGAAGCGGGACGCGAAACCGCTTGGCGTAAACTTCCGCTCGTTTAGGAGAAACAACAACCTCCCCTAGAAAGGAATGGTTTTTCAACGCAAATTTTTCTCCGATAATGTTTAAAAATGGGAAGGCAAGTACATCCGTTACCCAGGAATGATTCAGATACTTTCGGTTGAGACGCTTAATCACAGAATCTGAAACAAAAACCAGGCTCAGAGCGGTTCGCCTGAACGTAAGATTCTTGAGAACCGTGTGGGTAAAAGAACTTAGCTTTTTTAGGTGGACTTTGAGACCTGAGCGGAAATTAGTAGCGACAACGATATTCCCATATCTGGCGGTACGGGATGATACTATCTTTTCTTGCTTCATTGAATACACCAGGAAGGGAATGAAAAATCCTATTGCGGCTTCCGTTCATGCAACTCGTAAGCTTTGATCACGTCTTGCACCAACTTATGTCGGACCACATCTTTTTCATCCAAATAACAAAACTTAATGCCTGTAACTTGGCGCAGTATACTTTGAACTTCAACCAATCCCGAACGCTTGCCGCTCGGGAGGTCAATTTGAGTGATGTCGCCCGTAATCACAGCTCGGGATGAAAACCCAAGACGCGTCAGGAACATTTTCATCTGTTCATGAGTGCAGTTTTGACCTTCATCCAGGATAATAAAACTATCATTCAAGGTTCTGCCGCGCATGTACGCAAGCGGGGCAACTTCAATTAAACCGCGCTGCAAATAACGGCTTGCTTCTTCAAAATCCATCATGTCATAAAGCGCATCGTAAAGAGGACGTAGATAAGGATTGATTTTGGCGTATAGATCTCCAGGCAAAAAACCGAGGCTTTCTCCCGCTTCTACCGCAGGACGTGTCAAAATAATTCGGCTCACCTTCTTTCTCTTAAGAGCATCGATGGCCGTCGCCATAGCCAAGTAGGTTTTTCCGGTGCCAGCAGGTCCTATTGCAATGACAATGTCATATCGGTGGATGACTTGGAGGTAGGCTTCTTGGTTTTTGCTTTTGGCCTTGACCAGCTTTCCTTTATGAAAAAAAGTGGTCGGGGATCTTTCTGAAGGATTGGTTTTTCGTTCTTCTGAATTTTGGAAAGGCACGTCAGTTTTCTCTGAACTTTGACCATTATTTTCCCGAATGCGTTCCAGTTCAGACATAAAAAACTCAACGGCTGATTTTACATTCTCTTTTGCACCAGAAACGACTAATCGGTGGTTCCGCGCCGAAATTCGAACTTTAAACTTTTCCTCCGCAAAACGGAGCCGTTCATCCAGGCTTCCATAAAGCGAAATGGCTTCTTCATCAGAATTAAGTTTAATAATTTTTTCCAAAATTTGCTCCTTTTAATCCTTGACCTGCAAATGCAATTCCTTTAACTGCTTCGCCGACACCTTAGAGGGCGCTTCTGTCATCGGACATGCTCCTTTTTGAGTTTTAGGAAACGCAATCACATCGCGAATCGAATCCATTCCACACAAAATGGCACACAAACGATCTAACCCGACGGCAATACCGCCATGAGGAGGTGCACCAAACCGAAGCGCTTTGAGCAGAAAACCAAACTTCTCCTCAGCTTCCTTATCACTGATTCCAAGGGTTTTAAACACCATTTTCTGAACCTCTTCCTGATGAATGCGGATACTTCCGCCTCCTACTTCCGTTCCATTTAGAATAATATCATATGCTCGGGCGCATACCTTGAGAGGCTCTTTTCCAAGCAACGCCAAATCTCTTTCCTGAGGCGCTGTAAAAGGATGGTGGACGGCATCGATTTTTTTCTCTTCCTCATTCCACTGAAATAATGGAAAATCCACAATCCACACCAAACTCAATTCATTCGACCGATTGAGGCCTAGCTCGCTTCCGAACCGATTTCTAAGGGCTCCCAATGCGGTACAAGTGGTTAACCATTGATCAGCAATTAGAAAAATAATATCCCCTACGTTTCCGTGAAAAGCTTCTTTCAACTTTTTTTGTTGATCGGGCGTCAAAAATTTCGCAATTGGGGACTCAAGGCCATCTGCTGTAATCTTAAGCCAAGTAAGCCCCTTGGCTCCAAAGCCTTGGGCAAATGTGGTGAGCGTATCTAAATCACCACGGGAATAATTTCGATCGTATATTTTGATACCCTTGATGACGCCTTTTTGTTTCACCACTTCTTGAAAAATTTTGAGTTCTGAATTCCCTAAGAGCAAAGTTACATCCACAAACTCAAGCTCGAAACGAAGATCCGGCTTGTCTGATCCAAAGCGGTTCATGGCTTCCTTATACGTCATGCGTGGAAAAGGCGTTTTGACCTGCACCCTGCGAACGGCTTGAATAATGCGTGCCAAAAGTCCTTCAATGATTGACATGATATCGTCTTCTGCAATAAAGGACATTTCCACATCAATTTGAGTATGTTCAGGCTGACGGTCAGCCCTTAAGTCTTCATCTCTAAGACAGCGAGCCAATTGGAAATAGCGGTCAAAACCTGAAATCATCAGAATTTGCTTAAAGAGCTGCGGCGATTGAGGCAAAGCATAGAAACTTCCGATATCAAGACGCGAAGGAACTAAAAAATCGCGCGCTCCTTCCGGCGTACTTTTCGTAAGCATTGGAGTTTCTACTTCAACAAAACCTTGCTCATCAAAATAATCTCGAACAATTTTCGTAATTCGGTGACGCACTTGCAAACGGTTCAACATAGCGGGACGTCTGAGATCTAAGAAACGATACTTCAAGCGGATCTCTTCAGAAACAGCGGTATCATCTGAAATTTCAAACGGGGGTGTGTCAGAGGAATTCAAAATCTCAAGCTTATCCACCTGAATTTCAATTTCTCCCGTTGTAATCTTAGGATTCTGAGTTCCATTTGGTCTTTTGGTAACTATTCCATGAGCCCGCACTACGTATTCGGGCCTTAGTTTTTCAGCAACCGCATGTACATCACGGCTACCTTCGGGATTAAATACCAGCTGAGTTTTTCCCCATCGGTCTCTCAAATCAATGAAAATCACATTTCCGTGATCCCGACGCTTATCTACCCAGCCACAGAGAATAATTTTATTTCCAATTTGTTTTGCGGTTAACTCACCGCACGTATGCGTCCGCAACATTAAAGCTCACCAAAGCCTTTAGCTAAATTTTCTGGTTTCATTCGTTTCTGCACTCCGGTAGCCATTTTCTTAAGATTAATTTCGCCCGCGTTCCATTCATCTTCACCTACAATAAGAGCGTAGCCCACTTTCATCTTGCTGGCCCGTCCCAAATGATTTGAAAGCGAACCTTTTGAAAATGAAAAGTGAGCTCGTTTACCTACTGTGACAAGCTCCAAAGCAATTTTCCGATAAAAAGCGCAGCTTTCTTCGCCGTGAACCAAAGCTGCTACATAAACTGTGTCGTTTAAAAGTAAATCTTCCAAACAAACTCCAGCTGCTTCCAATGTTGTCAGCAAACGTTCTACACCTATTGAAAAACCGCTCGCACCTGCTTGAGGTCCTCCTAAATCATGAATTAAGGAGTCATACCGTCCGCCCGCCAAAACTGCGTCTTGAGCTCCCAAACCTTCAGCCGTCACTTCAAAAACAAAACCTGTGTAATAATCAAGACCGCGGACTAGCTTTGATTCAACTTTGGCAGGAACTTGAGCATCTGCGAGAAGTGAAGTAATTTTGTCAAAATCAGATTGTGCTTTTTCTGATAACTTTAATTTTGGAGCGTGCTCGATGAAAGGCTGGCAGGATTCAACTTTACAATCGAAGATTCGAAGCACATTTCGAGAAAGTCGAAATTGGCAATCTTTACAAAGCTTGAATTGAACTCCTGTAAAATAACGGCTTAATTCTTGATTAAATCGCGTGCGATCTTCTTCAGAACCCAAATGATTGATTCTAACCAAAAATTTCTTAAGACCCAGCCATTCCAAATAATGTTTAATCATGATGATCAGTTCGGCATCATTGACAGGCGAATGAGTATTCAAAGTTTCTACGCCGATCTGATGAAACTGACGTTTGCGTCCCGCTTGCGGCCGTTCAGCCCGGAACATAGGACCAAGATAATACACAAAGAGCGGTTCATTTTCTTTGATCAAATGATGTTCCAGGACTGCCCGAACTACTCCTGCCGTCATTTCGGGTCGGAGCGTGAGACTGCGCGATCCACGGTCTTCAAAGGTATACATTTCCTTATGGACAATGTCACTTGCCTCACCAATGGAGCGTGCAAAAAGTTCCGTTACTTCCAAAATAGGCGTTCTGATTTCGCGAAAACCATGCGCTTCCAAAAAAGTCTTGGTTTTCTGTTCTAAAACCTGCCATTTTTCAATCTCAGGCGCAAAAAGATCGTCCATTCCTTTGACGCTCTGATACTTCATAAACATAAACTCCAGGAAGGATTTGCTGACGACTTAAACAATTGAAGATCCATGCCTATGGGGAAGGTGTTCGTACTGGAAAATAATTTGGACGAAAAAGGAAAACAAGTGCAGCTCAGCTTAATAAATCTTACGCTTTCGAGCGGCACGCATCTTACGCCTGCGCTTTTCGCTGGGCTTCTCATAATGTTTTCTGGATTTTAGAATCTTAAGGATTCCTTCACGCTCAATTTTCTTTTTAAGGCGCTTCAGCGCCTTGTCGAGCGGCTCATTCTCACCCACTTGAACTTTTGGCACAAAACCTCCCTTTCATTTTCCTTAAAGTTTTGAAGGTGTATTATACCCCCTTCCCTCTAGTTGTCAAGGCAACCGATTGTGTAACCTTTTCTCATACAACGAGATAGAAAATCAAACCGCTGCTTCTGACTTTACGATAATCATACATTGGGGATTCGATTGACAGAAAGCGGTAGATTCATTTATAGTAACTGTACATGCTTGGATTTGGAACGGAATTTAATCATTACTGGCGCAGTCTCATACGCATTCTCTATCCCGCCAATTGCGTCCTATGCCGGATTCCTTTGATGATCGAGGAAATCCATTTGTGTATTCCTTGCGTCAAGAAAATTGAACCTTTAAAAGCCCCAACGTGTCTAAGATGCGCTCGCCCACTCGCTCCCTACGGAAACCATCGCTTGGTCTGTTCTCAATGCCGCTCCGAGCGCCCTTACTATGATCGAGGTTTTGCCCTAGTGCCATATCAAGAATCAATCAAAAACATTTTTCACCAGATCAAGTTTCAAAAGAAGCTTTGGCTGATCAAAGTTTTCTCTGGCCTGCTTGAGCGCTTTCCATTCTCAGAGATAGGAAACTATGAAATGATCATCCCGATCCCCTTGGATTCAAGACGCGAACGAGAACGCGGTTTTAACCAAGCGCTTATCATCGCTCAAATGTTAAGTGAATTAAACCCGAAAAATGCTCCTCAAATTCGGGGGGTAATCGCAAAAAAGAAAAGAACACTTCCTCAAAGCCAATTGAAACGCGAGGAACGTCTGAGCAATTTAGAAAATGCCTTCTTCCTTAAACAAAAAAGTGTCGTCCAAGGAAAGCAGGTCCTGCTGGTAGACGATATCTTCACAACCGGAGCAACCATTAATGAATGTGCCCGAATCCTAAAAGAAGACGGAGCTGAGCGAGTTGATTTTTTTACCATTGCCCGCTCCCAATCCTCATGAAAATCTTAGATCGTTACCTCATCAAACAATTAATTTTCCCGATTTTCTTCTGCACCTGTACGCTCATTTTCCTGGTGTTCATGGCCGATGTATTTGATTATCTGGACGAAATGGTGAAAAATAAAACTCCACTCCCACAAATTCTTCTTTATTACTTAGCCCTCATTCCTGAAACTTTCATTTCCATCATTCCCTGGGCAAGTCTTCTTGGCACTATTTATGTGCTCACGGGCTTTAATTACCACAATGAAATCATTGCCATGAAAGTATCCGGCTTGGAAATCACCTCGATCATTCGTCCGATCATCTTCATTGGCTTTCTCCTAGGAATTGTTTCATTCCTTGTGAGTGACCAAATTGTTCCTATAACGGCTCCAAAAGCGAACCAAATTTTAAAAGAACGAATCGAAAAGAAAAAAACAAAGGAAAAAAGGGAAGTATTCGAAAACGTGACTTATTATGGAGGAAAGGACCGGCTGTATTACGCCCGTCTCTTCTTCGAGAAAGAACAAAAACTTCAAGATTTTATTGTCCTGTGGTTGGACTCCAAAAGAAATGTCAAAAAGAAAACGGTAGCCCACGAAGCCATATGGACAGGAACGCAATGGGAACTCCATCATGCAACCGATTACGCCATGCAGCAAAGGGGTGAAATGTTTGGAGAACCTGCCTTTCAAGAAACTGTGGTGTATCCTGAAATCAATGAAACGCCCGAAGATTTTTTAAAAGCAGTAAACGAAGACTCTTCGATTAACTATAGAGATCTAAAGGATTATATCGGCAAATTAAAGGAAAATGGCATCAAAGTGAATTCGGAGCTGGTGGCACTCCACCATAAGCTTTCATTCCCATGGAACAGTCTGGTAGTGATGTTTCTTGCAGTGCCATTCCTGGCTAAATCGTCAACGCGCCGCATGATTGCGGTCAACGTCCTTGCCTGCCTGGCGTCCGTATTTTTGTTTCACGTCTCAGGAGCCGTTTTGCTTGCGCTCGGCAAGGCAGAGAAATTATTTCCGATGATCAGCGCTTGGTCTCCCAACTTCTTATTCGGCTTCGGAACGTTCTTCTTCCTAGACCGCGCAAACGAATAGGTTAGGTTCCTAGCTCCCACGAAGAGAGGTACTTGACTTGCTCCTTTGTCAAGCGATCGATTTGAATTTTCATCGCTTCCAATTTCAACGCGGCTATATGTTCATCAATTTCTTGAGGAATCGTATAAATCCGCGGCTCAAGTTTTGAAGCGGATTTCACCAGGAATTCAGCGCCAAGGGCTTGGTTGGCAAACGACATATCCATCACGGAGGCAGGATGGCCTTCTGCTGCTGCAAGATTGACAAGCCGCCCACCTGCAATGAGATAAATTCTGCGGCTATCTTTTAAACGGAATTCCTCGACAAAATCCCGAACCGGGCGAACCTTGGAGGAAAGTTTGCGAAGCACGGGGATATCGATCTCAACATCAAAATGTCCTGAGTTTGCAATAATGGCGCCGTCTTTCATCACAGCAAAATGTTCCTGGCGGATAACCTTTGTATTCCCAGTCACAGTCACGAAAACATCACCTAAGGATGCTGCTTTTTTAAGTGACGCCACTTCAAACCCGTCCATAACAGCTTCCAATGCTTTGAGAGGATCGGTTTCCGTGACGATCACGCGAGCTCCCATGCCACGGGCTTTCGCGGCCAATCCGCGCCCACACCAGCCGTAACCACAAACGACAAAAACACAGCCGGAAAGCAAAATATTGGTAGCGCGGATAACGCCGTCAAGCGTGGATTGACCCGTTCCGTAACGATTATCAAAAAAATGTTTCGTTTTTGCATCATTAACCGCAAGCACCGGAAACAGAAGAAGCCCTCTTTCCTCTAAACTGCGCAGGCGAATAACGCCTGTTGTTGTTTCTTCGGTACTTCCTAAAATAGAAGCGGCTAGATCTTTACGTTTCCCATGAATTTGAGAAACGAGATCCGCCCCATCATCCATGGTAATGTTAGGTTTATGCGAAAGCGCCGCATTAATGTGATTGTAATACGTTTTATGGTCTTCACCTTTTATGGCAAACACCGGAATCCCAAAATGTTTGATCAAAGAAGCGGCAACATCATCCTGCGTGCTGAGCGGATTTGAAGCGCACAAAATGCAATCAGCACCTCCGGTTTTCAAAGCAATCATGAGATTCGCCGTCTCAGTCGTGACATGAAGACATGCTGAAATCCGGATTCCCTTAAGTGGCTTTTCCTTTGAAAAACGATCGGCAATAATTTTCAGGACAGGCATACTGCGGCCCGCCCATTCAATTCTTTGTTTTCCCTTCGGAGCTAAACGAATGCTTTTAATATCGCTTGATTTCACCGTGACCTTTGCAATGTTGAATGAAGTTCCTTTAATTTGTTTTGCCCTGTCTTACCCAAAACCGCTTCCCTAAGCACTTCAGCCACATCGGTCAATTCCCAAGCAAAACCTTCTTCTTTTCTGCCGAAATGGCCATACACTGCGGTTTGGCGGTAAATCGGGCGCCTTAAATTCAAACGTTTGATAATACCGCGCGGCGTGAAGTCAAAAACCTTTCGGACGCCACTGACGATTTGCTCATCTGAAACCGCGCCTGTTTCGAAAGTATTCACCATAATAGAAACCGGCTCCGGAACTCCAATGGCATACGCCACTTGAATTTCACAACGCGAAGCTAGCTTGCTGGCCACAACATTTTTAGCGACGTACCTGGCAAAATAAGAAGCAGAACGATCGACTTTTGAGGGATCCTTTCCGCTGAACGCTCCGCCGCCATGAGCGCCCACACCGCCGTAGGTGTCAACGATGATCTTACGACCCGTAAGACCAGTATCGCCTAAAGGTCCACCGACTTCAAAACGACCGGTCGGATTCACAAAAATTTTTGTGGTTTTGTCAAGATATTTAGCGGGAATTACTTTTTCAATTAAAAGAGACTTGATGTCTCTTTCGATGGTTTCGAGTTTGACGGCTCCGTCATGTTGCGTGCTGAGCACAACGGCAACAACGCGGACAGGTTTTCCGTCGTCGTATTCAACCGTCACTTGACTCTTTGCATCGGGGCGCAAATATTTAAGTTTTTTTGATTTCCGAATCTTCGATAATTCATACACCAATTTATGAGCCAACATAATCGGAATCGGCATAAGCTCCGGCGTTTCATCCGTCGCATAACCAAACATCATTCCTTGATCTCCGGCACCACCCTTGTCAACTCCCATGGCAATATCAGGTGATTGCTGATGAATATAAGTAGTAATGTTGCAAGTTTTATAATCAAAGCCATAAGAAAGATCATCATAACCAATTTCCTTAATGACTTCGCGAGCCACCTTCGGAATATCCACTTTGGCCTGAGCCGTAATTTCGCCAGCAACCACTAAGTTGTTGCGACTAACCAAAGTTTCGCAAGCAACTCGGGCGTTTGGATCTTGTGCTAAAAAAGCATCCAAAACGGCATCTGACACCTGATCACAAAGTTTGTCTGGGTGCCCTTCGCTAACAGATTCTGAAGTAAACAAGTATTTTTCTTTTTTCATGCGTAAAACTCCCCTTTTCTTAACCGAACGTTTCGGTAACTTTTTTTTCATCCCCCACCGATTTTTTGTTATCAGCCAAACAAATTTAAGCTTTTAAAATTAACGGGGTTCTATTTTTTAATCCCCACTCAAAGTTGGTGGGGGATCATGCATTCCGCCATTTCCGATGAGACTGGAAAAATTGGTCTGCCTGATGATAAGAATCTAAATCTCCGATATCAAACCACGTACCCCCAAATGGAAACGCAAACACGCTAATTTCCTGAGCAAGCCAACTCATGTAAAAACCAGGGGCGTCTGGATTTTGATTTTTTTCAAGATAACGATCCACATGGTGCAACGTCTCTTTGGGAAAGTAATAAATTCCCATAGAAGCAAGCGTGGTTGGAGGATCCTTCGGTTTTTCAAAGAAAGCGGTAATTTTGCCGGAAGAATCCGTTTTAATCAAGCCATATTTTTGAGCAAGCGTTTTATCATGAACGTCATAAACCCCTACGGAAGCAGCCGGCTTTTTGGATTGAGCAAAAGATACAAATGCCCCAAGCTCCGCATCAAAAAGATTATCCCCAGCCAACACTAAAACATCCGTATCCCCCGCCGCACCTTTTTCCAAACCGAGTTTAAGATCCTGAATGGCACCCAAACGATGATCAGGATCCATAGTGCCGTCGTTGAGAATACTGATCTTCTTATTTGTTTTCAGAGCTTCATGCCATTCACAAAAGTGATTGTAAAACCGCCCGTTGGAAATAATAAGAATGTGATCCAACGATGAAATAGACTCCAACTTCTTTAACAAATGAGTCAAAAGTGGTTCCCCGTCAATCACGAGAAGCGGCTTCGGCTGATGCTCCGTCAAAGGATAGAGACGAGTGGCATAACCAGCACACAGAAAAACAGCTTTCATCCTACCGGTTCCTTAGCTAACTCTGATTTAAGGTACTTGATGACTTCCACCGGCGTGGGATCCACTTGATATAAAGTAGCCAGATAAAGACTGATCCAATCCCCTAAATAAACCAACGAAAACATACGCGCCAAAAGGCCTTTTCCCTGCGAGAAAAGCTCAAATACTTTTCCCGCGCATCGTTCAATCACACCCTTCGTCAGATTTATTCTCATTTGAACACGTTTATGATCTGAAGTGTCTCGCAAGAAAAATACTGTGCACTCCTTAAGCAATCCCTTAGGATTGTGCCATCCAACCAATTCATTATGGTTCATTTCAGGTAACACATGGTGTGAGGCAAGCGCCTTTGCGTTTTCTTCAATTTGTCCCCGCCATCTGAGCGCCACCACATCAAAATAGTCAGTGCCAGAATAAATAATCGAGTACTTCTTAAAACAAGCGTTGGCTAATTGTTTCGCCAAATTACGTTCAAATGAAATAGTCGTACCATATTGCGATTCCGCAAGCGTTCGAATTAAACCGATCGCTTCTTTCAGTTCCGCGGGTTTATAAGCTTCTCTAAAACCAATTTTTGAAAGTGCCACCAAAAGGGGGATGACGGAATATCCCAAAGCTGCGCGCGGGGACATTCCTCCAGGAATTTTAATCACAGGAAACAAATGCTGCTGGGCTTGTCGAGCGAGCTCTCCTCCGGAAGTAATAGCCAAAATCCTCGCACCCTGCTTCATGCCTTGTTTGAGTGAGGAAAGCGTTTCCTCTGTATCTCCTGAATAGCTACTCACAACCAGAAGGGTTTTATCATCCACAAACCGAGGGAGCTGGTAATGACGATTCACAAAAATTGGAATTGGAATTTCATAGGTCAAATAAGAACGAATAAAGTCTGCTCCAATGGCTGAGCCCCCCAGACCGGAGAAAACGATTTTAGTCAAACCTTTTCCCAAGTTGGAATCTAAAGAAGCGGATAGACCGATCTCCTCAGCATGTTTCATTTGCTCTGAAAAATCATGAATCGACTTTAACATATTTTGTGGGTCATTTTTTTGAATGGTTTCTTTTTGATCTAAGACGTTCATCAAGTCAATCCTCGAATAGTTCTGGAGCTACCGCTTTCAATTTAGCCTCTGAAAATTGTTTGATCTCATCACCCGTTGTAAGTTCAAGCGCACGCATGGCAACTTCCTGCGCTTGTTTAAATGTCACCGAACGGATTATTTTTTTCACTTTCGGAAGAGCGAAAGAGCTCATGCTGAGCTGATTGATGCCAAGACCCACGAGCAAGAGAGCCATAGCGGGGTCTCCCCCCATTTCACCACAAACGCTCACCCAAATTCTGGCTTTTTTCGCATTATGAACGGTCATTTGAATCAACTTCAGAATGGCTGGATGAGTCGGTTCATAAAGATAGGCTATTTTTTCATTGACTCGATCAACCGCCAGAGAATATTGAATGAGATCATTGGTTCCGATCGAAAAAAAACTGACTTCGCGGGCAAGGACGTCGCTGGTTAGGGCCGCCGATGGAATTTCAATCATGGCACCCACTTCGAGTTTCTCGTCAAAAGCGATACGCTCTTCCCGCAATTCTTTTTTCACTTCTTGAACAATCCGATTGGCTTGCTTCAACTCAGTGAAATTCGAAACCATGGGATACATCAGTTTCAAATTTCCAAAAACACTGGCCCGAAGAATGGCTCGAAGCTGCGTTTTAAAAATATCGATGCGGGTCAAGCAAAACCGAATGGCGCGCCAACCCATGAATGGATTCATCTCATGAGGCACTTCAAGTGAAGATAAAAACTTGTCCCCTCCGAGATCGAGCGTTCGAATCACTACGGGTTTTGGAGCCAACTGTTCCGCCACGTGACGATAAGCTTCAAACTGTTCATTTTCGGAAGGAAGGTCAGACCGGTTCATATAAAAATATTCCGTCCGGTACAAACCGATCCCCTCAGCGCCGTGCGCAATCACCGACGGAATTTCATCTGGAAATTCAATGTTCGCCACAAGCTGAACTCGATGACCATCCAACGTTTCAGCTGTTAAGGACTTAAGTTTATCTAGTTCTGTGACTAGCTCAACGAAACGCTTTTCTTCATGAGTATAACGGTCAATCGTAACCGGATCGGGATTGACAATGACCATTCCCCGATTGCCGTCGATGATCATCATGTCTCCGTTTGAAATTTCCCTGCTGATTCGGTCAAGACCGACTACCGCCGGAATTTCCATGGAACGGGCCATAATCGCAGTATGAGAAGTGGGACCACCGATATCGGTCGCAAAGGCAATCACATGTTCCCGGTCCATCATCGCCGTTTCAGAAGGAGAAAGATCATGCGAGATTACAATGACCTCATCCTTTAAATGAACTAGAGAATCTTTTTTTTCTCCACGCAAGTTTTGGAGAATACGCTTGCCAACATCTTTAATGTCGGCGATACGTTCTTTTAAATATTCGTCGTCAATTTGAGTAAAAGCGTGGAAATAACGTCCGATGACGAGCGCAAAAGCATGGTCTGCTGAAACGTATTCGTTTTTGATCTTGGAAAAAACGTCCTCAATCAGCGTCCGATCCTCCAAAATCAGCAGATGCGCACTGAAAATGTCAGAATGCTCATGTCCGAGATCCTGTGCAATTTTCTTTCGAATGCCAAACAGTTCCGATCTGGTCTTGGTAAGTGACTCTTCAAACCGGACGATTTCCTTTGGGATATCTTCCGAACGAATTTCTACTTTCGGAACATCGAAAAGATCCTCGCTGTGGAGGACAAGTGCTTTACCGATCGCAACCCCAGGAGAAACTGGAATTCCCTGAAACGTTTCCACCCCGTTAGACCTCTCTACCTCTTTTCACTTTAACCTATTCTTCTCCAAAATTATGTTCAATCAATTTTTCGATTTCCGCCATAGCATGCTGCGCATCCGGTCCTGAGATGTAAACCGTAATGTGACTTCCCGGCCCCGCCGCAAGCATCATCACCCCCATAATCGATTTTCCGTTCACCTTTTGCTTGCCTTTCTGAATGGTGATCTCGCTTTGAAATCGATTTGCCGTCCGAACAAATAAAGCAGCAGGGCGTGCGTGTAAACCCAGCTTGTTCCGAATCACGAATTTTTTTTCAACGACCTTTTCTGCTTCCATCTGCGCAATCCAGTCCTGTTACCGCCTTAACACTTCAAAATATTGATCAATAATGCCTTTGGCCAGCTTTGCCGGATCGTGTCGAACTTGTGTATCAATTTTCAACATTTCACCGCCCACCACCTCATAACCCAACTCACGAATCTTCGCCAAATCCACATGGACCGGATCCGAATTGGTTTCCCGATATCGATCCAAGACAGACTTTGAAATCAGCTGAGTGTTAAAAAAACACGCATCCACAACGCCTGGATCCGTGTGACTGATCAAAACACGAAGATGATCGTAAGCCGTGTAGCCTTCTGTTTCTCCAGGTTGAGTCATTGCGTTAATAATGAAAACTTTGTAGGCGTCCGATTCCAAAACGGCGTTTAAAATATCTTTGATCAAAAGGTTTGGAAGAATGCTCGTATAAAGACTGCCCGGACCCATCACCACTAAATCAGCATTCCGAATGGCTTCAAGCGCCTCGTCTGTAGCGCTGCAATTGGCAGGCCTAAGCGCAATTTTCTTAAGCGATTTCCTCTTTGTCGTAATGTTGGTTTCCCCTTCGGCAACGGTACCGTCTGTAAATTCGCCCACAAGCGTAACTTTATCGAGGGTTGAAGGAAGTACTCTGCCACGAATCGCAAGTACTTTACTCGACTCGCGAATCGCTTTTTCAAAATCACCGGTCACCATGGAAAGCGCCGTGATGAACAAGTTGCCAAAACTATGACCTTTAAGCCCTTCGCCTTCCTCAAAACGATATTGGAACAAATCGCGGATCAAGGGTTCAGCATCAGCTAAGGCCACCAAACAGTTTCTAATATCTCCCGGCGGCAGCATGTCGAGCTCATCTCTCAGACGACCTGAACTTCCGCCCGTATCTGTCACAGTCACAATGGCGGTGATGTTATTCGTATAGGCCTTGATTCCTTGCAAAAGCACACTCAAGCCCGTTCCACCGCCGATCACAACAATGCGCGGTCCGCGTGCAAGAAAATCTCGCTTGCGGCTTTGATACACAACGTTCGCTAAATCATCAAGAGGTTCCGGCATCAAGGCGCGAATAAAAATCCGAACGATATTTTTAAGCGCCGTATAAACCAGAAAAATTCCAAAAACAAGGAACGCTGTCGCAAAACTCGCTAAGAGAACGCTGTGTTGAGACATGGTTTTGACTGCGGAAAGACCCACAATCACCATGATTCCGAGCCCGAACGCCGCCAAAACAACCCAACGCTTGATCCCAATTCCCGGATAAAGCCACCTGAAAAATTTCATCCCATCGCCTCCTTTGCAAAAACGCACCGCAAGTCTTGCCAGGTGCGTTTTTGAAACTTTATAAGTTTTCGATGCTTTGCATCGAAAAAAGGAGGTGATGGGATCATGACTAATCTGCCTCTGGAGTCGAGGGGTGCATCGATCGGACCAATTTCTCATTGAACTTCTTTGCCGGATGAGCCCCCATCGCACTCAGCCTTTGCGTCAAAGCTGCTGTTTCAACCAAAATGGGCATGTTTCGTCCGGGTCGAACGGGAATAATTAAATGAGGAATCTTAACGCCGCCAATTGCATACACCCGGTCTTCGAGACCAAGCCGTTCGTATTCGCGCTCCTTCTTCCAATGTTCGAGCGTAACCGCCAACGAAATCCGCTTGCGATTTCGAACGGCACCTACTCCAAAAATGGCTCTGATATCGATAATGCCGAGCCCTCGAATTTCCATATGATGATGAAGCACTTGGTTAGAACGGCCAACGGGAACTCGATTTTCAATCCGGATCTGAACAATGTCATCCGCCACCAAACGATGACCGCGTTCCACAAGTTCCAAGGCACATTCTGATTTACCAACCCCGCTTTTCCCAAGCAAAAGAGTACCGACACCATAAACATCCACAAGCGTGGCATGCAGACTTGTTTCAGGCGCACTGGCTTCTTCAATATAGACAGCGATTTCACTCACCACACGGGCGGTTCGAAAAGGCGAACGAAAAATCGGAATGCCTGATTGAATCGATTGTAATAGGAAATCATGAGGTACTTTCTGCTGCTTGGAAACTACAATGCAAGGAATTCGATAAGAAAAGAATCGCTTTAGGTTCTGTTTTTGAGCATGACCCGATAGTTTTTTAAGAAAACGAATCTCTGTTTTTCCGAGAATCTGAACGCAGTCAAATGCAAAATAGTCGTAAAAGCCAGAGAAAGCAAGACCCGGTCTGTGAATCTCTAAGGAATGAATCTTCCGGGCTAACGGAACCGTGGGAGTCAGCAACGTTAACTTCAGCTGATCCTTCATTCCATCAAAGAAATTTTGTACGGAAAGATAAGGCATGGTTACACCGCTGCGTTTTGAGGCTGAAAACAGCTTTTAATGCTTTTTTTCTTCGTTCTTGATGAGATTAAACACTTCTTCTTCCGTTTTACATTTGCGAATGAGCTCGCAAAAGTAAGTATCACGAAGGAGACGAGAAATTTGAGCAAGCGCCTTCAAATGAGGGCCTGCCGTAGCCTTAGGCGCCACCAATAGGAAAAAAATATAAACGGGTTCTCCATCCAAGGCATCGAAATTAACTCCTGTTTTGCTGATGCCCAGTACAGCAACCAAACGCGCCACCTTGTCGGTTTTGCCATGCGGAATCGCGATTCCCTGCCCAATTCCGGTTGAACCCAGGTTTTCGCGTTCCAGCAAAGCCTTTAGAATACCTTTAGGGTCGCCGATATCCTCCACTTGCGCCAAAATATCGACGAGTTCCTTAAGCGCGTCTTCTTTCGTGGTTGCAGTGACACCAATTTTAATTGCCCGTTTATCTAAAATTTCAGAAATCTTCATTCCGTTTTCTCCTCCATCCAATGTTGATCATTGATTAAGCCAAGACAAAACGTTCTCCCAAATAAAGTTCTCTTGCTTTTTTGTCCGTCGCAAGAAAACGAGACGTTCCAGAAACTTCTATTTTTCCATCACACATAATGTAAGCGCGATCCGTGATCGAAAGCGTTTCTCGCACACTATGGTCCGTCAACAAAATACTGAGACCTTGAGATTTCAACTTTTGCAGGATCTTTTGAACTTCAAATACCGCAATGGGATCAACCCCGCTAAAGGGTTCGTCCAGCAAAATGAGTGAAGGATTGGTCACCAACGCCCGCGTAATTTCAAGGCGTCTGCGTTCTCCCCCCGAAAGCGTGTACGCTTTGTTCTTCGCCAGATAGGTGATATCCAGCTCTTCCAAAAGACGCTCCAAACGTTTCTTCCGTTCGGCACGAGGAATATCTAACGTTTCCAAAATGGCCATGATGTTTTCCTCAACCGTGAGCTTCCGAAACACAGAGGGTTCCTGCGAAAGGTATCCCATTCCCAAACGAGCTCTCCGATACATGGGAAAGTCGGTCACGTCCTCACCACGGAAAAAGATCCGCCCGGAATCACTTTTGATTACGCCCACCACCATATAAAAGGTTGTGGTTTTTCCAGCTCCGTTCGGTCCCAACAAACCAACGATCTCGCCTCTTGAAATTTGGACTGAAACATCGTTGGCTACGCAACGGCCCTTATAACTTTTTCTCAGACCTTGTGTCTCAAGTAAGTACACTTTGCTTCACCTCAGAATAAAGATTTGTCTAAATCAGATGACTTGGAACGGTATTGTGCATCGACATCACCACCCAAAATGATACGTCCTTCCTTGGCTAAATAAACCGCGTTATCACTAAAGGTCTTATTTCCTTCTTTGCTGATCACGACTACATTACCACGCGCGATAATTTTCGAAACACGCTTCGTATCTTTTTCATAAATCACATCCATATAATCTGCGTTTAACATCCCTTGTTCATGCCGCGCGATTACATTTTTCGAAAAATGGGCAAGGTTGCGTTTGTAATCCACGTCAAGCGGCCCGTCTGACGTAATAATCGTGGGCGTTTTCTTTTCAGAATCGGGATCTTGAATGACTACCGTCACATTTTTCTTGAACGTCACTTTACTGATCTGAGAATCACTCGTAGCGCCCATCCCTTCGATATGGATATTATCTTTCTTAACTTTTGCCTCTTCATCCGTTTCCATGCGCTTTTCGGTCGGATTGATTTGCAACTTCTCAGTCATCAAACGAGCGCCGTTTTCTGTCGTGGCAACCACATTGTTTTTGAGCTCGATATTGCTGGTCGAACGATTCAAAGAACCTTTGTCGGCCGTAATCGTAACGGGAGACTGCTCCGCATAGGCTTTTGCGATCACATTGATCAACGCCACGTTTTGAGAAAAAATATCAGCTGAATCTCCTTCGATTTCCAACTCTTTTTCACCGTTTCCGGTATACTTGGAAAACGAAAAACTATAAACGCGCTGTGCCGTTTCCGCTTCTGCTTGTTTTGAAACATTCTTGCCTAACCGAGCTTGGCGGATGTGATACCACACTTTCCATTGAATTAAAGCAATGTAGGCCAAAACTAAAATGACCGACGCCAAAATAAGTTTTCGAGTCATCCCGCTACCTCCTTTTTCCGAGGCAAAGCATCGAAAATTCGTAGAATTCCAAAAGCGCACTCTTGAAAACTTAGTGTGCGCTTTTGGAAAGGTGGTGGTGGAATCATGCGTTCACCTTCTCGAGACACAGAACATTTTCTGAACCGTTTGCTGATCCAGCCTTGGTTTTCCACCGGTTATGCATCCACACCCATTGATCTGGGTAACGCCTGACATAATCTGCGACTACCTTCGACCACGCTTCTGTCATAAACCGTACCGCTTCCTCCTTCGACTCACTTTCGATTGGCCAGATGGGATCTTCAATAAATAATCGGTAACGATCATCTTGATGAATCATAAAAGCCGGCACAATCGCTGCACTGCTTGCTAAGGCAACCTTTGCCGGACCTGTTGGGGTCCATGCTAACTTCCCAAGAAAAGAAACAAAAATACCTTCCAAACTATCAATATCCTGATCGGCTGACATTCCAACTATGTGGTTGGCTTTCAGTTCCGCCAAAACCTTCCGCGGAGATTCATCTCGGTAAACGGTCGTCACAAGGGCGCTTTCTCGAAGCGCAACCAGAATCCGGTTGTAAGGTTCATAATAAATCCTTCGTCCCACCAAACATCCCGGGTAACCAAAAAACCGAAAATAAGAAGCCAAGAGCTCCCAATTGCCAATATGACCCGTCAGAACGATGGCTCCTTTTCCATGTGCCAAAACTTGATCGAGCTTTCCAGTTCCTTCTTCCAAACGAACGAGACGTTCCATACGTTCTCGAGTAAGCTTAGGAAAACAAAGAACGTCAATCGCGGACTTAGCTAAATTAACAAGGGCACGTTCGCCAATTTGATAAAACTCACCCGCTTTTTTTTCTTTCCCAAAGGCTTGTTCCAAATGTTTTGCGATCTTAGCCCGCTCCTTCGGAAGAAGCCAATAAGAGGAAATACCCAATGCTGTTGCAATTGCGTAGTTCACCCTTCTTGGAAAGATCGAAACAAGCCGTCTTAAGAATTCAAGTCCTAAATAGAGGAAGTACCGATAGGGCTTATTTTTTGCCAAAGATCAAACCTCGCTACCAAAAATTAAATCCTGACTTATCATACAAAGCCGGCCTTCAAAAGATCTTGAACGTCTAACAAGCCAACAGCTCGTCCTTTTTTGTCGACAACCGGCAATTCGTCAATATTCCGGTCTCTTAAAATCTGAAGCGCTTCGGCCGCTAGTTTTTCTTCTCCAATGGCCACCGGCCGTTTTGTCGCAAATGGTTTAATCGGCCGCGACAAAATTGAAACCCCATTTTTTTTCAGGTGGCGTCTCAAATCACCATCCGTAAAAATCCCTTTGAGCTTCCCATTTTGATCGACGATGGTACAAGAACCTGCACGAGCACTTGTAATGGCCAAGAGCGCCTTCTCCACGGTAGCCGTTCCACGCACGATGGGATTGGCCTTACCGCGCCTCATCAAATCTCGAACCTTAATCAATTTCTTGCCGAGGCTTCCTCCTGGATGCAGAAACGCGAAGTCCTCTTCTCGAAAACCTTTCCTCTTGGCCAAACAAACCGCCAAAGCATCGCCCATCGCAAGCGAAGCGGTTGTAGAAGCAGTGGGAGCCAAATTCCAAGGACATGCCTCTCGTTCCAAACCGATATTTAAAATAACGTCCGAATTTTTAGCCAAGGTAGATTTTGGATTTCCTGTCAAAGCAATCAGACTAGCGCCGATTTTCTTAAGCGTAGAAAGTAAACGGGTAATTTCCTCGGTCTCACCGCTGTTTGAAATAGCAATGACCACGTCTTGTTTCGTCACCATTCCGAGGTCACCGTGAATCGCCTCAGCTGGATGAACAAAAAGACTGGGCGTGCCAGTCGAAGCGAAAGTGGCAGCCATTTTCCGACCAATAAATCCAGGTTTGCCCATCCCGGTTACAACAACCCGCCCCGCGCATTGTTCAAGCAAATCAAGTGCGTGCTCAAAGTCACGGTTGATCCGTGGGATGAGCTTTTGAACAGCCTGTGCTTCCACTCTTAGAACTTTTCGAGCCAGCACAAGATCTTGTTTCATACGCCAATGGTTTTCTTAGATCTCATCCCGCTTTTGGAGTGCTGCCTCTCTTCTTTTCGCGCAGGAGCTGCCTTACGAATTTGTTTTAAAATTAAAAGAAGCTCTCTTAACTCAGAAAGAGGGAGATTGTTGGGACCGTCCGACTTCGCTATTTTGGGATTCTCGTGGACCTCCATAAAAATAGCATCAGCACCCGCTGCTACTGCGCAACGGGCTAATGTGGGAATGAATTCAGCTTGGCCTCCCGAAGCATTTCCTAATCCGCCCGGAAGCTGGACCGAATGAGTCACGTCGAAAACAACAGGGTAACCAAAACTTTGCATGATGGGAATTGCGCGGAAATCGTTCACCAAATTCTGATAACCAAAGGAAGCGCCTCTTTCTGTCAGTAAAATGTTTGTGTTTCCGGTTGATTCGATTTTTTCAACCACATTTCTCATATCCCAAGGAGAAAGAAATTGTCCTTTTTTAACATTCACAATTCTTTTGGCTTTTGCACAAGCAAGCACCAAATCCGTCTGGCGACAAAGGAAAGCAGGAATTTGAAGAATATCAACTACTTCAGCAGCTCGCTCCACTTCTTCTATATTGTGAACGTCAGTCAAAATCGGAAGATGAAATTCTTTTTTGACTTTTGCAAGAATCTTAAGTCCTTCGGCAAGGCCCGGGCCTCGAAATGAACGGATCGAAGAACGGTTGGCTTTGTCATAGCTTGATTTGAATACATAAGGAATGTCCAGTTCTTGTGCAATTTTTGAAATCCGTTCGGCGAGTTTCAGGACCGCATCTTCTCCTTCAATCACGCAAGGGCCTGCGATCAACACAAATTGATTCGGCTCACCGAACACAATGTTATTCAATCGAACTAGCTTCATCCGCCACCAACCCTTTTATCAGAATTTTGCAGATTTATTGTTCTGTTCACAGTACCATAATCCGAAAAATTATCTCCATCATTATAGCTGTACATAGGTTGGTGGAGGATCATAGACTTTTTCCTGAATGACCTCGGGTTTATGCTCTAACTCTTTAGCGGTTCCGCTCCGTTTTAACTCAAGTGCTTTGGCCACAAACGCCTTAAAAAGCGGATGTGGTTTGTCTGGTTTTGATTTAAATTCGGGATGGAACTGACCTGCCACAAACCAAGGATGGTTTTCCAACTCAACGATTTCTACCAACTTTCCATTCTGATAAAGGCCAGAAACTCGCAATCCATTTTTGACAAAGTCGTCGCGATATTTATTGTTGAACTCATAACGATGGCGATGACGTTCATAAACTTCCTCCGCGCCATAAGCCTCATAAGCCAGTGTGTTCTTTTTAACTTCACAAAGATAGGCGCCAAGACGCATGGTGCCGCCCATATTCGTCACACCTTCCTGCTCTTCGAGCAAACTGATCACAGGATAAGGCGTCTTCTTGTTAAACTCGGTTGAATTGGCAGCCTTGAAATCCATTACGTTTCTGGCAAATTCAATCACGGCACACTGCATTCCCAAACAAATTCCAAAAAAAGGAACTTTATTTTCGCGTGCATATTTAATCGCACGAATTTTTCCTTCGATCCCGCGGTTTCCAAATCCCCCTGGAACTAAAATACCATCCACTTTACTCAAATAGTGTTCAAGTCGACCTTTCATTAAACGCTCCGAATTGATCCGTTTAATGACGACACGTGTGTCGTTAGCAATTCCCGCATGCCGAAGGGCTTCATAAAGCGACTTATAAGCATCTTGAAGTTCAACGTATTTTCCCACAACGCCAATCGTAACTTGATATTTGGGATAGAGCGCACGGCTCACGACATCCCTTTTCCATTCATTTAAATTACCGGCTTTGTATTCGAGGTGGAGATAACGGCAGATCACTTGATCTAAGCCTTGATCTTTAAACATGAGCGGCACTTCATAAATGGAGCGAACGTCGCGCGCTTCGACAACGGCTTCAGGATCCACATTACAGAAAAGTGCAATTTTGGAACGCAAATCTTTGGATAATTTTTTTTCGGTTCGGCATAAAAGGACGTCGGGTTGAATACCAATTTCTCGGAGGGTGCCGACGCTGTGTTGCGTGGGCTTAGTTTTCAGCTCGCCTGCAGCACGGATAAACGGGACGAGTGTTAAATGAATAAAAACCACATTTTCGCGACCTTCTTCTTGACGAAACTGACGCGCCGCTTCCAAAAATGGGAGTGATTCGATATCGCCAACGGTTCCACCGATTTCAGAAATGACAACATCATAGCGCTTCCCGCGCGAAACAACTCGAATTCGCTCTTTAATTTCATCTGTAATATGTGGAACCACTTGCACGGTCCCGCCTAAATAATCGCCGCGCCGTTCTTTTGAAATGACGGAGTAATAGACTTGCCCCGTAGTAACATTGCTGAGTTTCCCAATCGGACTATTGGTAAACCGCTCATAATGCCCAAGGTCAAGATCAGTTTCTGCGCCGTCCTCAGTCACATAAACTTCGCCGTGCTGATAAGGGCTCATCGTACCGGGATCTACATTAATGTAGGGATCCAACTTTTGCATAGCCACTTTAAGACCTTTTGCCTCCAGGAGTTTTCCGATAGAAGCGGAAGCAATTCCTTTTCCGAGGGACGAAACCACACCACCTGTAATAAAAATATATTTAGGCACGGGACGCTCCTATCCGATGCGACGAAATTAGCCGTTCTTTGACGAGCTTAAAATCTTCCTCCGTATCGACTCCGATTGAATCATGGACTGTTTCCACAACCTTAATTTTATAACCATGGTCCAAAGCCCGAAGCTGTTCTAACTTCTCGCGCTGTTCCAGATTGGACGATGGAAGCGTAGGAAATTGAAGTAAAAAATCGCGCCGATATCCGTAAATACCCAAATGTTTAAAATATTGAGTGGAACGGCCGTCGCGATCGTAAGGAATGGGGGCACGAGAAAAATAAAGTGCCCACCCTTTTTGATCTTTTGTCACTTTTACTACATTAGAATTTAAAAACTCTTCCGGATCATTTTTAAGAATACAAGCCGTGGACATCATGCAAGAGATATCTCTTTGCAAAGCAATAACCACTTGATCTACGGTTTCAGGATGCATCAAGGGTTCATCACCTTGAAGATTAATGATGAATTCCGAGTTCAAACCTTTCGCAACTTCGGCAATCCTCTCGGTACCACTCGTATGATGGGTTGCTGTCAAAACAGCTTCCCCGCCGAAAGATTCTACACAGTTTTTAATTGCTTCATGATCACAGGCAACGATAATACGTTCAACGTGCTTCGCCCGCTTTGCATTTTCATAAACAAATTGAAGAAGAGGTTTTCCTTCAATCGTTTGAAGAAGTTTCCTCGGAAACCGAGTCGATTCCAACCGAGCTGGAATGACGCAAACGGTTTCCGCTCTAGACATGGGAAAGCATCCTCTTTGCCACTGAATTTGATTGAGATGAAAACGATGTTTTTAATTCCTGCGGAGATACGGTAGCCGTACCCAGCTTGCCGACGACAATTCCCGCTGCTAAATTGGCGAGAATGGCCGCTTCCTTCATCGTCGCTCGAGCAGCCAAAGCCATCGCAAAAACTGCTATGACCGTATCGCCGGCCCCTGACACATCATATACTTCTTGTGCAGCGGTCGGAATCTTAGTGACTGCACCATCTTTTTCGAAAAGAATCATTCCTTCTTCGCCCAACGTAATCAACACAGCTTGACATGCAAATTGCTTCAGAAGTTTTTTGCCGACTTCTTGAAGGCTTGGCACTCTACCATCCTCTAGTGCGCCGCATGCACTAAAAGCTTCCTTGCGGTTGGGAGTAATTGCAGTCACACCACGATAATATGAAAAGTGTTTTTCTTTGGGATCAACCAGAACGGGTTTATCAAGTTTTTTGGCCGCTCTTAAAACATGAGTTAAAAGCTCAGGCGTAATCATTCCCTTGCCATAATCTTCGATAATCACGGCGTCTGCTTTCGGAAGTGTCCTCTCAATAAACACCATTGCCTTTTTCAAGTAATCACGAGTAAGATCGCGGCTGTCTTCCCGATCAAAACGGACTACTTGCTGGGAATGAGCGACGACGCGCGTTTTTAATGTTGTCGGACGGGTATCATCATAAATGGCGCCACTCGTATCAATCCCTTCTTTTCTCATTGCCTTTACCAACATACGGCCGCGAAGATCGCGTCCCACCAAACCGCAGGGACATACCACACCGCCAAGCGTTCGAATGTTGTTCGCTACATTTAAAGCGCCACCGGGAACAAAAGATTCTTTCGTGACATTCACCACCGGCACCGGAGCTTCCGGCGAAATGCGTTCAACAGTTCCCCAGACAAACTCATCTAAGATCCAATCTCCAATCACAAGGATCGTGGTATCTGGAAAACGGTCCACCAGTTTGGAGAAGCCTCTCAAATCTTTTCCATTTAGACCGGTTGTTCTGCTAGCCACTATAATTTACCTTACCCTTTTTCACCAAATAACTTACATCGATTTATAGGCAGGTTCATAAATGTTCAGTTTACCATTCAGTTTAGGACCTGTCAATTGATGGAAAAAAGCATCGATTTCTTTTGCATAAGCTATGATTCCAGAAATATTTAACCAAAAAACGAAGAGGTTCTGTTTGGGGGAAACTTTGATACGTGACAGTGAATATAAAGTTTCTGGGTATGCTTTGTAATACTTGAAAGCGGTTCTAAACGCCAATCGATAACCTGCCTTTCTGACTATTTCTGAAATTTCCGGAGTAAAAGAACCGCCGGGGTAGCAAAAGTAATCGACCTTTTTGTTGAAGGCCTCTTCAAGTTTTTCTTTTGAAAGGAAAATTTCAGTTCTTGCTTGCTCTAAGCTGACTTCTCGAAGCGTGGGATGGCTTAGCGTATGCGAACCAAAAATCACTAACGGATGATTCGTCAGATGTTTCGCCTCTTCTAAACTGATATCGTCATGCCAGGCACGTGTCAGATGATCCCAGATCAGAAAATTCACGGACTGGATTTGATAACGCTCCATAATAGGAAGTGCATATTTGAGATAAGTGTAATGCCCGTCATCGAAAGTCACGACCACTTCTTTTCCACGGGCTTTTTCTTTGCCGGTCTTAATGGCATAAAATTCATCCAAAGAAATGGTCCTAAATCCAAATGTTTTCAGAAACCACATCTGCTTTTGAAAATCATTAATACTAACATTCAGCGAGCTTGTGCCAATCTCTTCCTTTGGAAAAATGTAGTGATACATCAAAATCGGAATGCGACCCGGTAACGGAAGTAAAACAAAAATGAACGCTCCCATTATCAAGATGATAAAAACGGAAATTAAGAATATTTTTTTTCTCATCACGCGCATTTTACCATCCCTCATAGCCAACCAAAACAACGGTAATCGTTCCCAGGACCGGAATCTTAGTCTTCATCATCAAAGGCAACCGCTTCTCATCGGTACTCATCCAACCACGGATTTTGCCTCTCCGAATAAAAACCCCCCGAAATTTTGCGGATGGTTCCAATTGTAAAGCATCGAAAATTCCTAGTTCTTTTATTTCTACGCGATCCTGTTCCAGTATTTTAACTTCAAAATCCCAATTTTTCTCGTCTGCATTGGCAGCAATATGAACGGTATCGCCCACTTTCATAGGCTGCATCCGGAACCAATAGGCGGAAGAAACTTCATCTTGCACATTCTTCGAAATCAGCACTTGCTTTTTAGACCCGTTCTTTCGTGAATAATGGAGCGCTGTGTGATTTTCTTGGTCAAATTCGATCACTTCATTAGCCCGATAACGCCCTTCGCGCAAAATTTTCTCGTATCTAAGCGAATAAAGGTGGGTGACATCAATATAAGTATGATGCTCATCCCGAACGGGATAAACGAGATCGATTAAAGAATTGGAACGGGCGAAAGCAGCAATATGATAGGCATTCCGACCCCGAATTTTTTCAATTCCCTTTACTTCCGCTTCCGCCGTTCCCACTTCCATTCCCAACCAGCGGACACTGAACTTGAGTTTTTCACCTTGCCGAATGGTAAAAGGTGCTTTCTCGATTTCTTGCGGCTCTTCAATCGAAGCCAGATGGGCTTTCCTGGTTTGAACCTTGTTACAACCAGCTGAGCTTAATAAAAAACAAACCGCTAAGACAGAAAACGAAAAATAAAATCTTCTGGGATTCATTTTAACACCGAAGCGGTAAATCGCTGCTCAAAAAAACGTGTTGATTTGATTTGTTCCAAAACGCGATCAACGGTTAAGTGATTTAAACATTCCACACCCTTGCAATCGGCTTGATATTTAAAGCGCTGGTAACACGGACGGCAAGCAGGCCCTGAATTGGTAACCGTCAAAGCTTTGGAATCAGGAGGATAGGGACCATATGCCAGAGGATCTACTGGTCCATAAATCGCTATGAGCGGTGTTCCGAGAGCATGGGCCACATGAACCAAGCCGCCATCGTTAGCAAGCAAAAACGAAGCCTTTTGAATCAATGCCGCAGTGACTCGAATCGAGGTCATCCCGCAAAGATTGTGAACCTGAAGACCACTGAACTCCTGTAAAAGTTCCGTACCCAAATGATGCTCATTCGAACCCCCCAAAATTAAAACCTTTTCAAAAAAACCTCCGTAGGTTCGATGAAGTTCGCGAATTAATTTTCCAAAATATTCGACTGGCCAACGTTTCAGGCGCGCATCCTGACCCCATGACTCGCCCCCTCCCGGCACCACCGCTAAATAAGAACCGCCTCCGGTCAATTCAAACTTTTTCAGAATTGTTTCGCATTCCTGATGATCTGCTTCGCTTAGAAAAAATTCTGGTTTTTTGTTGGTTGGCCGGATTGCAAGAAAATGAAGAAGATCTAAATAATATTCCGCTACGGACTTTTCGGCATATCCCTCTCGCAATTCCAGCTTATGCGTCAAAAAAATGCCGCGTCCCCTAAAATTAAAACCAATACGAACCGGGATCCAAAAAAAAATCCATGATAAAAAAGCGTATTGGCCTCCCACAGAAAAATCAAACATAACTTGATAATGATTGCGCCAAAGTTTCCAAAAAAGTGCTACTACCTCCCGGAACCGGCGCCATCGTTCTAATACTCTGGCAACCGGAGATTTGTCCCAAACAAAAATTTGACTGACGTGGGGGTTGTTTTCAAAAAGCATCTTCGTTCTGCTGCCAAGCAAGAGATCAATTTTCTTCACGCCGCTTTCCTTTAAAGAACGGATGACAGGGGTAATCAAGACAGCGTCTCCAATGCCAAAAGGGTGAACCATCAGAATCCGTTCGAAAGCTTGTTTGTTTACCGGTGACGGTTTAAACGAAAAAAGGTTCATACTTTCTCGCTTCGCCGAGCACATCTTCGATCGTCAGTTCTTTGAGACACTTGAAATCAATCTGACATTTGTGTGCCAAACATTCAATGCAGCCAACGTCCTTTTGGATAAAAGAACTATTTTCAGAAAGAGGCCGCCACCGAATGGCGCTTAGGCCGGGCTTATTCCTTCCGAAAATGGAAATCACGGGCGTCCCTACAGCACCCGCAATATGAACCGGTCCCGAATCATTAGAAATTAAAAGCCGCGCACCTTTTAAAAGCCAGCCTAACATACCCAAATTGAGTTGTCCTGCTAAATTAAGAGATTTTTCTTTCATAAATTCCTGCATTTGGGCGACGTGCAAAGCTCCCAAGCCTTCACCAATGATTACGGGGAAAATTCCATAATCTCGAGAAAGCTGATCCGCAACCGTCGCTAAGCGAACCGGTGCCCACCTTTTTGAAATACAGCTCGCACTCGGATGAAACACAACGTAACGTTGGTTAAACGCCTCAGGCAGTACGCGCTCCAAAGCCTCGCGGTCAGAATCTGGCAAAGGAAAATAAAGTTCCAATGGTTCAGGTCTTGGAACATCCACAAAAGCCAGCAAGTCAAAATTATAATCTGCTTCGTGCCGTTTCCCTTGCCATTTTTTTTCCTCTACAATATGCGTAAGAAACTGATGAAGATTCCCGTGGCGGTCTCCTGCTTTCACACGATAACCAATCCGAACGGGAATCGCGGCTAACCAAGAAATGACATTGACTCGATTCGTCGCATGAAGATGGATCGCTACATCAAAACGCTCTTTCCGTAACTGCAAGCCAAACCGTATGGTCCGCCACCAATTCCGGTAACGTCCTTTTTTGTCATAAACAATCACTTGATCAATCCACGGATTCCCACGGACGATCGGTTCTGTTTCTTTAAATACCAGCACGGCAAGATGACTCTTGGGATATCTTTTCTTAATCGCTGGAAAAACAGGGGTCGACAAAACAAGATCGCCGATTCGATCCGTCCTGGTCACTAAGATCCGTTCGATACGGGAAAAATCAATGGGCTGCATGATTCAAAAGCGCTTCACAAGCTTGGATCACAGAAGCTGCGGGTAGGTCGTCAAGACAAATGCGTCGTTCCAGACGGCATTGCGCTACTTCACAAGGCGTACAATCTAGTTTTAGCCGAATTGTCCGCCTCCTTGCACCCACTTGTCCATATTTTTTCTCATCTGTTGGTCCAAAAATAGAAACGGTGGGTCGGTCAAGCTCATGTGCCAGATGCATGACAGCACTATCATTTGCTATAACTAAAGAGGCTCGACTAATCAGGCCCGCTGACTCTCGCAAGGTGAGATCTCCTATTAAATTGACCACGGGTTTTGACACTTTCCGTTCAAGTTCCAAACCTAACTCACTTTCACGGCCCCAACCTATTAGAACGATCGCTCTATCTTTCTCAAGAAAATAATTGGTAACTTCGACAAATCCTGAAATCGTCCACCGTTTTAGATCACTTCCAGCTCCAGGGGCAATAACCATGAAATCGCTTAATGCAGAGCTGGGAAGCTTTTCAAGAGCCCGTTTCTGTTCTTCCATTGTAAAAAAATCGAACTTATTCTCACGCAGATCATCAACAGGAAAAAGAAATCTTAATTGATTAAGATGCTTCTGACGCATCGAAACGGAAGAGCGATCGAGAAAAAGCGAGTTTCGATATCGTGGCCGAATAAAAATTGGGATTGCTGTATTTCTTAGATCGACAACAAGATCAAATTTTCGCTTTTTGAGTTCAAGGACAAACTTAAGTCTTTTAAGCCAAGAAACATTCTTGTCATAAGCGAACACTTCGTCTACCGTACGGCTGCCCTCAAAAAGAGGAGCTACGTCCGGTCCTGTCATGACAGAGATATGACTCAAAGGAAACCGTTCGCGAAGCAAAGAAACAGTTGGCGTCGTCAAAACAGTATCGCCAATATGGGTAGTCGAAATAACAAATATCTTTTTAATTTTTGTTAAATCAATAACAGCCATTATGAATGAAGTAATTTTTCTTTCTCGATCACATGCAATACATCGTCTACTGAAATGCGTTCCATCCATTGACCAAATGGAAAATTTTCCCCGACCCAAGGCAATCGAACACCTTCAGGCTCATAATGAATTACAATGTTTCGTCCTCGGCCCAAAGGAGCAGTTTCCTTCAACTGAGTCGGTCCAAAAATACCGATGACATTCGCGCCAACTCCTCCTGCTACATGAAGTGGACCCGTATCATTTGAAATAACGAGGCTGCATTTAAAAAATAAAGCGCCGAGCTCGCGGATTGCGGTTTTCCCGCAAAGCGAAACAATGGAAGGATGGTGTGAACGTCCATTGCTGACAATTTTATTTACAAGCAACGCGTCATCCGCATTTCCAGTAACCACGATCTGTACTCCATAGCGCTCAATTAAACGATGGGCAAGGTCACCGAAATATTCGATCGGCCAACGCTTCGGGGCCCAATTGGCGCCAGGATTAATCGCAACCAACTTATCTGTTGTTAAACCATACTCATTCAGCAAAGCTTGAGCTTTTGTTTCATCCTCGGGCAAGTAATAAAATTCGTACGGATAATCCCCTGATACTGTGAGTCCGTCTGCTCGTACCAAATCCAAAAAATATTCAACGTCGTGTACCAAATCTTCCTGTTCCGAAACCGCGCGTGTCAGTAAATAACTGCGCCACTTCGTGGTGTAGCCAATCCGTTCACGCGCTCCAGCCAAAAGAGTAATCCATGCATGTTTCTGAGCACGGTGAAATAAATAGGCCTTATCAATTGGACGCTCACGCAGCTTTTGAATGAAACGCCATTTGCGAACAAAACCTTTCTCTTCTTTCCGGTCATTAAAGGGAATGACCTCATCCACATAAGGATTGGCTTCCAGAATGGGGACGCACGGCCGCGGCGTGATGGCGATTAAATGGGAATTAGGAAAATTTTCTTTGATGGCACGGATCGCTGGGGTTTCAAAAATAACATCACCCAACCAATTTTTGGTAAATACGATAATATTCATCACCTGTTCTTAACCCTGAGAACCGAATGCTCGCCAAGTTGCCGAGACTCACTCTTGGCAGATAGAGGAATTGCAGAACTGCTTGCAAGTTGTTTTCCTATAGCTTCAAGAACTTCCTCGACACCAATTTCGCGCAAACACTGCAATTTTTCGGCATTGGCGCACGTTCCGCTGTAACAGGGTTGACACGGGATATGTTTCACAAGTGCAATATGGTCATCTCCCGGCGGCATATGCCGTTTAGGATCCGTGGGCCCGAAAAGCGCTACAATTTTTGTTGCGAAAGCGCTTGCCATGTGAAGCGGCGCAGTATCCCCTGTGACAATCACGTCAAGCTGCTTAATCAAACTCACCAATTGCGCGAGCGTTGTTTTTCCAACCAAATTGAGAACTTGTTTTAATCTGGCTTGATCAAAAACTTGAGCAAGCTCTTGGCCTTCTTGAGTTCCAAGAAGAACAATTTGACAATCAAACTTCGTCACCAAACGCTCGGCAAGTTCTAAGAAGTATCCTACAGGCCATTGTTTGGTCGGCCAACGGGGACTAGCGCCCAAAACAAAACCAACGCGGCGTTTTGAAGCATCAAATTTCGCTTCCGCTAGTTTGTCCAAAATATAGGTCTCATCCGCGGGTTCTGACCAAAGTTCAATCGCATCTTCAAATTTCATGACGCCGGTGCGTTTCAGCACTTGAAACTGATGTTCTACAGGCCCGAGGCTTTTATCCCAAAATACCACCGGATGAGTCAGTAAAAAACCAGCCATTCCGCGTTTGTAGCCGAAACGCTTCGGAATGCGCGCTAGAAAAGCAAGTAAATGAGTTCTCCAATTATTTTGAAGATCAATTGAAAGATCAAAACTGCGCTCCCGAAGTCTTTTACCTAATTTGAAGAGTCGTTTCCACTGCTCTCTCGGTCTCGATCGGTCGAAGGCAATCAATTCATCCAGATAAGGACATCGTTGAACTAAAGGCAGCAGCTTCGATTCAACTAAAAGAGAAATATAGGCGTTTGGAAACCGTTTCCGCACCATCCTAAAACTGGGAACGGCAAGGACTAAATCTCCTACTGCCCCCAACTTGGTAATTAAAATTCTTTTTTGCTGCTTGACCTCTTGATAAACCTGACACGTCTTATCCACCATTTGATCCAGCGAAAATTCACGTTCCACTTTTTTGCGAAGGGCCAAAGACAGCTTTTTGGAAAGTGGCCTATCAAGAAGCAAGTGCTCCATCTGGAAGGCCATCTCCTCAAAGTTTTCTGGAGAGAACAGAAGTCCATTTTCGTTTTCATCAATCACATCCAAAATACCGCCGATTCGGGAAGCAAGCACTGCCGTTCCACAAGCGCCCGCCTCGATTAAGACGCGCCCAAACGCCTCTGGGATTTTTGAAGGGAGAACCAGAAGATCTGCTGTTTGCAATAATTCCGGCACATCCCGCCGTGTCCCCAAAAATTTCACTTGGGAGGCAAGCCCTAGACGCTCCACCATCAATTTCAAATTGCGAAAATAAGACTGTTTGTCCTCATCCGCAGCTCCTACAATCGAAACTTCAAAATTTTGAATGCGTTTTGAAAGCAAGTGAACGGCCTGAATAAATTCCTCATGTCCTTTGATGGGTGTAATTCTGCCGATATTCATGATTTTAAGCGGTCCCGCTTTGGGTTTATCATACTTGGTGGTGGAAAATACATATCGGCTCAGGTCTACTCCGCGATGAATTAACGTAATTCGTTCGGGCGGTACGCCAAAGTCATCAATCATTCGTCTTCCAATCGAATGAGAAATCACAATGACTTTCTTTCCCCATCCCATCACGCGGCTGAAAAAATGCTTTGAATAATAACCATGACAGGTCGTCACAAAATCGCAATTCGCTCTACGGACAGCTAAATAAGCAAGCCATGCTGGAACGCGGCTCCGGGCATGAATGATATCAATCCGTTCTTTTTCCAAGAAATTTGAAATCTCACGGACCAAAGCAAGCGAAGCAATTGACTTCTGGTGAACCGGAAGTTTCAAGTGCGGAATTCCAGCTTTGACCAACTCTTCAACAAGTGCTCCACCATTGGAAATGACATAAGGCTCTTCTCCGCGCTTCTTAAGAGCCTTGACCAAATCAACGGTGCCTGTTTCAACGCCGCCGACGTTAAGTTGTGGCAAAATCTGAGCGATTCTCATAATAATTGACGAAGAGCTTCCTGAATCAGTTTGGATTGACGTTCGACCATATCGTCTCGCTTCAAACCATTAAGGGAAGCAAGCTTCTCAGAAAAATTCGTTGCATCGGCCAGACTGATTAACGCATTTGATTCAAGCACTTGATGAAAACGGCTGTGCTTCTTGGGAAGCTTTCCATTACCAAGCTTGAGGACCAAAACTTGTTTGCCCGCGCTCACCGCTTCCGAAATCATAGAAATACTATCTTCTGTCACAAGGGCAACATCCGAAAGCGCAAGCATTCCGTGCGTCACATGATCCAATTTCGATTCATTGGCAATCACCAAAAGCTTAGTGGCCGGATATTGACCTAATTCCTCTTTCACAATAGCGCTGATTTCTGGATCGGTTCGTCTCGAAGTAGTCACCAAAAGTTCGGAACAAGATTCTTTGGCGCAAGCTTTGAGCATCGTAAGCCACTTACGAAATTCGATGGGTTGAAATTGATAAGATTTTGTCCTGCCGCCGATAAAAACGCTGATTCGTTTCGCACCATTGGAATCCAAAGAAACGACTTCCCTTAATTTTTGAGATGACGCTTGAAGCAAACGATCATCCATTTGGCTGGGAGTTACCAACGTCCGAACTGCGTGAGTATGGCGTTTCGGCAAGACATCGTGAATTGGAACAATTAAAAGATCAAAAAAACGAGCGCGGTACGGAAAAGAAGGCTTCATAACTACGATCGATTTTGCCAGATTTTCTTTCTTCAGTAATAAATTCAATGGAGCGAGGCTTGATCCTGTGGAAATGATCAAATCCACATGAATATCGCATAAAGCCTTGGTACACTCCGGTTTTAAGAAAAATCTCAAAAAGCCCAGTTTTCCCTGAATGAAGGGGTAAGCAAAAAACGCGAACAGGAAAAACAATTTCTGATGCCACTTACTTTTGAATTTTACTTCAACAGAATGAAACTCAAACTCATAATCTTTCGGCAACGACCCGCCCAACTTTTTAAATTCGTGCGCAATTGCTTCTGATTGGTTCGTATGCCCAGCACGTTCATCCCGAAGCACCAAAACGCGCTTCGTAAAACAATATTTCCAACGTTTGTACATCCAAAACCATTGTTCCGGACATTTCGTAATCCACGTCTCGAGTAAATCATAATAATTTTGGACGGTTTTCTTAATATCTTTTTCTTCATTTCCCGTACTCACTAAAGGAAAGGGCTTTTCAATGAAAACCCGGTGCCGCGGTCCTTCCAACCGAACCATGAAACAAGGAAGGATGGTTGAATTTGTTCGTTTCGCGATCTCAAAAATTCCTGAAGGAGCAGTCGTTTTTCGGCCAAAAAACCGCACGGTGTTCCCCGATCTTCCTCCGGACAGATCGCCCAACACCCCAACCATACCGCCTTTCCGAAGCGTGCGGATTAAATCGCGGACTCCACTGCCTTTGTGAATGGTGATGGATCCGTGCGCCGTACGAAGCTCGTTCAAAAAATCATCCAGCTGACTGTGTTTCTGCTGGCGCGCCAACACATACATGGGTTTCCCGACAATTGCAGATAAAATCTGTGAAAGTTCCCAATTTCCAAAATGGGGCGTAATGAGCACTGTGCCTTGATTTTTTTGAACGGTTTGTTCGTAGCGCTCACGATTTTCAACAGCGATATAACGTTCAAAATATTTTTGGTCCATTTTTGGAAATCGAAGAACTTCAACTACGGTTTGCGCCAGATTACAAAAATGCTTTCTGACAATTTCTTCCCGTTCCTCTGCATTAAAACGAACTCCGAAAGCGGCTTTCAAATTCACATAAGCTACGCGGCGGCGGTAATTCGCGTGAAAAAGCAAGATCCCGACAACACGGCCTAAAGAAAGTGCTGCTTCAAGCGGAAGCGCTTGCAATAACAAGCTCAAGATTCGAACAAAACTGACAGTCAGCCAATCAAACATTTTGATCATTGGTACCCAAAACCACCTCTTGAGATCCTCCTGTCTGAGAAGGTCCGTAACGCGGCGCCGGAGTAAAACGGCCCAAATATTGATGAAGCAAGCCTTCGCCGGTCGTCAGGTGTAAACGCACTTTCAATACGAGCGGTTTCACAATTTTCTTCATCGCTTCTTCACAGCGGAAAAAGTCTTTCTCAGTGGTAATGATTTCCTCGGACTCACTTGATTCCTTCGCGCTGACAATTTCTTTGAGTTCTGCTTCCGTAAACCGGTGATGATCCGAGAACTCAAAATTTCGGATGGTTTTAAGTCCCAATTGGTTCAGCAACATTTGAAACGAACGCGGCGTACCGATTCCCGAAAAACTGGTTACTCGCTCACCTTGAAGCCGGTCCACCTGAATCCGTTCCCGCGATCCCGGTCGATAAAAATAAAGTGCTTCGCGATAAGCCTCCACAAATTCCATCTTCGGAGCGATGGTGCGAATCTGGACTTTTAAGTTTTCCAAATCCTTCCTCGGTGTCAAATTGACGTCAGTCAAAACAACAATTGAAGCGCGTTTCAAACTTTCGGACGGCTCCCTTAAAATGCCGCGCGGAATCAAAGAAAAATTGCCAAAGGGATTGATCGCATTCATCACGACGACATCAAGATCCCTTTTAATCCGCCAATGTTGAAACCCATCATCCAAGATGATCGCATCGACAGAGCGCGCCGCCAAAACCCGTTTGGCAGCTTGAACACGATCTTCGCCGATACCAAACTGCGCGTCCGGCAACTGATGGGCTAATAATTTGTTTTCATCCTGTCCATAACCCCGAGCTAAAATCAGCGGTGTTTTTCTGCAGTTAATATAAAACCGCGCGATATATTCAACCAGGGGAGTTTTTCCTGTTCCTCCCCATGTCATGTTGCCCACACTAATGACAGGGCAATTAAATCGATGTTGCTTCAAGACTCCAATTTCGTACAAAAAGCAGTGAAATCTCAATCCGACAAGATAAAAAACAGATGCAAGTTTGAGGACCGGTTTCCAAAACCAAGCCCAACGGCTGGCATAGGGTTGATCTTCAGCGAGTAGCCGAAAATAATTACGTAGTCTCATAATGGTACACAGGCAACCGATGGTTTCTCTCCTTGAATCCAACTTGACAGATAACCCAAGGTACGCGCTGTTGCTCCTTTCATTGATTGAACGGTAGACCATGCCTGAGCGCCCATTTGTTCTCTGATTTCAGGGCGTTCCAAAAGCATCTTTGATTTTTGAAATAATTCTTCTTCTGAATGAACTTGAATAGCGGCGCCACTCTGATCCAACATTTGGTAGACTTCGTGAAAATTAAATACGTTCGGGCCGTGAAGCAACGGCTTCTTACAAAAAGCTGCTTCAATGGGATTTTGCCCGCCGCGGCGGACGAAACTGCCGCCCATAAAAACAAGATCAGCTGATGAATAGAGCGAAGCCAAAATACCCATCCGATCGATCAGAAGCACTTGATAAGATTCCGCTGCGTGATTTTCTGAAAAGCGTCTGTAACGGAATCCATGGCGTTTGACCGCCTCAACCACTTTCGAAAGATGCTCCGGATGACGGGGTGCTAAAATCAATTGAAGATGACTGAAAATCTTGAGAAGTTGTCCAAACACGCGCAAGACCAATTCCTCTTCATTCCAACTGGTGCTTCCAGCAACCAAAACCAATCCGCTTTGCTTTGCTGCTCCAACGTTTGTTTTAGTTTTATGAACGACGTCGTGGTCAAACTTCATGTTGCCAGTATAAAAAACTTGAGACGGCGGTATTCCAAGCTTAACAAAGTAATCTCGATCTCGTTCTGACTGAACCAAACAAAAAGAAAGTTTCCTAAGAATCGAACTGATCCATGAACGGATCAAACAATATCGTTTAAACGAACGCCGCGAGATTCGACCGTTAATAATACCAATTGGAACCCCAAAAACATTCGCTTCTGAAATTAAATTGGGCCAAATTTCAGTTTCCATCAGCAAGATTAATTTAGGCTGAATCACATTCAAAACGCGTCTCACCACATAACTCAAATCAAAAGGGGCATAGAACACAACGACTTGTTCGGAAGCAAGCGTTTGCGCTACCGTTTGTCCCGTCGGCGTTGTGGTCGAAAGAGCTATGGTCCAACCCGGATAACGCGTAAGAAAAAGTTGTATCCATGAACGAGCGGCCATGACTTCACCGACACTCACTGCATGAAGCCAAACCACTTTTTTCCAAAAAAATTTTTCTTTTGCGGATTCTGAAAAAATACCAAACCGCTCTTTGACAAGCTGGGCACGGTTGTCTGTTTGATTGAGCCTAATCAAAAATTTTGGAATCGAAAAAAGAGCGAAAATCAAAAAAGCAAGATCATAAAACCATTTCATTTTTAACAACTCCCAACGTCATTGCTTCGCTTCGCTCGCAATGACAAACTATGCCTACGCTCATCATATACTTATCCATATCATGCCCGCGGATGAGCTTGGTCATAAGCTTCCCGGAGACGTTTTGCCGAAACATGCGTATAAATCTGAGTGGTCGAAAGGTGGGCATGGCCCAGCAATTCTTGAACACTTCTGAGATCCGCTCCCCGATCCAAAAGGTGTGTGGCAAACGTGTGCCGCAACGTATGGGGAGAAATTCCTTTTTTTAACGCTGCCCGTTTTGCGCACTTCAAAACAATTCGGCGCACGCTGCGGTCCGTAAGACGTGTTTTGCTGCGATTCAAAAAAAGAGGAAGAGAACTGCTTTCGGAATTGGTTGTTGTCGTCTCCATATATTCCTTTATCGCGTCCGATGCACAAGATCCAATTGGAACAATCCGTTCCTTCTTCCCTTTTCCGCGCACTTTCAGAAGCCCGCTGAAAAGGTCCACATCGTCCCAATTGAGTCCAACAAGTTCACTGACTCGGATTCCCGAACTGTAAAGGGTTTCTAAAATAGCGCGGTCCCGTTTCATCTCCCAAGAATCGCCTTTGGTCGCTTCAAGCAAATGTTCCACCTCTTTAGTTTCAAGAAAGGAAGGCAGTCGCCTTTCCCGTTTTGGAGTTGCAATCCCTGAAGCGGGGTTTGCTGAAACAAAATGCTCACGAGTTAAATATTTGAAGAAAGACTTTAGGCAAGCCAGCTTACGCGAAACGGTGCTTCTTAAAAATTCTTTTTCCTTAAGGTGTGCCAAAAATCGACGAATCGAAAGATAATTGACATCATTGAGAGAACACTTGCCTAAAAAGTTAAAAAACTCAATCAAATCACTTCGGTAATTTTTGATCGTGTGAGGAGAGGCGTTCTTCTCAGCTTCAAGAAACCTGAGAAAACAATCCACATAAGAATTGAAAGGCAAAACTGATTCGCTCATGAACCACCTTTTAGAATTAAAAAATAAAAAGCGTTGGGGTTCGAAAATTGATTAGTAGGAAAAGACTAAACGTCTTCGCCTACTTCTTCAATCTCTGGGGGTTTTACGTCTGAAGTTTCTTCGGCAGATTCTTTATTGGGGAGTTGATTGGCAATGTAATCACAATTGGGATACTTTGAACAGCCGAAAAATTTTCGTCCCCCTTTACCCTTTCGCTTCACTAAATAACCACCGCACCCTTCTTTGGGACACGCAACGCCCGTCGAAATCGGTTTTGTATTTCGACATTCGGGGAAACCAGAGCAAGCAACAAATTTTCCAAATCGACCCCATTTAATCATCATCGGTTTTCCACATTTATCACAATCTTCGTTAGCAGGTACCGCCTCCTGGCGGATATCTTTCATGTGTTCTTTTGCTTCTTTCAGATGATTTTCGAAAGGGCCGTAAAAATCCTGTAACACTTTAATCCAATCCAATGTGCCTTCCTCAATCTTGTCAAGTTCTTCTTCCATTAAGGCTGTAAACTCGATGTCCAAAATATAAGGGAAATGCTCCACCAGAAGACCAATCACGGTTTCTCCGAGTTCGGTGGGAACCAGAGCACCGCCCTTTCGTTCTGTGTAATCACGAGAAACGAGTGTGTAAATGATGGGTGCATACGTACTGGGCCGCCCGATTCCTTTTTCTTCAAGTATTTTGACGAGGCTCGCATCATTGTAACGAGCGGGCGGCTTTGTAAAATGCTGACTCCCAATCAATTCATGGAGATTTAGAATTTCGTTTTGTTCCAGCTCCGGAAATTCTTGATTTTCATCTTCTTCCTCTTCAGAATTTTCTTTTTTCTTGTTATTACTTTTTGCAGCATCACCAAAAACAGCTGAAAAACCTTGGAAGAGATTTTTGGTGCCGCTTGCCTTGAAGAAATATTCCGAACCTGCCAAAACCTCAACCGAAGTAACTAGGTCCACCGCTGCACTCATCTGAGAAGCCACAAATTTCCGCCAAATCAAATCGTAAAGCTTATATTGATCTTCATCGAGAAATGGTTTGATCTGATCCGGCTCCCGGTAAACTGAGGTGGGACGAATGGCTTCGTGCGCCTCCTGAGCTCCTTTCTTGGAACGGTACAAATTCGGAACCTTCGGAAGATACTCATTTCCAAAATGTTCTCTGATAAACTTGACGGATTCCTTTTTGGCCACTTCGGCGATGTTGACTGAATCCGTACGCATATAAGTAATTAAGCCGACACTACCTTCACTCCCCAATTCAACACCTTCATAAAGCGTTTGAGCGGTCCTCATGGTTTTGGCAGCAGAAGAACCAAGCCGGTTGTAAGCTTCTTGTTGAAGCTTGCTGGTTGTGTAAGGAGCTTGGGGTTTCCTGCGGCGTTCTTTCTTTTGAACGGAAACAATGCGGAAGGTTTCTTTTTCCAGCAAGGCTTTCAGTTTAAGCGTTTCCGTTTCGTTTTTGAGCTCGAGTTTTTTATTTCCAATGCGATCCAACTTGGCTTGGAATATCTTCCCCTGTTCAGACGAACGCTTGGAAGAAAGATTTGCGTGGAGGGACCAATATTCTTCAGGTTTGAACTTCCGAATTTCGCGTTCACGGTCAACGACGAGACGAAGCGCAACGGATTGAACTCGACCGGCACTTAAACCTCGTCCGACTTTGCGCCACAAAAGAGGGCTTAATTCGTAACCTACAATTCGGTCAAGCACGCGGCGCGCTTGTTGTGAATTAACCAGATTTTGGTCGATGTCGCGGGGATGTTCAAAAGCCCGCACAACCGCTTCTTTGGTTAATTCGTTAAACATCACCCTTTTGACCGCCTGTGCCCCATCGGCCAAAAGGACCGCCAGATGCCAGCTGATGGCTTCTCCTTCTCGATCAGGATCGGTAGCAAGATAAATTGTTTGCTTTCCTTTCGCCTGTTTCTTGAGGAGATTGACTCTTTTTTTTGCCTTCGTGGGAATAACATACTCCGGCGTAAAACCATTCGCGAGATCCACTCCCATCTTGCTTTTGGGGAGATCTCGAATATGTCCGAAGGAAGCTTCTACTTGATAATCGTCACCGAGAAACTTATTAATTGTTCCAGCCTTTGCGGGCGATTCAACGATAACTAAATTCTTAGCTGAATTTTTGGCCAAATGTTTTGCTCCTGTTTATATTATCCACCGCCAACAAAATGAACAATTTCGACGGTGTCATTTTCCTGAAGCTGAGTAGTGGCATAAGCATTGCGATCAACCACTTTACGATTCAGTTCTAATACGACCGCTTTCTTTTTTAACTGAAAAAGCTCCGCCAATCCTTCAAGCGTTATTCCACGGTTTACTTCACGCTTGCTCCCATTAATTTGAATGGTCATTTTTCAGCCTTTTCCATATAAAACAATTTTTAGATTATAGGAAGTTCTCTTAAATTTGTAAAGAAAGTTTATCGGACGTTCAACTTTTCTCATTAAACTACTACTAAAAAAGGACTTACAAAATGAAACCCTGCCAAACTAAGCGTGAGGAACTGTACCTGACGGCGAGAGACCTGAAAAACCAAGAAGGTTATAACCTTGGACTAACTGTCCTAAATAGGCAAGAGCAAAAATGCGGAAAAAGATAGGGCCCACCACACGATAAATAATATCTTAATCCAGCGTTTCAGTTCAAAAGGGGAAAGAATTTCCTGAGCCTTCTGCCAGGAAAAACTGATGACTTTTGAAATCGGAGGTTTCAAACCCAAGGCGAAAGATTAGGCGCTAACCACGTGAGTTTTGGCCCAACTATCCGCCAACCGATTTCCTTTTGTAAAAACAAAAATAATCTCAACAATATAGCCGACGACCAGAACGAAAGGAATCATGAGCAAAATATTGCGAACAAACGCTTGCCCCACTGTTACTTTGCTGCCATCAAGGCCTACCAACTTCAGGCCTGCTATCTTACGTCCTGGGGAAAACACAACGTCCCTAAAAATCAACCATGCGATATTAATCGCAATCAAAAGCACATTACGAATCCCTTCTGGAATGGCCAGCAGAATAAGCCCTGCCACGATCCCAAGTAGAATTGGGACAGCCAGCAAATCCACTAAATCTGAAATAACGCGTTTTCCCTTAGGGACAGATTCTGAACTCAATCCACCCACCACACCGGAACCATTAACCATGATTGATGCTCCTTTCGTATTATTTATTTAAGCCCCCAGTTGCCTTACTCAGCTAAGTATAACGAATCTCCTTACTCTTTTCAAGCGATGGGAATTGACTGTCATTTAAGAATAAAACGGACATCCACTATGGACTTTTTCCTCTCTTCCTCATAAGCCTTCCGATTCATCACGGATCTACGCCAGAATTCTACAAATTTTACGTAGTTGTCCATTGAAAGAATAGGCGGCCCAGGAAGCGGCTCTTTAAACACCGGAAAATTTAACTTTTCCACTGCCTCACGATCCCTATAACCCTCTCATACAACTCTTGGGTACCATATTTCAAACATAATTCACGGAACTCCTCCTTCGTCATAGCCATTTGATTCTCTTGGATAAGCCTCACAATATCCCTTAGATCCGGATCTTCCCGATGGCTGAAATTATTTTTTAGGGAATGCAATTTTAACGCGATCAGATGATTCAAAGATGCAACTTTGATCTTATTCCCTTCGATTTCGACTTCTCGAGCTTCATTGACCATTCCGGAAAAAGTCTCTTTGTCCACAAACAGAACGTCAAGATCCATAAGCAAAGGTTGACCGCTTTTAAATCTCGCGAAAGCGTGGCCTCGAACAACTTCTTTGTAACCCGCCAGAGACAATAAAGACGAAGCCTTTTCAAAATGTTCGTCCATCATCAAAATATCTACATCTCCTGTAGCTCGAGACACTTTGTAGTAATTAACGGCAAAGCCGCCAATAAGAATAACAGGGATCTTTGCCTTCTCAAATTCTTGTACCAGTAAATGAAAAACGGTCGGATATTTCATTCAACTCCTCACATAACGCCCGCCGAACACTCTTTTAACAACACCTTTTAATTCAAGCTGGGTCATGCGCGAACGGATTTCATTCGGATTTTCATTAAGACCGATGGCAATTTCATCAAAAGAAAGTGGTTGATTAGCTAGCAACTTGAGCACAGGATCTTCACTATCGTCATTGCGAGGCGGCGTTTCAAATGAAGCCGAAGCAATCCTGACCTCAGAGATCGCGGAATCTGTTGCAAGTTTATGAGATTGCTTCGCTTCGCTCGCAATGACGGGCAATAGATCTCGATGGAGCTCCCCTTCGTTATGACAACTCGCAAAGGAGTTTATCGACGCACGGATCTGAGGAGCTAAATCTTCAAGAATATTCTCTACTTGCGTAACTAGCTTTGCACCGTTCTGGATTAATTGATTCGTACCGCCAGAGGCAATCGAATCAATCGGGCCCGGAATAACATAAACTTCCCTGCCCTCTTCAGCGGCAATCCGCGCTGTAATCAATGAACCGCTCCTTTGGCTTGCCTCAACAACCAAAACACCTATCGCAAGACCGCTAATGATGCGGTTACGCCGCGGAAAATTAAATGCTGCAGGCACCGTACCTATTGGAAATTCACTCACAATTGCCCCGCTCGCCACAATATCCCCATAGAGGGAAGTGTGCTCTTTAGGATAAATCACATCGAGTCCTGAACCCAAAACGGCAATGGTTCGCCCTTTTCCTTTAAGTGCTCCGCGATGCGCTTCTCCATCAATGCCGCGTGCAAAACCGGAAACAATGGTAAGCCCACGTTCCGCCAGCTCCGAAGCAAAACGATTCGAACACCGCATGCCGTATGTGGTGGGATGACGGGAACCGACAATGGCAATCGCTACTTCATCTTCAGGAATTAAAGTTCCTTTAACATAAAGGATAAACGGCGGGTCATAAATGGCGGAAAGATTTTTAGGATAATCTGGATCCAAAAGCGAAATGATTCGAATGCCTGCTTTTTCGCACTGCTCTACTTCCCGTTCAAAAACACTGGAAGCCAAGATTCCATGGAAATCTCTTACAAAATCAGCGCCCCATTCCGAAGAAAGCCGGAGCTGATTTAATACCTCGGAATCTAAAAGTTTGCTCAGGTCGCCAAGCTTTTCCTGCAAGCGCTTAAACTTTTGGATTCCAAACCCAGACAATTGGTTAAGTATCCAAACCGTTTTTTGAACAGACATCGTCTCGCCTTTCGATTCTATTTGTAGAACAAAATCCAAAGGTACTGCGATCCAAAAATTTTGATCCAGTGTGCCAGCACGAGGCCAATAAAAAAACCAACTGCCAGCAATACTTTTCCCTTCATCGTACACTCCTGTAACGGTCCAATACATTCCGAACCCATTTTTCCAGAACGTTTTCAAAAACTTGCACCTGCCCAATCCTCGTGGGCAAAACAAGTCGCAACTTTCCGTTGCGGGCTTTTTTATCCCGTTTCATAAAAGCTAGAATCTTCGAACTTGAGAAATGATATTCTGCAGGAAAACTAATTTGCCTGATCAAGCTGATCTGGCGCGCCTGAACTTGGATGGAAAAAAGGCCCATTCGCAAGGCTAGTTCGCCCGCAAGAATCATTCCGCAAGCTACCGCTTCTCCGTGTGGCATTTTAAATTTCGAAGCAACTTCAAGCGCATGAGCAAACGTGTGCCCATAATTTAAAATCATTCGCTTTCCTTTGGTCTCCCGCTCATCTTCCTCCACAACTTTTGCTTTCACGAGCGCAGAACGCCAAACAATTTCCTCGAGGAATTTAAATTCTTGTGTTCCAAAAGATTTTTGCCTAACGGATTTAACAAACCATCTTCCTTTCTTTTCCAATAGATCAAAAAGTTTTGAATCTTGGATCATTCCATATTTAATCACTTCTGCGAATGAATCTTGAAACACTTTTAGGCTTATCGTTTTTAACGTTTCAACATCAGAAATCACAATTCGAGGTTGATAAAAGGTGCCAACTATATTTTTTGCGGTTGGAAGATCGATTGCTGTTTTTCCGCCAATTGCACTGTCCACTTGGGCTAAAAGTGTTGTTGGAACTTGAACAAAAGAAATTCCACGCATATAGGTAGAAGCAGCAAAACCAGCCACATCGCCTACGACACCTCCTCCCAAAGCCAAAACAGTACTCGTCCTGTCCAAAGGAATTCGAGCCACGGCGTTCCACAGCTTTGAAAGTTCTTTTTCTGATTTATCTCGTTCATCACCGTGAGACAAAAGATAAGAAAACACTTCAAACCCAGAATGGCTAAGCGATTTAGAAACCGAAGTTAAAAAATGGTTTGCCACTTTTTGATTAGAAACAATCAAAACCTTCTGGCCCAATTTGAGAGGTTTTACCAACCCCCCTATTTTGGCATGTAGATTTCTCCCAATTAGAATTGGGTAAGACCTGTCTCCGAGATGAACTGTAATTTTCTTCATTTTTTCTCAAAACACGTTTTGTAAATTTCAAGCGCCACCGCTTCAGGAGATTTGTGATCTGTTAAAAAAACCTTATCCGAGTTTGATTCATAAAGCGGAGTACGCTTGTAAAAAAGATCTGCTAAGGATTTTCTTGGATCGGATGATTTTAAAAGCGGACGGTCTTTTTTTCCTTTTACCCGCTCCCATAAAACATCCAAACTTGTTTTCAAATAAATGACGAGTCCTGTGTTTCGCATCCGCTCGCTGTTTGCGGAATGAATCACGATCCCGCCTCCGGTTGCCACCACTTGGTTTGTCGTCCCAGAAATTCGAGTGAGCAATTCAGTTTCCACACTACGAAAGTAAGGTTCACCTTCCATTTTGAAAATATCGTTGATGGAATGACCCGTGTGCTCCACAATCCGATCGTCCAAATCTACAAAAGGCACGGCCAACAACTTTGCCAACGCTCGACCGCTCGTTGTTTTTCCAGAGCCCATCATTCCAATCAAATACACATTTTTCATATTGTAATGAGGAACGAGTCATGAGGAATGAGAAAAATCTTTTTCACTCATTCCGCATTCCCCATTACCCATTCCTTCTTTTCAAGACTTAGCAAGCTGACGAAGATAGCCTTCGTAATTTCGTTTGGTCTCAGGCATTGAGTCGCCGGCAAATTTTTCTAAGAAGGCGTCTGCAATTTCAAACGCCACAATGGCTTCGCCAATCACACTTCCCGCTGGTACAGCACAAACGTCCGAACGTTCGAAATCAGCTTTTTCCTCTTTTTTGGTTTTCATATTTACGGAACGCAGTTGGCGTCTCAAAGTTGAAATGGGTTTCATGGTTGCTCGGACCAAAATCTCAGCTCCATTTGTCATACCGCCCGTCATTCCACCGGCGCGATTCGTTTTGTGATAATAACCGCGCTTTAAATCATAAAAAATCTCATCGTGTGCTTCTGAACCATAGGTTTTTGCTTCTAAAACTCCAAGACCAAACTCAACTGCTTTCACAGACTGCATGCTCATAAGTGCCTGCGCAATACGACCATCGAGTTTGCGTTTGTAATGAACATGAGAGCCCAATCCAATCGGAATTCCACGGGCTCTAATTTCATACTTCCCGCCTACGGTATCTTTATTTTTCATGGCCTTTTGAATTTCAGCTACCATCAGTTTTTCAACTTCGCGCGATATACAATTGACCTCAGAACCTTCACGCCGTTTTAAAATTTGGTCAAAGCTAGCTTCCTCTTCAAGCTTCGCTCCTCCGATTTGAACGACATGACCTACGGTTTCAATTTTAAATTGGCGTAAGAACAATTTGGTAACCGCACCGACCGCAACGCGAACAGCTGTCTCACGAGCGCTTGCACGTTCCAAGATCTCTCTAATCCCTTCGTTATATTTCAAAGCACCCGCCAAATCTGCGTGTCCTGGCCTCGGACGAAAAAGTTGCGGAAGCTCGTCGATTTTTACATCTTTATTCTCAATCATCAATCCGATCGGCGCACCGATCGTTTTTCCCTTATAAATTCCGCTGGTTATTTCGATTTGATCGTTCTCAATTTTTTGGCGGCCACCGCGGCCGTAGCCTCTTTGACGCTTTGAAAGTTCATGATTAATGAAATCCAAATCCATTTCAAGACCGCTCGGCATTCCTTCCAAAATAGCCGTCAAATATTTCCCGTGCGACTCACCGCAAGTCAAAAATTGAAGCATTGTACTCTCCTCATCATTAGGGATTCGTGGATCGTGTAGATAGTGAATCGTGAATTTCAACAATCGATCCACGATTCACGATACCCGATTCACCGTATTAATCCACCCAAATACCAACTTAAAAACTGATCACCCCACAAAAAACTCATCCAACCAGCTAGCGAAAGAAAAGGGCCGAATGGAATTACTTCTACACGTTTGACAAATTTCAGAAAAAGTCCCAATGGCAATGCCAAAATCGGAGCGAGCAAATAAACTAAAACTACTTTCTTCCAACCCAGGAAAGTCCCAAGCATGGCAAGCAGCTTTACATCACCGCCACCCATTGCATCTTTACGGAAAATGAAAGAACCGATAACGCCTGTCACATAAATCAACCCGCCGCCTACCAAAGCTCCAATCAGAGCATCGGTAAGTCCCCACCACCAAATCGTTTGACCATGAAGCAACGGAAAAACAGGGCTTAACAAGAACCCTAACCCAAGCCCTCCCAAACTAATTTCATCAGGAATGATTTCGTGTTCCAAATCGACGACGGTTGCAATCAAGAGCAATGAAAAAAGAACGACTGACACTAAACCTTTAATTTCCCATCCGAAATAAAACCAAATCCATAAATAAAATAGGCCTGTTATTAATTCGACAACGAAGTATCTGGGCGCAATCCGCGCTCCGCAATTCCGACAACACCCTTTCAAAAACAACATACTTAAAATCGGGATATTATCGTACCAAGCGATCGATTTTTGGCATGCCGGACACCGTGAAGATGGCCAAGTAATCGATTCTTCCCGCGGCAAACGGTGAATGCACACATTAAAAAAACTTCCAAAGACCGTACCCAAAATAAAAATAAAAATGCTAATGAAAACGAAGGACATCTTGAAGCACTTCCTTCATTTTGTGAACTGGAGCACGTTTACCGGTCCAAATTTCAAAAGCTTTCGCACCTTGGTGAAGCAGCATCGTCTCACCATTTACCGTCTTATGCCCTAGCTGATCAGCCATACGCAAAAGTTCCGTTCGGCGCGGTTTATAAATCAAGTCGCAAACCAGAATTTTGCGCTTCGGGAACAATTTCTTTGCAATCAACGACCGATCCTTTTTTTTCAAACCCACTTTCGTGGAATTGATAATGACTTCTACCTCTGAAAGAGTGGCCTCGAATATTTTTCCTTTAAGATCACAAACGATCCACTCGACTTTTGGAAAAACTTTTCGAAATTTGTTCGCCAAACTTTGAGCTCTTGATTTCGTGCGATTCGCAATAAAAATTTTTCGTGTGCCGTTTTTGGCTAACGCATAAGCCACAGCACGAGCAGAACCGCCGGCACCCAAAATTAAAACTGACTTTCCCACTGGTTTAAAATGTGCGTTCCGAAGCACAGCTAAAAAACCATCAATATCGGTGTTGTATCCGATCCAGCGGTTTTTTTCTTTCTTAACCGTATTGACTGCTCCGATCGCGCTTGCTTCTGGGCTTAGCTTGTCCAAGTAAGGAATAACCGTTTCCTTAAAAGGCACGGTCACGTTGAACCCATCAAGCAAAAGCGATTTTAAGTTTCGCATTAAAAAACGAAACCTTGCGGGAGGGCGTTCAAACGCAAAATAAATCGATTTCAATTTGTAGTCATCAAAAGCACAATTCTGAATTGCGGGAGAAACCGTATGTCCCAGCGGGTATCCAAATATGCCGTATATCTTTAACTCAGAATCACCCGCTGCACGCATATATCTTTTAAGCTGAGGTAAGAAGTAGGAAGCCGGAAGTAAGAATATTCGTCATGGTAAATTCATTTCGTACTTCAGACTTCACACCTCCTACTTCGTAGTAATTTCAAATGGGAGACACCGATTTCTTTTCAATGTTTGCACAAACTTTATTGAGTGCGAATAGGTACGCCTTCACACTCGCCTCGATCACGTCTGTACTCGTACCGCGGCCGCTCACTTCATGCCCCTCAAAAACCGCTTTAATATTCACCTCACCTAAAGCATCTTTTCCGCTCGTTACTGATTGAATTGCATAATGAACTAAACGTGCTTTCATTCCGGTTATTTTTTCAATCGCCCGGTAGCACGCATCCACGGGGCCGTCACCATCTGAAGTGGCGGCGCCAATTTTCCCTTCATGCTTCAAGCGAATTTCAGCTTGGGGACGTGCTCCAGTTTCACTTGAAATTTTCAAATGTTCAAACCGCCAAGTCTCTGGAACCTGACTGATCTGATCTTCAACAATCGCTTCCAAGTCTTTGTCGAACACATACTTCTTTTGATCTGAAAGCTTTTTGAACCGCTCGAATGCTCCATCTAATTGGCCTGCACTCAGTTGAATTCCTAATTTTTGAAGCCGCTCGCGAAAAGCATGGCGCCCCGAATGTTTTCCCATGACAATCTCGCTTCCAGAAAGTCCAATCCGTTTGGGATCGATAATTTCATAAGTCTGGCGCATCTTGAGAAGTCCATCCTGATGAATTCCGGATTCATGCGCAAAAGCATTCCGCCCCACAATGGCTTTGTTCGGCTGCACGACGAGACCGGTTAAATGAGAAACGAGCCGCGATGATTTCGTAATTTCCTTGAGATTGATATCGGTATAAGCATTCATCAAATCGTGGCGCGTATCAATCGCCATTACAATTTCTTCTAAGGAAGCGTTTCCAGCGCGCTCGCCGATACCGTTAACGGTACATTCTGCTTGATTGGCTCCATTTTGAATAGCGACTAAAGAATTCGCAACCGCAAGACCTAGATCATTATGACAATGAACGGAAAGATTTACGGTTTTCCCCAAAGC
>OBEQ010427145.1_pt1 | contig 50940 bp, 30 predicted proteins | sample 1670901 | NCBI WGS metagenome assembly OBEQ01 (sample SAMEA104232315, study PRJEB22302) | groundwater metagenome | biome: forest; feature: aquifer; material: groundwater | place: USA | collected 2011-08-07 | depth 5.4 m
CCCGCTAATACCCCCCCTTCCTCCGTCGGCTCCATCAATGCCCTCCCCTCACCGACCGAAGACTTCGTTCGCAATTTCGGCAAGCGCATGCACCACATTGCCTACGAAGTGGAAGACGGAGAGACCGGAGGTATCAAAAATATCGACTTCGTGGTGAACAAGCTGATCGAATCGGATATCCCATTCCTGGCCCAAATCATCGGCGAATGCAAAGATATTCCCGACCTGAAGCAGATCTTCTCAAAAACCTCGAAGTACTCCGTGCTCATCACCGAATACGTCCAGCGTTGCAAAGGCTACGAGGGCTTCTTCGCCAAATCCAATGTCGCTTATTTAACGAAGGCGGCGGGACTAGCCGAACAACTTGATAAATCCTAATCTCAAAATCCTAAATCCTAAACAATATCAAAATTCAAATATTAAAATTCAAAATAAGATGCATTCGTTTGTGATTTTGAATTTGGATCATTTGGATTTGTTTAGAATTTAGTGCTTAGAATTTAGAATTTTATGACATTCACGATTCCTTCCGCAATCCTATCAATGGCCTTCGTCTGAAGGCCCGCGAAGTTGATGCGTTTGGTCGTTGGGATGTAGATGGCGTGATCTTTTCGAAGCCGAAGAATCTGCTTTTCGGTGAGCGGCAGAAGGGCAAACATACCCCGAGCATCTTTCATCACGGAAAATTGTGAAGGCAAACGTTTCAAAAGTTCTGACTTGCGGTATTCGATGCTCCGGCGAACGCCTTCGAGTTCCTCGTGCCACTCGCTCTGGTGGCGCTCCAGGACTCGGAAAAAAACCTCCTGGCCAAAAACTGGCGCCATCGAGACCGAGCGGCGCACGAGGTCTTGGAGATGAGACTGAATGACGGCTTTACGATCTGTCTTCACGAAGAGTGCTCCCGTGCGGTGCTCGTAGAGCGAGACGTTTTTCGAAAATGAAACGCCGACAGCGATATCTATGAGACTATCCCACAGCAGATGCATCCATGCCAAATCCTCTTGCCATGAATCTCCCAGGCCGCAATAGGCAAAGTCTACGAAAACGATCGCTTTTTTTTCTCTGATGAGAGGAATAAGGCTTGTGAGATCCTCCTTCGTAAGATTTCTTCCCGTAGGATTATGTGTCAGCCCACCATGAAGCAGCAGGACCGATCCATCAGCAGAATTTTGAATGGCTTGTCGATAACCTTCGACATTCACAGTCCCATCAGGCTTCAGGTGGTCAAATTTTTTCTGAGTATGGGCTTCGAAAACCTGGAAGTGATTCCCCCAGGTCGGAGTAGCGATGAGTATTTCCCGCTTTCCTTCTCGGGCCATGAGATCTGAAAAAATCCGACACGCTTGTGTTCCGCCGCAGGTCGCGATCATGGCCATATTCTGTGAATCCCGTGATCCAAACATGAGCTTCGAAACGGCCTTCATGAACTCTGGCTTGCCGATGATCGGCTGATAATCAAAGTCTTCGATGTCAAGGTCCGCGACGGCTTTTTTGACCGAGGGGAAGACAAAGGGGTGGCCGAGTTCGTCCGAATACACCCCAATGCCAAGATTTATTTTTTCCGGCTGTGGGTCGGCGAGAAATTCCGCTTGGAGCGCGAAGATGGGGTCGAGGGGGAGCGAAAGAAGTGAATCAAGCATATCAACCCAATGAACGACGGATTTCGGCAGCCTGCAAAGCTTCGGATGAAAAATCCTGACCAAGTTTTAGCTTGTGCAGCATGGTGGAGGAAAGATTTCGGTGAATCATATGATGAGGCTTTTGAGGACCCAAAGCGCTTCCCATGTAGGCTTCGATGTGCTCGAGCTCCGAGCGTACGGTCTTCCAGACCGCATTTTCTTTGCAGAGCAGATCGAGATTTTCGCGGTTGAGGTAGCGTCCCGCACGATCAAAATCGCTCTTGAGCTGAGGGCAGAGACGGTCGATGAGCGGGACAATATTCAGCTCCTTGGCGAATTTGAGGGCTCGTCCGGAGGCGATCAGTTCGGGTGGAATACCCAAGGAATAGAGCGCCCCAGTGAAAGAGATCGCACGTGGGAGACGAACCTTGCCAATGCCACGTGAATAACCGTAGAGACCAATGTGCTGGACCCGTTCGCGATGCGAGGGCAATTTGCTGGCCATGGTATTGATAAGGTCCGCAACAGATTCAATGGTTTTCTGATACCAGCCAGCACTATCACGATTAAAACTTTTGAGCATGCTGGCCTCAGCCTTCGTGACCCGCTCATAGCGCGTCATGGTCTTCGGAAGCTCTTTGTTCAGGCGAGCGATAGCAGTCTTCACCTCAGCAAGGGGATAGTCGTAGCGAAACGCGCTTTGAATAGTAACGGTAGCGGCGCCTTTGTACTGCTCCAAAACCGAATCGATGTTGTGCGGGTTGATACCGCCGCGGAAGGGAAGCGAGCCGCCACCAACCCACGGGTAAACAGGAATGCCAGATTCCGTAGCAAATTCATGATACGCATTCATGGCAACCTTCAGAGCGAGCTTCGCCGGCAAAAAACCGGCGTTCATCGCCGGATCACTGCGGGCGATGAAGACGCGCATGTACTCGGGTGTGTAGCGGTATTCTTTTTTCAAAAACTTTGTGTAGGTCTGGAGAATGGCCTTGGCATCGGCCATGGTGTCGAACTCTTCGAACAACGGAATCACCTCGAGCATACGCATCTCGGATTTAAGATCAAAAATATCTTTCGTAGCCTTCAGAGTCTTGCGAAAGGTCTTCTGAAGATACTCGAGCTGAGCCGCCGAGGTTGTCATCGGCAGAATCGCTTCGAAAAGGGGCGGGCTATGAAAGCCATAATTCTTCGCCGCTTCCTCGGCGGAGATCATGCTCATGAAAGCTCGCGGGAGTTTGTGGCTGGATTCGATCCAGATATTCGGCACGCGGAAGGTGAGGAAAAGATCTTTGCCCAGCTGATGCTTCTGGAAGTAGTCGCGATACTGCGTGTAGAGGCGATCGATCACGGCTTCGTCCACGAATTTGCCTTCCCAGTCCCACATGAATTCCTGCACCCCAAGCTCCGAGAAGCAGCGATAGCACTCTTCGATCTCCTCCTGCGCAGAGATAAATCGTCGCCCCGTGATGAAGGACGGGCAGGCATTGTCCGGGTGCTGAGTGGCCATCGTCGCGGGAATCTTTCGCATGGTGAAAATAATCTTCGGGAAAAGAATATCAGAGCAATCCTCGACTTACCATTTATGTTTTTGGTTTTGGAGGATGATAATAATTCCATTTTTTTCCCACCTCAGCCTCAACCCTCTGGTCAAAAGGTTCATAACCGATGTGGTAGGTGGGAAAAAGATCTCGAAACGCCCTCCAGTCACTTCGAAATTTTTCAATCGAAGTAGCCATGAAATTATATTTCTCCCTTCTCTCAATATCTCTTTCTCCTGCTGCACTATCTTGTTGACGCCCATGGACAATAGCTCCAAAATTTCGCTTAAAATCGGCCAGCACTTGGTCAGGTTGACTTGAATAATAAGCATAATTTGTGGCAGCTAAAAGCTCTCTGCAAAGGGCCCTTAAACTGAGAACGAGATTGTGACTTGTCAAAGGCCCCGGATCACACCAACGCTCCTCTTCGGCCCCATGTTCTGGTTGCATATTTTGATTTCCAAAAAGTAGCTTATTTTTAAATAATCTCTCACAAAAGTCAATGATTTGAAAATCAATCAAAGCTCCACTCAACTTCGCTCTTGTGCTGCTGACTGCTTTGACCTTTGTCCGAATTGAGATAGGTTTCGATCGCCTTTGCCAGGCCTAGGTAGATTTCATCTCGCCTTTTCGGATCTCGGTTCAGTGTGGTAAGACGGAAGCCGTCATAAGAACTGAAAAATCCGCTTGCGGGAACCACGATGACGCCGGTGGCAGCCGCGAGGTAGTAGACAAAACGTTTGTCCAAAGGAATGTCGGGGGACGAAACTTTCTCTTCAACGAACACTCGAACTTTTTCATTGGCAATCGGAAGTGACTGTCGATCACTGAGGACACCCTCCTCGAAAATCGGCAGCATGTAAAAGGCCCCATTCGTGCGATTGACCTTGAGACCTTTCACGGATGAAAGAATCTTCGTAATCTGATTGCTGTTGTCCTCGAGGCTCTTCAAGTAGTGTGCCATCCAGTCTTCGAAATCCGGGTGATCGTAGATCTGCGGCATCACGATCTGCGGCAGCGTCACCGAGCAAACCTCCATGAGAATACGCTTCTTGATGGATTCGCAGTAGACTTTGAAATCCTTATCCAGGTGCTGGTTGTGAAATTCGAGCCAGCCGCATCGCGCCCCAGGCCAAGGCACGTCCTTCGAAAGTCCACGCATCACGATGAGGGGCACACGACTCTTCGCAATCTCAGTAATCTGCGCATGCTGGTGGGCATTGTAGATCATGCGAAAATAAATCTCATCCGAAATGATCATGAGCTCATACTTCTCCGCAATCTTCACGATGCTCTCGAGCGTTTTCTTTGAATACACAGCACCCGTGGGATTATTGGGATTGATGAGAAGGATCCCCACGATCTCGGGGTGATTCACGATTTTCTGCTCCAAATCCTGAAGATCAGGTTGCCAGCCGTTGTTGGGATCAAGACGATAGGAGATGGATTCTTCGCCAGCAGCAAACGCCTCCATGAAAGCGTGCGTCGGATAGGAAGGGCTCGGCTGAATGACCCGCTTCCCCTTTCCCAGCATGTGGTACATCGCTGAAATACCAGCGCCGAGCCCACTGGTCATCAAGATATCTTCGGAGTCGAGATCAAAGCTCGGACAAAATCTCTTCACATATCGACAGATCCATTTCCTCGTTTCAGGATTTCCGCGCGAATGCGTATATCCAAAAACCTTGTAGCCCGGTTTTGCCATTTCCTGAGCTATCAAATCCGGCAAAAACGGTGGCACCGGCCAACCCTTCGCGATCGGGTCTCCGATATTTTCGTTTTCGATGTGCAGGAGTGGGTCGAGCTCTTGGATTCTCTGGACGAAATCCACAATTTCGCGGATCTCGTAGCGCATCAGAGAAGCTTTTGGATTGGCGGGATTTTGGCGCAAAGGAAAGTTTATGGCTGATCGTTGGTAGTTTATAGATAAAACCACAACCCCTCAACCATAACCTAACCGTCAACCAAGGTGTGCCCTCCGAGCGAATCTTTTCGAAGGCTCGTGTGACTTGATGCGGAATTCGTGATGATCCAGGCGGTCTCGGCCATGTGGCGCAGCTCGATCAAGTCCTCGGAAAGGGCCGACTCTGAATACTTTTTCTCCACGGAATTCCAGAGATTTCGAAGCTCATCCTTGGCTTGAAAAAGGCCTTCTCGTGAGCGAATAATACCCACCTTCTCCCACATGATCTGGCGAATCTGATTTTTTTCCTGTTCGATTTCTTTCGGATTCGCCTTCTTCGTACCAAATGATTCCCAGTCTTCGATCAAAGAAAAGGCCTCTGTAGGGACGCGATTTATCGCGTCCGATTGTCGAGCAATTTCGTCAGCAGATGCCACCCCCCACGTGAGCGCCTCGAGGAGCGAGGTCGAGGCCAGACGATTGGAGCCATGTACTCCCGTGCAGGCAACTTCCCCGGCGGCAAAAAGACCCGGAAGTTCAGATTGTCCATTCAAATCAACAGCAATGCCACCACAGAAGAAGTGGGCCGCTGGCACGGCCGGAATCGGCTCATGGCTAATATCAATCCCCTCTTTCTGACAGGCTTCGAAAATGCTGGGAAATCGTTCACGGATGGGAAGAGTGCCGTGGTAATGATCCGCAAGATTGAGGAAAACATGAGAATCGCCCGTCCTTCGCAGCTCTTCCATGATCGCCCGGCTCACGACCGCACGGGATTCCAGATCTTTCAGAGTAAAACAGTCCATGAAATATTTTCCCTTCCGGTTCATGAGCCGAGCACCTTCACCGCGAAGAGCTTCGGAAATGAGGAATCGACGTCCTCTCGCCACTTTCGTCCAAAGAGCTGTGGGATGAAACTGCACGAACCTCGAATTAATGATACGCACGCGAGCACGATTTGCGGCCGCCAGGCCAGAGCCAAAGGCGTGCTCGGCGTTGGTATGATATTCGTATACCTGACCAATACCGCCAGTGGCCAAGATTGTGTGGTCCGCCAGCACCGTTTTTACCTCGCCGGTCTTCACGTCGAAAAGGTAGGCGCCAAGACAGCGATTACGCTGATATTTCATTTCATAGCCTTTGCAGTTGTGACCACTGGTGAGAAGGTCCACAAGGATATGTCCTGTGAGAAACTTCACATGCGGACTTTTTTTCACCGTCTCACTCAGGTGCTTCATGATCACCCTGCCCGTGTGATCCTTCACGTGAATGATCCGCGCCCGATCATGCGCCGCCTCTTTTGTGAAATTAAGCATTGTTCCCCCTTGCAAGGGGGCTAGGGGGTCCTGGTCAAACGGCACCTTCGCGGCATCTATCAGAATTTTTTTCACCAAGGCAATACCATCCGTGGCAAGCTTGGCAACCGCCGGTTCGAAATTGATCTGGTCACCCGCACTCATAATGTCGGAGACAAGTGCGGAGGGAGTGTCATCCTCGGGCCGATAAATAATCCCACCCTGTGCCAGCTCGGAATTGGAACCGTGAATGAGCGCTTCATCTTTCGTGACCACCGTGCAATCAATGCCATGCTTGCTCAGCTGATACGCCGCCGAGAGTCCTGCAAGACCGGAGCCGATAATGAGGACAGAGGAATGCAAGTAGCTTGTTAGCTTGTTAGCTTGTTAGCTTGTTAGTAATTTTTCTTGCTTTTCCTAAGAAGCTAATAAGCTAAAGAGCTAAGAAGCTATTTTGAACGAAAGATCAAATCCCGGTGCACTGTGCGTGAGGGCTCCAATTGAAAGGAAGTGAACGCCTGTCTCGGCGATGCTTCTGGCATTCTCGAGCGTGATATTTCCCGAGGCTTCGAGAAGAATTTTTCCCGATGCGATGCCAACGGCTTCCTTCATCAGCTCTACGGAAAAATTATCGAGCATGATACGGGTCAGTGATTTCGCAAAAGGAAGCGCAGCGCGAAGCTCCTCGAGGGAGCGAACTTCTACGATGAGTGGTTTGGTCATTTCTTTTTCTCGAAATTTCCGGATGGCATTCTCTACGCCACCGCAAGCATCCACGTGGGTGTCCTTGATCATGGCCACATCCTCGAGACTTTTTCGATGATTGATCCCTCCGCCCACGGTCACGGCGTACTTGTCGAGAAATCTCCACCCGGGAATAGTCTTCCTCGTATCTAAGATCACCGCTTGAGTGCCCTCGATGGCTTTCACAAATTCTTTCGTGAGCGTCGCAATACCCGAAAGCCGGCTCAGAAAATTCAGCAGGATGCGCTCGACTCTCAGGAGTGAGATTACTTTGCCCGAAAGGCCCATCACGAGCATACGATCACGTACGCTGTCGCCTTCCTCGAGAAAAGACTCGAGCACAAGACTTTCGTCCACCTTGCGCGCAATGGTATCGCTAAATTTGAGGCCACAAATGACGCCGCTTTGTTTCGCCATGACGGTCGCTTCTTTTTCTTCGGTCACATCAAAAAGTGCTTCGGAGGTAATGTCCTTTACACCATCCTCTTCAAAAGCAAGATCGAGAAGAGCTGAAAATTGTGAATCGAGATCCACGAGAAACAAGCAAAAGAAGTGGCGACATCGTAGCACCTTCGAGATTACTTCTCAACGATTTAGCTCGATTTCGAGCGCTCCTTCCCCTCCTCGGTCTCTCCTGGCAGTGTTGACCGACTTCACCTGATCAAGGCTCAGCAGAAATCGCCGAAGAATCGGCTCGATGACGGGACCTGCCTTGGAATGAAGTCCCTTGCCGGTAATGATGAGAATTTTCGTGAGGCCCTGGGAAAAACTCTTGCTGACAAAATCACTGGCCAGGGCATGAATCTGGGCAGGAGTCAGGATACCTTGTCCATGAAAATCAAAGGTTGCTTGGGGGCCCGACAGGTGAGAATATTTATCCGACATAATCCTATTCTAGCGATGATTCCTGGGAAACTCATCCTTATCCGACACGGCGCTTCCGAGTGGAATTTGAAAAATATTTTTACCGGTATTACGGATGTGCCCTTGGCGGAAAAAGGCCGAGAGGAAGCCCATCAAGCAGCTGTGAAACTGAAGGATTATCGCCTTGATTTGGCCTACACCTCAGTCCTGCAGCGCGCCACCGAAACGCTCGACATTATTCTCCAAGATCTGAAGAAGACCGATCTGCCGGTCGTGAAGCATGCGGCCCTGAATGAACGGCACTACGGAGATTTGCAAGGAAAAAACAAAGACGAGACTCGCAAACTCTTCGGCGACCATCAAGTCCAGATCTGGCGGCGCAGCTTTGATATTCGACCTCCGAATGGCGAAAGTCTCAAGGATACCTGTGATCGAACAATCCCCTACTTCGAACAGGAAATCCTTCCGAAGCTGGAAGAAGGCAAGAATGTGATCATCGTGGCGCATGGCAATAGCCTCCGCAGTATCCTCATGGATCTGGAGCAACTTTCACCGAAGGAAATTGTTGAAGTGAATATCCCAACAGGAGTACCCTACGTGTATGAGTTTGACGATCAGATGAAGGTGAAAAAGAAACAAATATTAAACAATGAACAGTTAACAATTAACAGCTAACCTATTAATCCATGCTCACCCAATTCCAATTTCTCCACACCACCGAGGCGCTCAAGGAAGATATCAAGACCTACGCGCTGGAACGTTTTGCGAAGCTTGAAAAATTTCTCAAGACCTTCCAAGAAGACGACACGCTCTTGATTTTGACCGTGGAATACCAAGAAAAACACACGTACTTTCACCTGCGCACCGCTCTCCACGTGGGAGGAGAGACCCTCTACCACGAAGAAAAAGCCCATGACCCCAAGGAAGCCATCGATGCGACGCAGATGAATCTCGCCGAGCGTCTGAAAAAACTTGTCGATGAGATTCGACAAGTTCACGGAGCGAAAGTCCATGCGGCTCGAAGAGCGGCGTAGCTAAGAAGCTACCTTCCTCAATGGGGAGTACGCTCTCCTCAACCGATAATTCGCCGCCGCGAATTTCGGTCTCGGAGTCTTTCGCTTCGCATATCGCTTCGCGATCTGCTCCGCTTCAGACCGCTACTCTCGCCACTTTCTCACCGGTGCCACATTGAGCGCTATTTTCTTGCTCCCGAATTTCGGATCTTCAAACGCAATCTCCGCCACATCGCCCTTGAGGCTCCGAATCACGCCTCGACCAAAAACCCGATGCTCGATCATATCACCGGCTTCAAAAGCATTTGGCGTTTCATCAGAAAAAATAACCGTATCCTCTCCCCCTCCACTGCGAACCTTCCCCCCTGCCAAGGGGGGACAGAGGGGGGTCTGTGCTGGTTCGTGGTCCCCGTGCAGCTGCCGAAGCCTCTCAACCATCACATCCTCACCGCGAGTGGCGAGAAATTCGCTGTCCACAGCTGAAAGCGGAATGTCCTTGAGGAAATTGGAAGGCGGGTTGTACTGCGTTTCTCCGAAAAGCAGTCGCCGTCGAGCCCAGATCAGAAAGAGATTTTTTTTGGCGCGGGTCATGGCCACGTAGAGAAGCCGCCGTTCTTCTTCCATCTGCTCCGGATCAAAGGCGGAGCGAGAATGCGGGAAAACACCCTCTTCAAGGCCCACGATATGGACCTGCTCGAACTCCAGGCCTTTGGCGCTGTGCACCGTCATGAGCGTGAGGTAATCATGAGTTTCATTGAGCTGATCCGTGTCGCTGACAAGTGCAACCTCTTCGAGGAAGGTCGCCAGCCCAATGCCAAGCTCGAGCTGATCATATTTTTTCGCCACCGAAACAAGCTCCTCCACATTTTCAACCCTAGTCTGGCCGACTTCCTTTTCTTCGAGCAGCATCCGATCGTACTTCGTCCGATGAAGAATCTCACGAATAAGCGTCGAGACCGGAAACTGCTGGGAGAACAGTTTCAAATCTTCCATGAGCTGGATGAATCCCCTCAGACCACCCCCCCGACCCCCCTCCTTGGCTGGAGGGGGGAGGGTTCTCAAAACCTGAAAGAGCGATGCGTTGCGCAAGCTCGCCTCGCGCTGGAGCGACTCGATAGTCTTGGCGCCGATGCCACGCGTCGGCGTATTGATGACGCGAACGAAGGAGGCATCGTCCAGCGGATTGTGGATCAGGCGAAGGTAGGCAACCATGTCCTTGATTTCCTTGCGCGCGTAAAACTTCACACGCCCGATCACCTTGTACGGCAGGCCGTAGCGAAGACAGGCTTCTTCGATGACACGGGACTGCGCATGGGTGCGGTACAGCACCACATGATGACGAAGCTGTCCGAGGAATCGAGACACGTTTCGCACGACCAGCTCGGCTTCTTCCTTCTCGTCATCCACATCGATCATCTGAATTTTTGGCCCTTCTTTTTTTTCGGTCCAGAGCATTTTCTCCAATCTCTTTTTGTTCTTCGAAATAACGCCATGCGAAGCTTCGAGAATCGCCGGGGTGGAACGATAATTTTGCTCCAACTTCACCACCTTGGCCTCCGGATACTCACGAGTGAATTCCAGAATATTTGAAATGTCCGCGCCACGCCATGAATAAATATTTTGATCAGGATCGCCGACCACACACAGATTTCTGTGCTGAGCGGTGAGCATTTTCACCAGTCGATACTGGACAAAATTCGTATCCTGATATTCGTCCACATGCACATAGCGCCAGCGATATTGGTATTTGGAAAGAACTTGAGGAAATTTTTCAAAGACTTCGATCACCTTCCCGAGCAGATCGTCGAAATCCAGCGCTGAGGCATTTTTGAGCATTTTCTGATAGGCACCGTAAACGATACCGACCTTGTTTTGAAAAGGATTCATGGCCTTTTCTTGAATCTCTTCCGGGCTTGCCAACACATTTTTCGCCGCGCTGATGGCGTGAAGGATCGCCTTGGGATTGAAACTTTTTTCCACGATCTGGAGGTCCTTCATGATCCTCTTCACCACGGCAAGCGCATCATCTTGATCGTAGATCACGAAGCTGTTTTCGAAACCAAGCTGATGGATTTCTCGGCGCAAGATCTGGGCACAAATGGAGTGAAAAGTTCCGGCTGTCACAGGACCTCTCCCCCCAGCCCCCTCTCCTTGGCTAGAGAGGGGGAGTAAATTTCCGATCCTCTCTTTCATTTCTCCGGCAGCTTTGTTCGTAAAGGTCACGGCCAAAATCTGACCCGGATCAACACCTTTTTCCTGAATCAAATAGACGATCCGATAGGTGAGCGCCATCGTCTTGCCTGTCCCCGCTCCCGCCAAAATAAGAAGTGGCCCTTCGGTGGTTACAACCGCTTCACGTTGAGCTTCGTTGAGGGTAGAAAGAAGATCCATAAAAATCTTGGGCCATCATCATAACAAACAAAGGGCCACAATGTGACCCCTTGTTGTTCTTAATTCTTAATTCGTTCCTTTACTTCGCTGGCTTCGGAGGAAGCTTTCCATTCTCCATCTTCTTTTCACCTTTTTGGATCATCTTCTCACCCAAGTTCTTCATCTTCTCTCCTTTTTCAACTTTCATTTCCCCCTTCTTCTCCATTTTTCCAGCCTTTTCGTCCATTTTTTTGTCCTTCATAATAGCCTTGTCCTCCTTCATCTTCTCGATCTTGTCCTTCATCATGGCCTTATCCTCTTTCATTTTGTCTTTCAGAGCTGCCTTGTCGTCCTTCATCTTATCTTTCAACATGGCCTTGTCAGCCTGCATCTTGTCCTTCATCGCCTTGACCTCGCCCTTCATGCCAGGGCCTGGCTTCTTGTCAGCACCTGGTGTTGGAGCGCCGGCAACTCCATTGGTGGCTGGAGCTGTGGCAGCAGGAGCTGCGTCCTCGGCAAAGACATGCGCTACGGGAAGAGTAAAAGCTCCGAGCATCAGAGCGAGAACCGCAAACGAAAGCATGCGTTTCATAGAAAAAAGAAAAAGAATATAAAACTGACTTTCGCCAGCCTACCAAACATTACGCCCTTTTCCAAAAAACGTTACAAGCATTTCGCTTGCCAGGGGGATGAAATGAGATTGTTAGCTTATTAGCTTATTAGTGTTTTAGGATTTATACCCAAATACCTCAAATCCTAAATTCTAATATCTAAATTCTAAACAAATCCAAAATTCAAAATTCAAAAAAACAAACAAATGTGTTTTGAGATGAGAATTTTACATTTCAGAATTTATGTCTCTGTGTTTATACTTCGTATACTGTAAAGAGAAAAATATTTTTCCTTCTTTCATGTTCTTCAGCGAACTAACAAAATCTCTTCAAAAAGCTGTTGCTAAAGTAACCGGAGAATCAACCGACAATATCCAGATCACTGAGGCAACGGAAAAAACATTCGGCGATTACTCAACCAATGTTGCTTTATTGCTCGCCAAGCCTTTGAAAAAAAATCCTCGCGAACTCGCCGAGGAAATTATCAAAGCCCTTGCCAAGGGAAAGCTCATCGAAAAGACCGAAATTGCTGGTCCTGGATTTATTAACTTTTGGCTGAAGGATCAGGTCTTCGCCAAAGCTTTCGAAAAACTGTACAAAAAAGTTGAACAGAAAAAATACGGGAAACTGAAGATCGGGAAGGGAAAGATTTCGATCACGGATACCAGCAATCCCAATGTGGCCAAACCCATGGGCGTCCACCATTTGCTGGCCACGATCATCGGACAAGTCGTGAACCACCTGATCAAAACCTGTGGCTACAAACTCATCAAAGATAATTATCTCGGCGACTGGGGAACCCAGTTTGGAAAGCTGATTGTTGCCATCCGGAAATGGGGAAATATGGAGACGATCAAAAAAGATCCGATTCCGGAGTTGCTCAAGCTCTATATCCAGTTTCATAACGAAGCAGAAAAGCATCCGGAGCTCGAGGACGAAGGTCGGGCCGAATTCAAAAAGCTGGAAGACGGTCATGAAGAAAATCGAAAGACCTGGGAATGGATACGAAAAATAAGTCTTGGAGAATTCAAAAAAATCTGGGATCGACTTGGGGTTTCTTTCGACATGATCCACGGAGAAGGCTACTACGAGGACAAAATGCCAACGGTGCTTGAAGAAGGTCTTCGAAAAGGCATTATGGTGAAGGGTGAAAAGGGGTCGCTGATTATTTCCATGAATGATCCGAACCTACCCCCCTGCATCGTGCAAAAATCTGATGGCGCCACGACGTACGCCACCCGGGACCTCGCTCGTATCAAAGATTGGAAAGAAACCTACCATGCGGATATCGGTGTGGTGCTCTGCGATATCGCGCAGAAACTCCATCACGATCAGGTCAACGAAGCCGCCGACAAGCTCGGCTGGAATACTGGCGAAAGCGTGAGAGTTCATTTTGGCCGGATGTCCTTCCCCGAGGGCGCCATGAGCACTCGAAAAGGAAATGTGGTCATGCTCGAAGATGTCCTGGATGAAGGTGAAAAACGAGCGTTGGAGAAAATTGAGGAACATAAATCTGAACTCCCGTCGGAAGAGAAAAAAGAACTGGCTCGCAAGATGGGCATCGGCGCGATCAAGTACAACATCCTCTCGCAGAATAGATTCAAGAATTACACCTTTGACTGGGATCAGATGCTCTCCTTCGAGGGCAACTCCGCTCCATATCTGCAGTATGCGTACACGAGGACGCAGAGCGTGGTAAGGAAAGCTCCTCTCCCTAACCCTCTCCTAAAGGAGAGGGGACAGAACACCCTAGAAAAGAAAGATGCGAGGATCCCCTCCCCCTCTGGGGGAGGGCTAGGGAGAGGGCTAGAAACGGAAGAAAAATCCCTCATAAAAAAACTGCTGAACTACGAAGACACGATCGAGCAAAGTCTGAAGCAGTACAAACCCAATCTGCTCTGCACCTATCTCTTCGGGCTCGCCCAATGCTTCAGCCACTTCTACAACAATCTGCGCGTGCTCGATGCCGAAACCGAAGAAAAAAAATCCCTACGTCTCTGCCTCGTGGTCGCCACGGGATATGTGCTCAAGCACGGGCTCAATTTGCTGGGGATCGAAGTGCCAGAGAGGATGTAATGATTTTCGCTGACGTGTCGTGGGTCTTGCATTTCCGAACCATCAAGTGTATGTTGTATTTGTCATACATATTTATAGTACAACTATGTCAACGCTCGTAATCAATAAAAAAATTCCCCTCAGCGTTCGGATTCGATTTTCGAATGCTCAATTTATTAAAGAACTATCAGCAACTTTGAAAGTGCCTGTCTCACAACTTGCTGACGAGGCCATCAATCTCTATCGAAAGTATCGACTCAAGAAGGAACTCCAGGAGGCATTCTCAAGCCAAACGGATGAGGATGCAAAAGAAGCAATGTCCGACTTCAACGATTACCTTACCATTGTCGACCGTGATTAATTCCCCCGTTCAATTTGAGATTTGGCAGGTGCGGCTTGATCCGACACAAGGGTCTGAACAGGCTGGAAAAAGACCCTGTGTCATTCTCCAGACCAATGTTGTCAATCATTTGGGAAACACCATCCTTATCGCTCCGGTCACTTCTCAAAAACTTGATCGCTCATATTCTCACCATATTGTTCTCGCTCCATCAGAAAAGAATGGGCTGAGCGTGCTTTCGAAGATGAAATGTGATCAAGTCCGAGTCATCGACAAAACTCGCTTGGTGAAAAAAATGGGAATCATCGAAAAAATCTACTACGAAAAAATATTTAACGCCCTGGAGATTATTTTCGATTTCCGTGGAGATTTTCGCGAAGGGTAAAAGATCCCCAGATTGAAACGTTCGAGTGGATATGGAAAAAATAATGTCAGCTCTCGTCGACACTATTTCGCGAACGAACTGAAATCTTCAAACTCGGTGGGCCGACGGAGAGCGTCTTTGTTGACCTGATTGATACGGTTTACGGGATAGAGGAAGGTGCGGACGATCAACTCCGCAGCGCGACCGCGTGTTAAAAATTGTCCGGGAAGCGCTTTCTTCTTCGCCGTCAGGTCCACGATGCCTTCGCGAAAGGCGGTCTGAACATAGCGGCTGAACCAATCGTCATTGCTCACATCCGAGAATTCAGTGACCGTGCTGTCCATGACCGGAATGGTCGTGAAGTGCAGGGCGATTTTGAGCGCCTCGACGAGGTTGATGGGGCGCTCGGGGTGGAAAAGATTGTCGGGATAGCCCTTGATCACGCCCAGCTGATCCGCCTTGGAAACATACGGCGCGAACCAGGCGTCCGGTGGCACATCTGTATATCGCGGAGACATTTGCCCTTTCCACTGCGAATCTTCCCCCCTGCCACCTGTCCGCCGTGGCGGAAGGGGGGATCGAGGGGGGTCCTGGAGCGTTTCAAAGACAACCTTGAGAAATTCCGCTCGGGAAATCTGCTGATTGGGCTTGAAAGTTCCATCCGCGTAGCCCTTCATCGAGCCCTCGTGATAGAGGGTGAAGATCGCATTTTGATAGGGCTTCGCCTGGGCAAGATCGGAGAAGTCCGTCGCTTTGTCACGAACGAGGATGCGGATAAAAACCGGGGCCGAGGAGAGGGTTCCCTGAGTTTTGCAAAGCTCCGTGGCGCGAAGGCTCAGCTCAAAGATCCCGGTGTTTTCGGGGATGAAGAAAAGATCACCCAGCTGGTCGTCCACCTTCACCCCAGTTGCCTGAAGTGCGCTGTCCTTTTGCCAGTCGTAGCGGAAGAAGTGACAAAGTCCATCAGGATCATAGACCTCCTTCACCTTCAGCGTCAGGGGCTCGTGGAGGAAAACAAACTTTTCATGGTTTTTCAAGATTACGACCGGCGGACGAATGGCCTTCTTTTGAAAATCCAGGCCGGAAATCTTACTAGGATCTGAGCTCCAAGACGGAGAAGAATTCGAACCTTCCTCAGGGGAAGAAATTCCATTCGCACAGGCTTCCGGAAGGCGCGATTGCCCACGAAGCGCCGAGCAGAGCAATGCTACATCACGTTGGTTGTTTTTTTGAAAGGTGTCGGACGCCGCCTGATCATTGCTTTTCCAGATGAGAAAATTCCTCTGCTGATCAGGGGAGTCCGGCAAAAAATACATAACCACGTTATAGTTCACCGCAAAACGTTCTTGCTCGGTAAAGGGTTGGGTGAATTCGATCTTGAGGTCGCCTCCTTCGAAAAGGTGCAGTCCTTGTCCAAGTGAAATCTTCTCTGCGCCAGAGCTCATGGGCTGAAAAAATATCTGTTCGGGATCAAATCCACCCTCAGCTTCTGCGGGAGCTTTCGGAGAACTCTTATCCTTGAAATAAACCGCGATCTCTCCGCTTTCGGGAATAAATTGGGTTACGGTCGTCAGCTTCTTGACCTCCGAGAGCTGATGGCCATCCATGACGCCGCAACTCAGAGCACCGCCCTGAAGCTTGCAGCCAGGAAGAGAAAAGGTGTGATCGTAGAGTTTGAGGACAGGGGAAGAAGCATAGGTAAGACTCGTTAAGAGCCTTAGGATCATTAAGAACGTGAGGAATGAAACGAGAAAAATGATTTTTTTCACAAAGATTGATAAAAAGTACTGTGCAAATTCTTACGAGATTGCTTCGTCGTCCGCCTGAGGCGGACTCCTCGCAATGACAACTGCTAATTCGGCTCCTTACCCGCCGGGCAATACGGTCCCTTCTGAGCCTCCACAAACGAGTAAAAATCCTGATAGATCTTCCCCTCCAGGGTATACTGATTTCTCTGAGTTGTCTCGTTTTTGGAATCATAATTTTTTTCCTTTCCTTTGAAATTCAGGGTTTTTGTCGCGCCATCGAGGATCTGGCCGATGACACCGCTGAGGTCATGCTGATTCTGAGCCATGGTGAGGTAACGAGCGCTCAGGCTTCTGAAGTAGAGATTTTTTTGCTGCTCCAGATCCTGATAGGACTGCTGGGAGAGCATGAAGGCAATGTCTTGACCCGCTTGAATGGTGCTTTGGGTATCGACCGATGATGGACCAAGCTGTCCATTTTGGAATTTCAAGATTGTGCAATCGGCCAAGCGTTTGCCTCCTTCGGAAATGCCCGGAATCGTCGGATTATCCACACTTTCACACGTCGCATCCACACGACAATAGGTCCTTCCATTGGCCACGCCAATGACGGGAAGAAGACCGAGATCTCGACCGGACTTGCGGTACATATCTTCGATACGGCTGCAGATCTGTTGGAGACTTCGCTCCTTGGACTTTTGAAATCGGTCCGAAAGATTGAGACGAGAACTGACTTTGCCATTCTCATCCTTCTTAACATTGAGAATCGTTTCAACCAGCTCCGTGAGCTTTTGTGAAAGTGCGGAGAGGCTATTACTGCTCGGGCTTCCGACGGAGCTGATCACAAGGGTATAAAAATCAATTCGTGCGAGGGCTTCCGCACGCTGCTTGGCCAGCTTTGGAATGTCTTCATTCACCGCCTTGGCATCAGCCGGGGCAAGACTCACACTTGCCCGTTTCTTTTGATTCAGGATCGTGAGCTCATGTTCGATACGCACCAGGTCCGCACCATAGATCTTGATCGTCTGCTCCAGAGCCTGAAGGAAAGCTTTGTACTGAGCTTCCGCTTCGGTCAGCTTCACATCTTCTGGTCTTTCACCCTTCTTCGACACTTGTTTTTGTGCGGTTTTACAAACTTTTTCGATATACACTTTTTTAATATCGGTTTTATTTTTTTCAATAAAATCTTGAAAATCTTTGTAGCCACCCTCTTGCCCCATGGCATAGGAAAACTGGAGATAGAGCTGATTGACAACATCGGCGCCGGCAAAACAAGCATCGGGCAAGAAGTCGAGCGTTGCGGAGAGCTCCGGCTTCATCTGCGCCCATATTTTCTTAGCTTCGTAAATTCCCTGACCTCCGATATTTTTGAAGGCCGTAAGGCTCGGGAGCACGTAAAATATCTTATCAACAGGGACAAACTCGAGCGGAGTGAGGGTCTTTGGATTTTTCTGAAGGCTTGAGGGATCGAGAAATTCCGGAGGTCTATCAAATGACCACACCAACCCGATTCTTTCATCCTTAAAGAAATCCAGCTTGGCCTGCACTTCGGCAAGCTGCATGTCCGTGCCCTGAAGACGATCTTGCATAACATTCTTCTGATACTCCAAGCCCTTGACCTGATAGCCACCGACCGCGGCATTGAAATAGCATTTTTGTTTTTGAAGTTGCGCTCGCTGTTCCAGTAAGGATGTCCTGCGATCATCGAGCGCCCAGATGAGATTGCGCCAGGGCTCTGAGCGGAAAAGCACCGAGATTTCAGCAATGCTCTGGATGGGCATGGGGATGATCTGTCCCACGCCACCACCTCCAAAGGTTTCGTCGTCATAGACGCTATTGAGAATCTCATAGCCAAGGCCATACAAGCTGCAGGTCGGCCCGACAAGACCCGTAAGATTATCGAAGATCACGGAGTTCGCCGTTTTCTCGGTCACGTCCTTCAAGAGTTCTTTCGTAGGGCTTGGCTGTTCTGGCGCAGCGAAGGCTGGGTGCGCCAGAAAACTGAACATGAGGAGCTGAATGGTAATGGTTCGAATGAATTTCATCATTTTATTTTTTCTAAGAAACTTTCTAGAATGCTGATCCGCCCTCCGCTCTTTGAAACGAACGAATCTGTCTGAATCATTTTTCCCCAAGCATCCGTGAGGCTCCCCAGATTGGTCTGAAATTGCTTGAATTCATCCCGAATCTGAGCAAATTGGAGAACCACCTGCTGATCGTTGGTCACCTGCTGTGCCTTGATTTTCTGATCATTCACATCCTTCACGGTTGAAATGCTTTTATCCACCTCGGAAAAAAGTTGGCTGAGATCGTCGATGCCACGGTTGACGGATATTTGTTTCAAAAACTGATCCTCTGGGGCCTCTTTTCTTCCCGTGTTGGTGTCCAGATAAAAATCTGAGGAGAAGCGATTGACAATCCCCTGCTCCAAACGCTTGAAGCTCATGCTGTCAAAAACAGAACAAGCATGATCTCGATCAAAATCAGCGCTCATCTGATTCCAGCGCTTCAGCATCTTTCCAATGCGGGTTCGCTCGGCATTGACGTCATCATCAAGTTTTTTGAAAGTCTCTGAAAACCCCGCGCAATCAAAAGCTTTAACTCCCCCGGCCTGTTGCTGCTCCCCATAAAAATATCCTTTCAGACAAAGAAACTGCTGGATCTTGTCTTCTGATTCAGGAAGATCCTGGATGGTCTTTAGCTTGGCGCGAAGGCCATCAAGCCTTTTCTTAAAATCCTGCTGAATGTTCTTGTCTTCCTCAAACTGCGCCGGTACTTTTCCGAGGCGATAGAGCAGAACATGCAACTCCCGTTCCACAATGCCGCGATCTCCGACCAGGCGAGCCCAGGTATTTTTTTCCTTATCCGCATCTTCCGGCTGCTCTATACCGTGAGCATTTTGATTTCCCTTCTGAAGTTTCACCAGCCAATCAAGACCTTTCAGGTAATACATTTTGAATTGCTCATAGCTCATCTTGGGTCCTGAGATCGCCTTGCTGCAGCGCGCAATAGCATCGGGGTCGATGAAGTCACCCCTACAGATGATTTCCTTGTCCGACTGATCAATCTTCGAAACGATCTCCGGATAGCCGACCAACTTGGCATAATCCTCCTGGCTTACGCCAGCCTTGGGGTAGCAGAGATCATCGAATAATTTTACGGGAACCCATTCGATGAGCCCTCCCCAGTTCATATTGGAGCTGGTGGCATCTTCGCACAGTCCGCTTTCCATGATCGTGCCGGTATTCTTGTGCGGTCGGACGCTCTTCTTCAAAACCTTGTCTTCAAACACCTGATTCATCTTCGCGATTTGGCACTGAAGGCAGGTGTCATCGTTCACAGATTTCCAGGTTTTCCCAGTTTTGCTCATCTTGAAGTCAAGGCAGAGGCTCAGGTCGAGAAAATCATTACTGAGATTCAAACCCGAAGCACCCTGACATGCGGCTTTTTCATTCTTGCCGACGGAAAATTGTCCTCTGGCTTTGAGCTGATCGATATCCTTGGCAATGTGTTGATCCACTTCGGAAAGCGGACGACCTGGCGTGAGCAGAGGAGGAGCAAAAATATTGGTGTTCGGAAGGGTCGTGTCGCGAGAACTCACAAGCGCAGGCTCGTTACCGGTGAGTTTGCGCACATACTGGACTTCGTCAAAAGCCGGTGAAACGGTCGCGACCGTGCCGGGGGCTTTGCCAACGGTGCTGTAGTCGAGGCTCAAACCAGAACGATTCGTCACGGGACATGTTGGGCCGGCGATGACGATCGCGCCAATACCGGAGCCAAATCCAGATGACGGCGGGATGGATTCAATGCCAGAGCCCGGAGCAACTTTGAAAAGAACCTTTCCGGAACTGTCTGGCTGCGGTGAGACCACGGGCTGGAGATTGGAATTGGGATTGATGAGATTGGGAAGTGGCTTGCCGACAATGGATTCCACGGATTTCTGATTCTCCATCACGGCCTGCGCAAGTTCTGGGTAATTCGAAAAAGTTTTCTTCTTGGCTCCTGGCGTTCCGGCGGGAGCCACCGAATCAGGCCGATCGATCACCAGGGGCGATCCGAAGATCAGCGTGTCGATGGCTTGAAGATCCAGCAGCAGATCATAGCGCGGAAAAACATATCCAAGATTAATATCCGTAGGATTGAGCTCCCCACCGCTTCTCGTGAAATCGTCCAGCTTGCCATTGGTGAAGGTCTGCATGGCTTCCAGCTGAACGCTGTGGGGGTGAAGAAGCTTTTGAAGCTGAATCTCAAAATCAATGTCATGCGAAAACTCTACGTAGCAGGTGAGGAGCGCTTGCTGATCGAGATTCACTTTTTTTGAAACCTGCTGCGTGAGCAGAACCATGCTGGCTACTTTCACGGCTTCAATATTGGCTCGAGAAGCCTTCAGATTTTCCATTTTCTTCTTCTCCACATCACTCGCTTTTCCCGTGATAATTTTTTTATTTAACTCATCAATCTGCTCCTGTACCCTTGCGCTGACCAAATCCCATTGTCGCTCGGTATCCGAGATTTGAGCGGCTTTGATCCGACGGCAGTCTTGCTGAAGTGAGCCGAACAGATTCGGCTGGTAACGCTTCACAGGACTGAAAAGACTCGAAGCACCAACTTTGAAAAAATCCGTAAAAATCTGCGGGCCGGATCCGCTCGCCGGGGCAATATCCAGCGAGAAAGATGAAATCCCGAAACGTTCTTTGATACGATTTTCCACCGCTGTATTCGGTTGACTCACGACACTTTCATAGATGCTCATGTAAAATCCCGTGCCGCTGCCCTCGCCAAAACCATGGACCGCTTCATACACATCCTTCGGAGCCTGTCGAATGCCTTGGACAATTTTATTATTCGCAGCTCGCTCGGCGAGGCTGAGATCGAGAGCAGCACGGGTAGAGAAACTCCCGAGACACAGGAGCAGAACAGCAAGGGTGATGATTTGAAGGAAGCGGCGAAGCATAAGAAGAAATCCTAAATTCAAAACATTTTTTTCTTTTTTTGGATTTTGGATTTTGGAATTTGGATTTTTATTTGTAGGATTCGTAGATTCGGATGTGAGCCATTCGTAGATTAGGGTCGCCTAATTGCACTTGGTCGTTGCCACTCCCACAAACTTATTCGGAAGGCACGAGACGAGCTCTCGAAGCGAAGCGGTACGGTCGCGAACTTTGACCAGCGCTTCGATGACGTCCTTGAGCTTGAGGTGAAGGGCGTAGGTATTGAAAAATTGGCTGTAAACGGCGATCGCGGTATCCAGCGCCTCCTGACTTTGTTCGGCCTCCGTGAGGAGTGCCTGGTCGCGCTGCTGGGAAATGAGCAGAAGGGTTTGGAGCTGATCACCGGTACTTTTCTTCTTGAGATTCTGGAGAGCTTCATCTGAAAGCTGCTGTCCGCTCTGAGCAAAAATAATGCCAACGTATTTTTGATAGTTGCACATGGCGCGCGCTACGACACATTCGGGCTTCGGATTCTCGGCATTGCTACAACTGTCCTTATCTTTTTCCAAGTCTTTGAGCGCATTTTCAAGGTCCTCGGAATTTTTGTAACGAGAAACTTCTGAAATGGCCTTTCCAAAAATTTCTTTGTCGAGAAATCCGTGATACGGAAAAATCTGGGTTTCAAAAAGACTCGGCGTGAGATCGATCAAATGTTTTTTGAAATCGATCTGGGAAAATAAGGCAATCAGTGGCGAAGCGGCGCTGGAGGCCACGAGAAATGGGAGAGCAACCGTTTCCAACAATCCTGTTCCCAGATTACTCATGGATTCGCGGCACTTCGTCCCCTCCGCGCAAGCACCCATATCCTCACCCCAGGTCGAAGATTTGCCGTATTGTTTTTCGTAGGCCGTACGAGTTGCTTTGGTCTCGGCATCTTTTTTGACCTTTTCATCTTCAGCCTTTTTCAGTTCATCCTTCGCTTTTTGAATCTTGCTGGCAATATTGCTCTCCACGGAGAGATAGCACTGCATTGATGCTGTCTGATAGATATCATTTTCATCTCCGTACAGTGCAATTTTCTGGATTTTGCAGCTACAGTCTATGGGAACCGACACTTTGTCGGCGAAGGCAGGAGCGACGGTGCCGACGAGAAGGCTTATCAGAAGACTTGATGTGATGAGAGGACGGAACATGGGGATGAGTATTACGTATATCGTATTACGTATTTGATTTTTGTATTTCCTAAGGATCCTAACGTTCCTAACATCAGTCCGGTTTTCCAACGATGGTATCTCCGAGACGAAAGCTGAACTTGGAGAAGTTTCCCACAAGCCGGTTGTACTGCTCGATCAGGCCGACCAATCGAGAATTCAGCGAGCGCATGATGTCCAGCATGGGCTGGAGTGAGGTTCGCACGCTGGTGAGCAGAAGCTGCGAGCCAAGGCTGTTGAGAAAAGTCTGCAGCATTTCGTCGGACTGCGATTGGCATTGGGTGAACAGCGTCGCACTATCCTGAGGAAAGAGGGTCAGATTGACATCACGACAACTTTCCAGGCTGTAGGCCATCACATACTCCGGACTGACATCGGGAAATCTTCCCATCTCATGGCAAAGTCCCGCGAGCTCAATCTTCGCGTCATGGGCGAGATGCTCGACTTCATCGAGCAGGTGATACGTCGGCGTAGTGGTGGACAAACGATCTCGCAGTTTTTTGAAATATCCAGTCTTGGTCTTTTGACCCTCATCAATACCCATGATCTGGCGAAGTGCGATCTTCATGTCCGAGGAGCAGGCCTCAACGGAAGCAGCACGCGAAGAATGGATGGGAAGCATGCTCGCGATCAGGAGGCAGATGAGGATGACAAGGAAGCGAGGCATAGGAAAATTAAGGATAAACCGTGTTGCTTTTGACATATACTTTATCAGAGTCCTTCCCGGTACCCGTAATGACGGCGAAGAATTCACTGTCCAGCGCCAGATTCGCCGGTACAAGTGCCAGACACTTGCAGTGCAGCGATTGAGCAATCTCAATGCCGGAGAAAAGCTTGGATTTTGTTCTGGCAGGAGTTGAGGTGGTTACGGAGGATGAAGGTTGTGACGAAGATTTTGCGGGTGAAGAGCTCGGTGTTTTTGTTTGAAGCGCCGTACACTTCAGAGCGCCCTGAAGTTCGAGAATCCGAGCAACTGCATAAACAACTTCGGCTCGGGTCGCAGCACGTGTTGGATTCGAATAACCGGAGGAATCAATCATGAGCTTGAGATCTTCGTCCGCGGTGGCCAGATAATTATTTTGCGGATCATTCCACCAACCGTCTTTTGAACCGAATATTCGCGTGCTTTTTTTGCCTTTTTTACCCAATGATTCAATCACCATCTTCATCAGCTCCGCAATGTTCACGCCCCGGCCCGGAATGAATTTCCCCAGCGCATTTTCATTGCCTTCTTTACCGCGATAGCCGTGGATAATGCCAAGCTTTGTCGCAATTTCAACACAATAGTAATACCAGTCAGAAACCTTCACATCGAAGTAGCTGCCAATCTCCGGAAGACGTCCGAGAAGATTTTCCTTGGTGAAGGCGAATTTTTTGAGCTTGTCCTTTGCGTCAAAACTTCCACCGTGGAAGGCGAGGAATTCTTCCATGGTCTGGAGCGTCGGATCGTAAGACTTGGCCGTTTTCTCCGTTGGCTTTTCACAGTCTTCACAGCGGATCACGGACATGAGCATCTTGAGCGCTTCAGCGCGAGTGACCGCTTGATCGGGCTTGAATTTACCATCCGAGTACCCCTTGATGACCCCGAGTGTGGAAAGATCTGTAATCGCCTGGGAGTAGGGACTGCTCGCAGGAACATCTGAGAAAGCGGACCTCCCCCTAACCCCCTCCTTGGCAGGAGGGGGGACAACTTCCTCTCCTTCTCTCTTGCCAAGGAGAGAGGGCTGGGGAGAAAGGTCCCGTTCCTTCGCATCCACAATCGCCACATTACTCGGCCCCTTGATCTGAATCTCGAGAAGGACTATTTTCCCATCCATCACCTGCCAAACAACCGGATCCAGCACATCGACAAAATCTTTTTGGTGAATCGTCAGGGATTTTTCTGAAAGGTTCAGTTTCCCATCCGGACTGATCAGAAGAAGCGGCACGTCATTGCTTCGAAATACCATCAACGCTCCTCCATCGGCAGGACGTAATTTCAAGCTCTTTTCCACCGCGCGAAGAGTGACGCCAGTATCGTAGGCGGAAAATTCAGGAATGATGGCGACATCCGTATCCTGGTCCGGCACCATGCGCACATCAAATTTTTTCACCTTTGCTCCGTTCTCTCGGCAAGAAACGCGGAAGACGAGCGAACCATCTTCTCGGAGCATGGGAATATTTTCACACAGCACTTCGAAATCCGGATTCAGGATCACGCGACCGTTGGAAAAAAGACGCGCCACTTTGAGGCCCTGCTCGATGACAATATCCGTACCCGCAATGTCGCTGAGGGCGGGCATCTGGACAAGTCCTTTGGCATTCGTGCGGTACCGATCGCCTTCTCGCGTGCCCTGGTCAGGCGTGGTGAGGAGCCAGTCTTCCACTCCAGCTCTTCGGCCCACAATACCGATCGGAGCATTTGGAAGAATGGGATTCGTCTGCACCTGAAGAATCTTTGCATTCTGATAGAGCTTTTGATCGATCGACAGTGCTGGTAAGAAAACATTGAGCTCAAACGTTTTGGTCTTGACCTGCTCCTCTCCACTTCGAACGTAAAGATTGAGGGTTCGCTTTCCTGCGGAATCAAATCCAGGGTGCTGAAAAACAGAACCCGTGAAAAAACTTTCCTCACCATCGATCTGCCAGTGGAAAGCATCATCGGCAATCTCGCCAATGACAAAATCTCTCCCGTTGACGCTGACCGAAGTGTAGAGCGGGACGGAGATCCGCTCGATGCCGGCAATCACCTGAGCATCCGCATGAGCCATGTCACGGGGGCTTGCGCTACCAAGGACGATCTCCGAGTATCCTCGCTTCCCTTCTCGGTCTCGAATGCGACCGTAGTAATTGCCAACCGGAAGAGTGGCTTCAAACGAAGGGCCAGGGACATTGGCAAACACAACTTTTTCATCACTTTGAACGACGGTCGTGAGGCCCTGATCTCTCACGGTCAGCTCTCCGCGCAGGAGCTCGTCGGGGAAAATGCTCATGCCCACGCTGAGCGGTGTATCCGAAAAATCTGTACCCGTCATTACCTGACCACGGCCGGACTGAAGGGTCCAGGTATCGCTCGAGCTGACGTCAAGAGAAAATCCCGGCGTGAGCTGAAGCGTTGTTCCCGCCTGGTCATCCTTCAGCAGCGTTGGCACAAGAACATAAAAAATACCCGCAGGAACACTTTGGCCTGTGAGAACATTCACACGTTTTTGCAACGCGGACGTTGCCGAACTCTTGAGAGCGATAACGAAAGGTCGCTTCGTAACGGCAGGAACAGTTGACCGTTTTCCTGCCGGAAGGGTCATGATGAGCAGACCCGAAATCCTCGCGCTGACCTGGTCGGCCAGATCAAGCGTCCAAGCCTCTTGGCTCATGTCCTCAAGGCTGGTGATGCCTTTGCCACTGAAATGGATTTCGCGGGCAAGCAAGGAAGGAATTTCAAATTGCACGCCTGGAGGAATGGTGAGGAGATCATCGCCAAATCGCAGACGAACTTCTTTTTGCGCCTGCAGCTTCTCGCCCTCGCTGAGCACAAGGGTTTTTTCGAGGGAAACAAAAGATCCCGGAAGTTTCGGCTCCTCGTGATGGAGATACAACCTCGTGTGATCGGTATCAAGGCGAGTCGCCTTGCCGATGCTGTCCCAGAGTGTCAGCTCGACATCGGAGACTCCCGGACTGTTCCAGCTCCAGTCAATGGTGGAGGTGATAGCGGCATTGGCCTGAGAAGCGATCGGACGGGCGGAAAGCCCCTGCACCTTGCTGCGTTGAAATTCCGAGAGATCGCGCTTCAACACATTTCCAGCATAAGCATTTCCCCGTCGCTGCGTTCCGTCGGGAGTCTTCAGGTACACGCTCTTGTCGTAGGCCAGGAAAACATCGTTGTCCCAGACATTCACCACCGGATTTTCCAAGGAATAATCCTGAAGGCGATCCGGCACTCCACTGCGAATCACGGCCAGGCCAGTGCTTTCGATGGTATCGCTCTCGGGAGCGAAGAGTTGCTTTTGCGCTTGGTCAAGATTTTGCTTGGCATCGTTGAGGGCAATCGAAACCGATGGCTTGTCCACGAGGGCAATCTGCTTTTCCACAAAGTGTCGCGGGTCGTAGACAAAATCACTCTTCTCCTTGGTCACCGTGGATTTCAAAAGTGTTGGCGAACCGCTGACGAGGACATTGCCCGAAGGAGCCTTCGAAAGGCTTGCGATCAGATCATCGGGCGCAACGGATTTCAAATGTCCGACCTCGTCCTTGACCTGAGCAAAGGCTTTTTTCAGCTGCTCATGAGAAGCAACCAAAGCCTTTTGCTTCTGTGAAAAAAGAGAATCCAATGGTGACTGAAAAGAGTTGAGATCCGGAAAACTAAGATTTTCCTGAAGCTGCTGCTTGACGTCCACATGCTCCTGGACCTTCGCCTTGTTCACCATGTCCTGAAGGGGATCTTTGATGGCGCTATCGAGACCTTTCTGGGCGCTTTGCTGAAGCTCCTTGGTCCAGCGATCCATCTCCTTGAGGAGCTCATTCATGGGCTTGTGATAGTTTTCATCGATCATCCCCTGAAGGTCCGGGAAGGGATTAATATTGACCCCCACTTTCGCCTTGGTCTTCACGTCAATCCGGTCAAACGGCACAAGCTGTGGAATGAGAGCACCGGGATCAATATTCAGTTCGAGCAAAAGGTCGATCGGCAAGATAAGGCTGAGCGGTCGATTCGTGAGATTTTCAATCTCGGTCTTCAGAACTTTTTCATCGATCGGAATCAGCGCCTTGTTGATGAGGCACCAGATCGTCAGGATCGTCTGAATGGTCTTCATGATGGGCAGAAGATTTTCGAGCACGTGCGGGACCTCCGGAGCTGGGGGAAGATTCGGGAGATTGATCTTGGGCAGGTCCGGAAGCGGCTCGAGCGGAGGAAGTGCCGGAGGCGGCGGAATGACCAGGGGAATCTTCGGAAGCTTCACCGAAAGTCCGAGCTTGAGATCACCATTCACACCAATATCAAGATCTTGAAATCTTGGAAATTTTACCTTCGGGAGAGCAGGCCAGCGGATGTCAATCGGTCGCACATCAAAAACCGGTACCGTCACATTCGCAGCGAGTTTGACATCGGAAAAATCCAGGCGAATATCCGGCCACCTGGGGAATTGAATGATGGGAAATTTCGGCACCACACCAAAGACGATTTTCAAAATGAGCCCCTTGAGCGTCAGACGATCCGAACTGCAGAGCCCACACTGCTTGTTGTAGCCTTTCAAGATATCCACGAGCAAACGAACCAGCGCGATGAATTCCTGAAAGGTCATGATGACATCGATCCAGGCATCCAGTTTTTTCATAAAATCCTTCCACCACTTCACAATCACAGAGGTGAGCTGGTCGATCAGCTTGATGACCTGGCCAATGTAAAAATCAACGATGTTGAGATATTTGGCGAGCTCTCGCGGGAAGGTCTTCCAGGCCTGCAATGCGTGAATATTGTGCTGAATCCCCTTCACAAAACCTGTGACATCCAGAAGAAGATTCACTCCCAATTTGATTCCAACGCATTGCTTGAGCGCGTCCGCGGTAGGCTGGTCCAGTATATCGGCGAGCTTGTGAGCTTCGTCGGTAATATCCTTCGCAAGCTCCTGTTTTGGATTCAGCGTTGGAAGAGCCTGTCCGAATTCTCCAATCTGTTCGCGCCAAAAAATTACCGTTTCGGTGACGACCTGCAGCAACACATTTGCGGTTTCCTGAAGTGTTTGACGTTGCTCCATGCGCTGAATCTGATAATCGAGTTCGTCATAGCGCTTGTTCAGCCGTTCAATATTTCCTTGTATTTTTTTCTGCTGATCGAAGTACGCCTTTCGCGTGTCGTCGGCATCTTTGGCAAAACCCCGTGTCGCCATCCAGGCCGAGAGATCGGCTTCCTGCTTGTTCAAGTCCTTTCCAACCTGCTCAAAACTTTTTCTCGCCTGCTTGAGTTCGGCTTCGGTAAATTTTGAACGGCCTCTCAAAACTTCAGCCCGAAGTTTGCTGACAAGATTCTTTTTCGTAACCGTGATATTGCAGGGAAGATTGAAGGAACGGAGGAATTCCACCAGCTCACTGAGAAACTGAAAAAGAAATTTATAAAGGGACTGCTCAATCTTGCGAAGGATACCCGGCTCAAACCACGGAATCTGGATCTTCACGATATTCGGCTGCAGATGAAGGATCGGGAGACTGTTGATGAGATCGTAGATCGGAGCAAGGCCAAATCCGGAGGAGGGGCTAAATTGAGTACTCTTCAATTTTTTCGTCCACTTGTCCGCAAAGGTTCCCGATTGGCTGAGGAGGGTGTTTGGTCTGACATCCGGCACTCGAATGCTGATCTTGGGAAGATCGGTGAGAGAATTGATGATCTCTTCCCACTGCCGATCCCACCACTCCACGAAAATCCGAGGAATGGGCTGCAGCGTGATCTTCGGATCGGATTTCTGCACGCCCTGCTTGTGCCGAGCTCCGGCAAGATTGACGCCAATGAGGTTTGAAGCGTCGTCGAGATTCGAATGCCTGGTCTTTGCTTTGATGACCCCGGTTTGATTCAGCGAATTGGCAGCGCTGTCCAACGTGGCCTGAACTTCACCCACGGCCTCGGTGATCCCGCGCATCATGTCACGAATGGCCTGCTTGAAAGCCGCACAAACACTTTCCTGCCCAAGGTCCGGCATCGGCACGGCAAAGACGAAACACTGACCGACGAGATAGGGCCCAGCGCACAGCGCGATGCCAACACCAAGCGTGAGCGTCGGGGAAATATAGATGCGAAACTGCGTGGCCTGGTAGGGCACGAGCGGCGGCCAGATGAAGAAGGGCGCCGGAGAAAGTCCAAAGACCGGAACGCCGGGATCGAAACCTGCCGGTACACCGAGAACATTGATCGGGCCCGGAGCAAGGAAAGCGAAATTAAGCGGAAGTGGGAGACATCCGCGACTGCACTTGAGCACCCGGATCAGGGTCGCGACATTCGCTGACACTGTCTCCACCGCCTGCTCGTGACTACTGAGATAATTTTGAAGACCTGTGCCAAAATCGGTGGCTCCTCGGAACTGAGGATCCGATTGCTGCTGAGCATTTGCGGAGTGAACAAGGGAAGTGAACCAGGACAAGACCTCACCTTTGCTCCCTCTCCCTGCCAAGGGAGAGGGTTGGGGTGAGGGTCCTTTCCCCTTCACCTCCTCATACACATCCGGATAGCCATTCTTATTCTCATCCTGATGCACGGTGTCCATGAGCGTATCGGCTTTCTCCTGCATCTTTCCTTCCTGCTGAAGAATCATGGCCTTGATTTCCTCTTGTGATTTTCCCTCTACGCCAATTCCACGCATCAGGTCCGAAAGCTTGTTGAACGAATCATCATTGAGAGCATTACTCCCCTGACCCCCTTGCAAGGGGGAGGATGGCTGTACCGACCCGAAATTTGTATCGGCAAACTTGCGTTTCCCACGAGACTCGAAAACCTGAATCATGCCGGAATCATTAGAACCCACATTGATGCCGATGTCGGGATATTCGTCGTTATTGGTTTTCAAGATCTGAAAAGAAAAATCCGGTAGGTGACGATACTCGAGGGTGAAGGAAAGTGTCACGGGAGACTGCAGTTCGCCTTCCAGGGCGAGAAGACTGTCTTGACCTTTCGACACACTGAGATTCTCTGAGCAGCCATCACAGTCGATGGAACTGCTGAGCTTGAAATCATCTCCTGGATCAAACTGAAGTGCGAACTGATCCTCACTTTTCACCGGTGTGACGGTCACCTTCATCGGGATTTTCTGCCCCACATTCAAACTTGTCCCCTCTTTCACCGTTGGGAATTCAACCTTCACCGCGTTCTCGTAGGAGCCGGATTTGTCGAGGCGAACCAGGTAGGATGAATCAGAAGCCGGAGGCTTGCTGTCGTCCTGCGCTTCGGGAGGCGTCGTCTTGCCGGACTGAAGGGCTTCCAGCGCTGCCAGGCGATCCGTGGGATCATACTCCGGAAGAATTTCCGGACTCTCAAATCCGGAAAATGCTTTGAAATATTGGATCTGGCATTCCACTCGCTGATCATGACAGCCGATCATTGGCGTTGGCGTTCCTTTGGCGGCAACCCAGAAGGCGGATTTGAAATGGGAAAGATTTTCGAGACTGACGGGAATCGTCGTGAGCAACTGACGATCGGCCTGGTCAGCACCAAAACGATACCCTTGGGACGTTTCTTTTCCATAGAGAATCCAAACCTCACGGCTGCCCGTGAGCAGCACCAGATCTTCAAGATGATCTTGATCGAGATCAGCGATAGCCATTCGAGATATTATCGTATCACCAAGACCTCCCCCCCAACCCCCCTCCTTGGCAGGAGGGGGGAGAGCATTGCTCTCCACAAATTTGCCATCAAGATTGCTCTGGATCATCATCTGGCCGCTGTTGTAAAGCACCAAGAGATGTTTGCCGTTCACGGCTTTGACATCCTTCACGCCTTTGCCAAGCGAGAGAAGATCGCTCACTTCCCCCCATCGCTTTCCTTCGCCATTGCCCTGGAGATAACTCACGGTGCTCCGGTCTCCCTGATTCACCACGAGCAGCAGATCATCCTGTCCATCGCCTTCGACATCGAGTCGCAACAAATGTGTGATGCTGCCGCCACCCTGCGGGGAAGCAATGAATTGACCAATGCTGTAATCCTTCCTGGTGCCCTGGCGAGCAATAACAGGGTCGCCGAGATTGACCATACCCTCGGACTGAAGCAGGGTGCTTTCTCCCACGGTATTGCCGGCCATGTAGGCCAACGCAAATGTATCATCTCCAGAAAATCCCTCACCATTGCTTTCACGAACTTTCGCGAGCGATGCTCTGCCCTGGCCCTGGGGAAGTCTTACTGGCTCGCCATCTTGAACGACTCGAAGTCCGCGTGCCCCAGCCGTAGAATCTCCTCCGTAAAAAACTTCAGCATGAAGACCGCTCCCAGAATTCAATTGAAGCGAAAGCGCTCCGGGGTCAGCAAGGAGCACATCGGAAACGCTGAAGCCAAGATACCACCTGGCGATCGTGTCCGTGCCTCGGACAAATTCGAGAATCAGCACATCTGCGTCCTCGTCCGCCAGTTGGAGCTCCACGTTCGGATCTTCCAACTTGAGTGACAGATCATTTTCGATATGAGCTACCCTACTGCCGTCCTCGGCAATCAGCTCGGAATTTTCAAATCGTCCGGAATCCGAAACCAGAATGGCTTTACCTTTGCCAAGACTTTTCTTCCAGGTAAATCCGGGGCTATTCGTGATCACCTGGAATTTAAGATCCACCGGGTTAACTCGAAGACGTGCGATTTCTTTGTCCGGAGTCGCGAACACCATCGTGGGTCGACCTTCGGTCAGAACAATTTTTGCCTGAATATCACTCCCGAGATTTATCCTTCCGCTCGGCCAAATGCTGACGAGACGAGCTTCTCCCCAGTGAGGCGTGAGTTCGGTCGTGATGGCCTGCACGGATGAACGATCCGAAAAAAGAATGCTCGAGGCAATGTTGTCCGGAGTTCGATAGTCGCCAAAGGCCGAACCTCCGAGCACGAGGTAGGGCGTTTGGAACGAAAGATTTTTTGCATCCTGAAGGGAAATGCCCTGACTCCAGGGGATCTCTTTGCTGACCGAATCCTTGAGGCTGTCGAGCTTCACCTCGAGACGAAGGCGGTCAGAAGAGCTGGACAGTGGAATGCTGAACAAGGGTGAATCGCTGTCTGCGATCAAGGTTTTTTCCGCCATCTTCACCCCGCCCTTTCCGGTCAGGGTGGCAAAGACCAAGCGTTTTTTCAGCGAGGCCGAGTTTCCATAACGATCGTGACCGGAAATCTGAAATTTCAATTCGCTGTTCTGAATACTTGCATCAGCAATCTGAATACTCACCACACTCTCACCAACGATAGGAATATCCGCGCTGAGGTTTCCAAAATCTGAATCCTCGATGCTGACTTTCATGCTGCCCGCGGAAGCTGAACTCGGCAGGCTGATCTCGGCCTTCGAGCTTTTCATCGGGACTGTGAACGCGGAGACAACGCCCTGGATTTCGCTCTTGAGAAGAAAGCTTTTCTTGTCCAGTGACAGCACGCCACGGGGGCTTGTGACCTGGAAGCTGAGAGAAGCCGATTGCCCAACGACCACGCTTGGGGAGACCAAAATCCACTTCAAACGATAGTCGTCATGGGTATCGAAGGTCACATCCGGCGGCTTGCTGGCGGAATCAAAGGGATCGAGGGCTTCGACGTGAAGCCGTGGCACAATCTGCTCGTTGGGATCAGTCGTGGCAGCAGCAGGAGAAAAATCAAGCCTCAGCGCGAGTTCTCCGTTGATCACAAAAAACTCTCCGCGAGGCGCTTCTTGACCATTGACTTTCATCCCCTTTTCCCAGGTCAAGGTCACGCGTAAGGGTTCGCCTCGAACTTTTTTCCCAGAAGCGTCGAGAATTTGAAGGATTCCCTCGGCCTGATGATCCATGCCTGCCACTCGATCACCGAAGTCCCAGGTGATCTTGGCCGGATCTCCGGGGATGACCTCAGCTTCCTGCACAGCCAGGCCCCTCCCTCCTGCCAAGGAGGGAGGTTGGGAGGAAGGTCTGGAATTTGGCATTTCAATAATCGGCCCCTTCAGCGTCTCTTTCATCCAGCACTGAAGAGCGCTGGGCCATTTCAGCAGAGGCACACTATCCCCCTTACTGCAGACGGAAGGTTTTTCTCCCCTCTTCTGCGCTTCGAGCGCGCGCTTGGATTTTTTCTCTTCAAGCTTTTTCTGGATATCCGCTTCTCCTTGTTTCACCTTGGCAAGAAGCGCATCGCCTTGGACTTTCCCTTCCCCCTGGGCAGAATCAAGATTTTCCTGCAGATTGCTGAACGTAAAATCAATGTGAGTGCTATCACCGGACAAGATAGCATAGGTCATGACCTTGTCTTTCGCAAGCAGCGGCAAGCCCTCTTTGTGCTTGCCTTCAATGGAGAGAGAAAGCCATCGAGCCGCCTGGAAGAGTTCACTGGCCAGAGGTTGGAGTACCGTTGAAAGTTCTCCGGGAACCTGCAGCGCCACGGGCTTCACCGTGCGGGAAAGATGCGTCACGGGTTGAGAGCCTCCATCCAATTTTTTCACCTGATCGTCGAGCATTTTGATGCCCACCTGGATCGCAGTCGGAGCAGGCAAAGGAGGAGCGAATGGCACCGGGCCCAGCAGTACGAGTGCCACGGCCTTCGGATCCATTTTCTCAATGAAATCATGAGGATTGTGAAGGATGCTCAGATCCACACGCACGCCATCTCGAGCGCTGTAAAAATCTCGAAGGGTCTTCACCTCGTTCACGGTGCTTTTGGCCATCGTGTTGTCGCAGGTTCGCTTGATGGAGGGTGGATTCACCTTGGGTAGCTCCACAGTGGGCACTTCAAAGGCCATCAGGTCATCCGGATCAACCTTCGGAATTTTGATGTCCACACTCAGCGGCGGGATTTCGTAGGTGTAGCTGCATTTCAAATCCAAATTTTCATGCGCAAGAGCCTGGGGGAAATATTTCTTGAGAAGTTCCTGAATCTTGGTCTCGGCTTCCGCCTTCACCCCTTTTCCGGTCAAATACTCTTCGACGACTTCGAAATCCTCCCTCTTTTTTTCAGGATCCAACTCAGCGCGGAGAAGCTTGAGAACTTCCGCACGATACGTGGCGAAAGACTCATCGAAACCCGGGATGTCATTGTAATTCCAAAAATCACTGCGTCCCGCCACGGACGAACTGAGGGCAAGATAATACGCGTAGCGTTTCCAGTTGACCTCCACGCGAAGTTTTCGAAGCTCCTTTTCCTTGGCGGAGACGCGATCTTGAAGAGACTGACGAAGCCCTTCGGGAGGAGCACTCTGGAGCGAAAAGAAGTTCGGATACGAGAGCGTTCCCACATTGGCCGAAGACTCTTTGTCGGCTCCGCCCAGGAAAAAATCCACATGTCGAAGAGCATCGATCGGGAGAAAATGCGCCATTTTCTTCTCGAAAAATTGCTTCACGCTGTCGCCGGTGGGCTCCACGTGATTCATAATCGAAGGAATTTGAACGAAGCTCGCGTCCTCCACATCGGAAGGAATGCGAACCCCCTCGGTGGTCTGGGAATAATTTGCCGTGACGAGATTCATAAAGGCCTTGCCATCCTTGGGAATGACCGGACCGTCGTGATTCAGGCATCGGCGAAAATCCGTGTCACCGGAAAAGGGCTCACTGGAGGCGTAGTCCAGGAGTGGCACCTGCGAAGCTCCTTCCACACACTGATCCTTCACAGTGTAGGAACAGTAGCCGCGATTTTTGAAAATTTTCTTGATCTCTTGCTTGGCCTTCCTCCCCTTCCCAGCCGCGGCCACGATATCCTGCGCGGTCAGTGGATCATCCTTGCGGTTCATCGTCACCGCCTTCCCCCTCTCTCCTTTTTCAGAAGGAAGATTGGACCCTCGCTCAATGCTACACTGGTCGACGGATTTCACGGACTCCACCGGGACACCGTTAACAACGCGTTTCGTAGAAGAAATTTCATAGTCCAACGCCGGAGGAGTGGCAAACTCGTTGCGGCGTTTGATTTCCGAAACCAGCTCAAAAGGCATCTGAAGCTTCGCTACCTCCGAATACAAATATTGCTCAAGAACATCATTGGCCTGCTTGACGGTGAGCCCCGAGACCTTGTCGAGCACGGTGATAAGGGATGCCAAGGTTTGATTTTGCTGCCTCAGACCGACCTGATCCAGAGTCTCGCTGGTACCGGAGACATAGCGCTGCACCACCTGGAGATAATCCTTGAGAAGATTACGAATAGCACCGGGACTAAACATATCCGGGACACTTTCTTTGAGTCGATCTTCGCCATAGGCCTTCACATCAGGGTTCGTCTTCGACGCTGTGCCGACCTTCTGCGCACTGTCCTTCGCGACTTGCTTTGCATCAAACCCAAGATCCTGATTCGCATCCTGGGATCGGCTTCCGAGTTTCTCGGCGGTCAGCTCTTCGAAGCGCTTCACCGACTCGCCGGAAAGCTCATTCAGCCACTTCCCCGAATATTCGTAGTTGAAGAGCTTGTCGAGGGACTGCATTTTTTTCTCGTACCAACTCTTGGCCTCATTGTCGAAACTGCTATTTTCCCAAAACTGATCGTGAAATCCGATCTGATCCTTCATGATCGGCCCCTTGCCACTGTAAAACAATTCATTTTTTTCAAAAAATTGATGAAGCGCGGCCACACGTTCTTCACCCTTTCCCGGCGGACGAATGAGTCCATGCCAAATCTCAGCCTGCGAAGAAGTCTCGGACGATGGTAAAAACGCTTCTTCGTCCGAAAGGTAGATGTACGTCGGATGCGAGAGATCTGTGTACGGAAAGACACTCGGAAAAGCCTCATCCCCTTTTCGCACGACAGGAAGGGGGACTTCACCAATGATCACGAGACCCACGAGTTTGGCCATGCCTCCGTTCACTTCGACGCCCTCGAAATACATCTGCTGCAAGGCTTCGACAATTCGCTGAGGCGTTTCGCCATTCCACGGCGTGATAAGGCATGCCGTGCCAATGGCCTTTTGAATACGTTCGCAATAATTTTTGACTTGGCCGGAAAGGACCGAATCGCGGAGCAGCGCACCTTCGATCAACACATTCGTGAGGCCAAATTGCTTCTGATCCTTGGGCGAGCTGTCTTTGAGCTGATTGAGCTGGACCTCGTAGGGCTTGGCCAAGGCCGAAGCAGAGAAAAGTCCGAGATTGGTGACCATCAAAAAACTGAGCGAAGCGGCGATGATTTTTTCCCAGTTTTTTGGCAAAGAGAAGACAAAATTTTCCAAATGTGAGAATAGCAAAAAACCTCCGCAATCTCGATCTTCGGGTGGTGATCAGACCACGGTTTTCACTCAAAGAAAGAGGAAATGAATCACTCTACCCACAAGAGCAAGCTCTTCAGGTAGCTGCCTTCGGGGTGAAAGACATTGATGGGATGATCGAAGGCCTGATGATGCCGTTGAATGATCCGAACCCGCTTGCCCGATTCCCGAGCGGCTGCGAAAATAATTTGTTGGAAAAGTTTTTCGTCGATGTGGTAGGAGCATGATGAGGTGAGCAGAAGCCCTGGAGTTTTGAGTTGCGTCAGCGCCAGGCGATTGATGTCTTGATAGCCCCTGGCAGCGCTCTTCACCTCGGACTTTCGCTTCGCAAAAGCAGGTGGGTCAAGAATGATGAAGTCGTAGGAATGAACAGGGCGGCGAAGAAACTCAAACACATCCGCTACGAAAAAATTATATTTCCTTATTCGACCATTGGTAGATTCGGATGGTTCCATTGGTCCTTCGACCGTGAGCTCAGGGCCGAACGGTAGATTTGTGTCGCCCACAGCATTCAATTCAAAATTCTTCTTCGCCAGCTCAATCGCCTCTTTTGAAATATCCACCGAATCAACTCGCAGCGCTCCTTTTTTTGCTGCAGCAATGGAGAAAGCTCCCGTGTAGGAGAAACAGTTGAGCACACTTTTCCCCTTCGCCAGGCTCCCGACGAGTCTCCTCATGTCCCGCTGATCCAAGTAAAATCCGGTCTTGTGCCCGTGCTCGATATCGACGAAATATTTCAAACCATTTTCGAGAATCGTAACGCCTTTGATGGCCTCTCCCGACAGCACGCCAACGCAGTCCGAGAGCCCCTCCTGCGCTCTCGAATGACTCTTTGATTTTTCCACGATTGAATGGGGATTTATTTTTTGTCGAAGGAGTTCGACAATTTTTGACATCAGGCGATCAATGCCCAGGGTGGTGCTTTGAACGACGAGCACGTCGGCGTATTGGTCGACAACAAGACCGGGAATACCATCCCCTTCGCTATTGATCAGGCGGTAAGCATTCGTGATCGTCGGGTTGAAAAAAGTTTTTCTCATGGCAATCGCCCGGTCGATGCTGTCTTCAAGGGCTTTCTCCCAAGGAGTTTCGCCAAACGCGATCATACGCCCCACGATCGAGCTCTTTCGATTGATATACGCCGTCCCCAAAATATCGCCGTCTTGTGATTGCACCTGCGCCATTCCCCCGTCTGGCGCTTCATCATCAAGCTTCTTCACGGCTCCATCAAAAATCCAATGATGAAAATTCCGGATGGGTTTTTCTTTGTCACGCTGGAGAACAAGGACCGGAAGCTGAGGCATACAGAGTAAAAAGGTCATAAGTATACTGTTTTTCTCTCAAAATTCCATAAGTTTAAGATCCGCTTAAGTTCTAAGAGAAAGCCGACCACTTGGGTAAGGTGAAAGGAGGGTATCACATTGGAGTAGAATTCGAATCCGCCGCGGCGGATCCGTCCGGTTCTGCCATTCATATCTTCACATACCTCGTCGCTCGACCACGTCCCACTCGCTTGAGTAATCCTCTTTTGACTAAACAATCCAGTGATTGTCGAACCGTTCCCAGAGCAACGCCGGTCGCCTTAACAACCTCACTCGGTGCCGCTTCGGAAGCCTTTGAAAGATAATTCAGTACAGCCGTTTGCTTGGGGGAAAGAATGTCTTGGATCTGCTCTTCATCCAGATAAGAAATGGCTTTTTTACCCTGCTCCTGAAGAACGGAAAAGAAAAAATTAAGCCAAGGGGAAATCGTGTCTTCTTTGGTCTTGAAGGTCTTTTGGGATTTCCGAAGCGCCAGGTAGTACTCATCTTTTCGGCGCTCGATGATCTGTTCATGGGAAACATAGTGCGTGAAGAGATAACCGAATTTCAGAAGTAAGAGATTGCTGAGCACTCGAGAAAGACGCCCATTACCATCCTCAAACGGATGAATTTTCAAAAATTCGATGATGAAATTCGAAATAATCAGGATCGGATGAAATCGTTTTTCCTGAAAAGCATGATTCGTATAATCGACTAATTCTTGCATTTCTTTCGGCGTGAGATAGGCAGGTGTCGTTTGAAACATCACGTGGAGGACTTTCCCATCCGGACCTACAATTCCAACGGTATTCTCTTTCTTTTTATAATCCCCTCGATGCCGTTCGTCTTTTACCGAGTATTTGAGAAGCTGTTTGTGAAGTCCCTGAATTATCCCCTCTCGAAGTGATAGCGTCTCATAACTATCAAAAACATTTTGGAGCGTTTCCAAGTAGCCTTGCACCTCCTGAACATCACGATCGGCGAATTTCGAGAAGAAAAGGCCACGCATGATTTTTTCTACTTCCAGATCAGAAAGCCTTGAGCCTTCGATACGAGTAGACGCGCCGGCAGAGGTTATGAGCGTCGATCTTTTTAAATTCATGACTGCTTCAGGGATCATCCTAAGTCCTGACGTAAATTCTCCGCGCATACCCTCGATCTCGCTCAAAAGAGCTACAATGTGAGGTTCAGGCCGGTTAATCCGATGGTCAAATTTGTAAAAGACATGTTTCATAAACTCCCATAAGTGCTATATGAGATTATAGCGGATTATAGCGGTAAATACAAATGGCCAGTTCAAATTGCCGTCGGCAATTCCACAAAGAATGTCGTCCCCACATTTTCTTCCGATTCAAACGAGATACTCCCCCCATGGCCTTCGATGATGGCCTTCGCAATGTAGAGGCCCAATCCGGTGCCATCTGTCTCGGCGGTTTGGACATTGTCGGCACGGAAGAACTTTTCAAACATGCGGGATTGCTGCTGCTTCGGGATCCCCAGACCGTTGTCACGGATGGTGATCAGCACCTTCCTTTCGGCTTTGAGGTCTTTGAAATCCACCACCACCTTTCCTCCCTTCCTCGAATACTTGATGGCGTTGGAGAGGAGATTTTGAAAAACCTGGCGGATCTTGTCGGCATCGATGGACAGGACATAGCGCTTTGGAAATTTTTTTGGTTGCTCCAGGGCCACCTCGTGATCGTGACAAAGTCCTGCCAAGTCAGTTGCGAGTGAGCGGATAATTGCCGTGATATCGGTCGGAGCTTTTTTGATCTCAAATTTCGTTCCCGTCTCAATGCGCGAGACATTGAGGAGATTCTCGACGAGCCGAATCATTCGCTCATTGCTGGCATGGATTTGTTCGAGGAAATCCTTTTGCTCGCTGATCACGGGTCCAGCCTTGCCGGCGAGCATCAGCTCTGCAAACCACTTGATGCCCGTAAGCGGAGTCCTCAGCTGATGGGAAGCAATGGAAACGAATTCTGATTTCATTTTTTCGATTTCCCGCTCTTGTGCGCGAGCATGAGCCGCCATCAGATCATACATCACATAACTGAGCAGCACGCTCAAGATGAGACCAATTCCCAGGACAACATACGGACTCATTCTTTCCGCAGTCCGAAGACCAAAATTATGTTCACCCTGAAAGCGAATGACCCATGTTTCTCCCGCAACAGGGATAGTGTTCTTCAGCTCCAAAACGGTGGACTCGGGGAGGATGACCTTGCTGTGATAGAGCAGGTGATGGGGGTCAATGGTTGCTTGATCATAGACTTCAGCATTCACCATGGTCGCTTGTTTCCGCACGTCATCATCCAGCCGACGAAAAAACTGATCAGTCTCGAAAGAAACGGCAACAAAACCGATGATGTTTGCCCTTCTCTGGGACAATGTTTCGTGAGGGAGCACATTGGAATACACGGGCACAAGAATCAAAAAACCCAGATGACCGCTGAGGAGCGTGAGATGATCAGTAGCAACAGGGTCCCCACTATCCCGCGCAGACTCGAGAGCAACCTTCCGCAAGGGATCTGAGCTGGCATCGAAGCCTAATTTTTTTTCGCCTTTCTCCACAGGCTCAGCATAGGTCATGACATCATATTCATCCTTCGTGCTCTCGGGAAAAATAGTGAAGGCAGGGAATCCTTGCGGCCGAGTCGTCGTGTCAGTCCTGGTTTCAGCAAGAAATGCTGCTTTGTGATCCGACGTAACTCGCTTGATAAAATCAACAGAATCGATCTCCGGATAGTTTTTGAAGATATTCAGTGACGAAACATAGGCTTCGAACTCATGGCGCTCCACCGACTTACTGGCGTCAAAAAGTCCTCGGACTCCATACAGCAGGTCCGTGTAAGCAGAGAGCTGCCGTTGTAAGCCGTGTGTCAACGAGGTCGTCTGCTCCTCAAATTGGCTCTGGGCTAAGTTCCTCATTTCTCTCGCGGTAAACCAACTAAAAAAAACACTGACCGAAAGCACCACCACAAACACCAGCACAACTCTCAGGTAAAGCCTTGGGTGATGTTGTCCCATACGCATATTTTATTGAGATCTCACCTCTAGACCATCAGCACCATACTGCCCAGGCCCACCAAGAGGAAAAGAATCACGATAATGTTGAGAAAGCGATCAAAATTCATGAAAATTGTTTCGAGCAGTCGATGATGAACTTCGAAGGCTACCGGATCGCTCGGCACACTTTTGACCTGGTGGGTGTCCTGATAGGAGACGGCCGTGGCGATGTACTTTCCCGGAAGGGCGGAAAAAACATCACGGTCTTCGACCATCTGCCAGGAGCCTTGGGTATCCGCATCAACAGCTGACATGATGAAGTTCGTATTTTTATCTTCTTTGGTGTGCTCTTCGCGAACAAAAGAAATCGCGACCGTCGCCTTCGCCGGAGCCGTGCCGCGAAGAATCAAGGACTGAAAATCTTCTTTCACCGAAAGGATATGCGGTGCGGAAAGCTGACGATCAAGCTGAGCCAGGAGGACTTCGTCGTTGACGGTATCGTAGAGCGTCGCCTGAGGCTTGACCTCAGTAATGCGATACGATTCCCCACGGGACAAGGAGAGTCCCAGGATGAAGGCCATCTTGAGAAACCAAATGACGAAGATGGCGCTGAGCATGCCGAGGGTGAGGACTCGTCGCAGCCGATACTGCTTCACCTCTTTTCCGGATCCGGTCATCGCAGCTTCCACAACGTAGAGCGGGAGGGAAATGATCGCCAAAAAAATCTCGGAAAAGAGTAGGGCGATAACGGTCACGAAGGCGGAAAAACCATGACTCACGACCATCTCCTGTTTCTTGGCATCGATGAAAGAGGTGGTATGGAGAATCAGATTGACCCAAGAAGTTCGAAGTGTCGGCATGGCTCAAACTTTAAGGACAGCGGCAATTTTTTTCGTCATCTCCGAAAGATCGGTGGAGGATTTGACGTAATAATCCACGGCTCCCAAATCCAAAGCTTTCTTTTTATCCTCATCCTGGCTCAGGTTGGAAAGAATAATCACAGGGATGCGCTTTGTTTTTTCATCGCTTTTGAGCGCTTTGAGCACGTCAAAACCGCCCATCTTGGGCATGATCAAATCCAGAAGTACGAGGTCAGGCTTTTCTTCTTGGATGAGTTTGAGCCCAGCCTCGCCATTGTTGGCCGTCAGAACTTTGTGTCCAACCGACAGCAATTCAATACTCATCGCTTTCTGAAGAATTTTCTCATCTTCTACCACAACAAGAGTTGCCATACGAAAAAAATTATTTCTGTCCAATCAAACCGTTGTTCACGGTAACGGAACCTTTGTATAATCCCAATAATATCCACGTGACGATATGAAGCAATTCTGGCTGAATCTTATCCTCCACTTCGGCAGTTTTATCGACCAAGAGAAGCGGAAGATGCTGATGGCTGGCTCTTTTGAAACGATCGTTCGATCTTTTTGGATTCTCGGACTTGAGGTTCTTCTCAGCCTTCTTTCGCTTCCGGCCTTCATCTTCATCGCTCCCGAATCGCTGCCCGGTCGAGGAAAAGAAATTCAGCGCTACCGTGTTCGCCGCATCATCACCTTCTCGCTTCTCCTCGCTCTTGTTATTTGGTTTGTCTGGGCACGGCATTATTCGTTTTTTTCGCGCGGAAGTTTTGCCGCCGAAAATCGCTCATGGGATTTCGATCTCTCGGCTGAGTATCTGTATGATTCGAGTAAAATTCAGGTTATCGATGGCATGGTGATTTTAAAGAGTCAACAAGCACCTGCCGCCATCATCGATACTTCCGGAAGCAGTCATGTCGAAGCAAGTACCCCTCCGACAGAAGTCCTTCCAACGACACAACCGAGTGTTTCTCCAACGCCCGTACCCACATCGACACCGGAACCAACTGTGACTCCAACGCCCGTACCCACATCGACACCGGAACCAACTGTGACTCCAACGCCTGAGCCGATTGTTGCGCCAACACCTGCATCCACACCAGCAGCGACGCCAGCTCCCGTTCCCGCTCCTACCCCAACACCTGCCCCTACCCGAGCACCAGCAGCACCAGCTCCATCACCTGCTCCGAGTTCACCACTGCTTTTTTTGAAACCGGAACGTGCCATTGCGCAGGGTATTCTCTGCGAAGCAACGATTCAGCCCCTTGCTCCGATCGTCGTCCTGGATCTGGAATCTTGGAATGGTTTCAGCGAAACGGCAAACTTCAATGGTGGCTCCATTGGCTACCAGCTCTCGAATGATGCCGGACTGACCTGGCAGTCGTGGAATGGCTCCAGTTGGGCTGCCGGCATGGAGTATCAGAGCGCGTCGGTGGTGAACGATCACATCGGAAGTTTCGCCGGAACTCTCGGAACGATTCTTTTCCGAGCAAAGTTGAGCGGCGACTGTGGCCACGAAGTGCAGCTGTTGACCGTGACCCTTGCCTTTACGAAAAAAATCCCCACCTTCACCCTGATCTCGCCTGAACCAGCCGTGAGCTTTGTGAGCCAAGAGGGTTCTCCCATTACCAGCACCGATTCTGCCGCGACGGTGGAAGTCGGCTCGACGCCGGTTGCAGATCTCGAACTTTCGGGGAATTTTAATGGCGCAGGACAAGTCTTCGAAAGCGTCGGAGGCCATACGATCGTAGCCATCACCGAACCCGTCATGGCCCAGGTCAACTCGCTCGACATTTTGCTGCCGAAGACCAATGGCAATGCCTCGATTCGGATCTGTCCGGGAGTGCTCGGAACGCTGGGAATTGTGGCAGGTTGTCCAGGAGAAACGCTGCTCTCGCGAGACAACACTTCTGCTGGCATCTACAGCCTGGTCGAGATCGATGACCAAGGCCAGTGGCACATTCATGTGAATACCAGGGGAGAGGTGGGCTTAAGCGCCGGGGAAATCCTGCCGGAAATCGTCAGCACCGCTTGTGGTCCGGTGACACTGAATCCCAGTAACCTGGCCGCCACAGTGCTTCCCAGCTCCGACTACACCATCACCGGCACCATCACCACGAATGATTCGAATACCGAGAATTCTATCGTCTTCCGTCATCAAGATGACCGTAATCTGTGGAAGCTCGTGTTTGGATCTGACGGTACAGTTGCTTTCCAGGGCCTGGTGAATGGAGTGGAATTTCTGCCTGCACATGCCAACACGGTTTCTTTTGTCCCACAAACCGATGCGACCCTGAACTATAAAATTCAGGCCCACGGAGCCCAGATCTCGGCCACGTGGTGGCTGGAAGGAGACACCGAACCCGCGGGCTGGTACCTCCAGGCTACGGATCAGCGAAATATGGAGGGTGGTCTTGGCAGTCTTTCCGGACTCAATGTTCTTTCCCTCTCAACCTGTCTTGAAAACGCTTCCCTCATCACCCTTCCCTCATCCCCTGCTTCTTCTGAACCTTCTTCAAGCTCGCCATCAGAGTCCCAGGTCACAGTTGCACCGTCTGAACCAAAATCAGCATCAGAGCCAACTCCAGCACCAACTCCAGCTCCCAGCCAGTCTTCAAGCGCCGAAACATCTTTGCCGGTAAGTAATTCTTCTTCGCAAAGCAGTTTGGAACCAAGCTCAGGAACTTCGAATGGAGCTCCGCAAGAGGTCGCTGAACCCCAACCTTCAGCAGCCAAACAAGCCAACCAGCAAGAGCTCGCGCGAGCCAATACGCCCCCAGAAATCAAATTGAGCTCCGTCATTCAACCCGACGGCGCTTCGCAAGTTGTGATTCACTATCAGGTGAGAGATGCTGAGAGCGATTACGTGGACCTTGCTCTATTTGAATACTCCCTCACGGGAGCCTTCACAGGGGAAGAAAGAAGCATGACCCCCGCAGACGGAAATCCAGCGCATGAAGGAAATGGTGGACTTCGCACGACGCCAACATGGACCTCTCACACCTTTATCTGGAATGCAGCAGCGGATCTGAGAAACTTTAATGGGGAGACCGTCTCTCTTCGTCTGAAACCCACGGACGGGATTGAGACTGGCGCAGCCGTGAAAACATCAACGGTCGTGATCGATGAAAAAGCTCCTCAAGTAACAAAATTTTCAGCTCGCCAAAGTTCCGAAGGTGATATCGTGACGCTGAGTTACTATCTCTTTGATCGCTCTGAAACCGCCAGCATTTTCCTCCTGATTTCTGATGATGGCGGGCAAACGTGGAGAGTTCTGACGGAAAACGCCACCGGAGATTTGGGAAGCAATCTCAACGCCGATGGAGGAAAGAAAACCATCACCTGGGACGCCGGCAAAGACTGGCCTTCGCGAGAAGGAGAACTTTCCGTCAAGCTCATCGCCACGGACAAATTTGGAAACACAAATGAATCGTTGACAACCCTTGCCGCGGACACAAGAAAACCCTTTGGTATTGCGGATCTCTCGGGAAAAGCCTCGGACAAAAATTCTATCCTCTGGCAGTGGACTCCTGTAACGAGCGAAGTGAATTTCGATCATTACGTTCTCTGGTATGGAACTGACGAGAAGAATGTCCTGAACGAAACGGCCCTACACATCAGCAAAAAAGATCTCAGCGATCTTGGAATCATGGGCACAGACCGCGTGCTGCTGACGAGTCTGAAGGAAAATACTGTTTACTACGCTCGACTCATGGCTGTCGATAGCTTTGGACACGAGGTTGCCACCGAGAGCGCAAGCTACAAAACCCTCACGACTGCAATCGCCGAAGCGCCTTCGCCAACATCTTCTTCACCCTCGAAGGAGGAACCATCAGTCCAAGGGCAAGTAAGCTATGGATCCATTGGAAATGCAGACTCCCCATCGTCATCTTCGGTGCTTCCCGCCACTGCTCGTGAGCCCATCACACCTCCCTCGGGTGGGTTTACCGTCATGGTGAACAATCAGAACAAGACAACCCAAAATCCTGAAGTGACCCTGAATCTCCATGGCGGGCCCGACACCACGGCCGTAGCTATTTCGGGAAATCGCGATCTTCACGATGCCGTGAAAGTCCCCTATGCGCCAACAGTGCCCTGGAAACTCTGCTCGGGTTGCCGCGCAGGAACGCAGAATGTCTACGTAAAATACTACAATGATTACGGCCAGAGCAGCCCACTCGCGTCCGACAGCATCAGCTACAAACCTCCCCTGAGCACAGCAACACTCACCGCCACAACGGTAGCACTGACGAATCAAGCACCACCGGTGGAAGCAGCCTTGAGTGCCGCCAAGATCCCCGCGCCCTTGCAAAGCGCGATGAAAACGTTCAGCAAAGCCAAAGCTTCGGCAATGTTACCACCGCCGCAGGTTGAACGAATCGAGCAAAAGACGCTGGATAATTCCATTCGCATCTCTGGCAAAGCCATTCCTCATGCCAAAATTGTCCTCTTCCTTCATTCAGATCAGGTTATTTTCTATACCGTAGAAGCCGATGATCTGGGCCGATGGGAGCTCAAGCACTTGCAAGACGAGACCGAACTCGCCCCCGGAATCCACACGGTCTATGCCATGACCTTTGACCCCGGCTCCAGCGTGAAGAGTCGAGAAACACCGGTGAAAAGCTTCCTGGTCGAAAAAAACCGCCTGGCACTTATCCTCTCCTTCTTCGATCTGCAAACAACCCTCCTCACCCTGATCGTGCTCTCCGTTGCCATGGCCCTCTTCCTCTTGCGCCATCAGGATCCTCAAGCACGCGAATAATTCCCTCTCTCAAAAACTATGCTCTTCCTCATCCTTGGCCCCTCCGGCGTTGGCAAAGGCACGCAGATCGAACTGCTAAAAAAACGGCATTCGGAATTTGAATTCCCGAAATCCGTGACGACCCGCAAGATGCGCCCGAGAGAATCACAGGGCAATCCCTATCACTTCATCAGCGACAAAACATTCGATCAGCACATCGCTGATCACGATTTTCTCGAATGGGCCGAAGTCCACCAGGCCGCTCGGTATGGAACCCTGCGAAAACCGATTGAGGATGCTCTGAAGAATGAAAAAACCGTCATCAAAGAGCTCGACATTCAGGGTCTTCTCAATATCAAGAAGACCGTGGCCAAAGGCCATCATGAACTCATTGGAAAAATGCTCCGTTCCATTTTTCTCATGCCTCCCAGTGAAGAAGTCCTGATTCAACGAATTACCCGGCGAGGTGGTATCAAAGAGGTGGAGCTGAAAGCCCGCCTCGAGAGCGCCAAGAAAGAAATGGTGCAGGCCAAGCTGTGTGATCAGCTCATTCCAACAGCGGAGCTGGATACCCCAGAAGTGGTGTATAAAAAAATTGAACAAATTATTGTTCCAAAAAGCTAAAAGCTATAAGCTGAAAGCTATGATCTACGATTCCATCATCATCGGCTCTGGTCCTGCCGGCCTTACGGCCGCGATCTACAATGCGCGGGCCAACATGAAGGTGCTCTGCATCGAAGGCCAAATCCCAGGGGGTCAGCTCATGATCACCACCGAAGTTGAAAATTTCCCCGGATTTCCGAAGGGCGTCACCGGTCCAGATCTGATCAAGCTGATGCGAGATCAAGCCGAAAGATTTGGAACTCAGTTTGTCACCCAAGATGTTACAAAGGTTGATTTCAGCAAGCCCGTCAAGCAGGTCATGACCGACAAAGACACCTTTGAAAGCAAAACCGTCATCATCGCCACCGGCGCCAAAGCGAAATGGCTGGAGGTGCCGGGGGAAAAGAAATTTCAGAATAAAGGCATTTCGGCCTGTGCCACCTGCGATGGATTTTTCTTCAAGGGCAAAAAAATCATCGTGATCGGCGGAGGAGACACGGCCATGGAAGAAGCCACTTTTTTGACGAAGTTTGCGCAGAAGGTCACGGTTGTCCATCGTCGCGATACCTTACGTGCGAGCAAGATCATGCAAGATCGCGCGAGGAATAATTCCAAGATCGATTTCATCTGGGATACGACGATTGAGGAATTTAAGGGCGAAAAGAAGCTTGAATCCGTCACACTTCACAATCTGAAAACCGATGAACGAAAGGAGATGCCCATCGAAGGCGCCTTCCTGGCCATTGGCCACACTCCTTCCACCGAAATTTTCAAAGGTCAGCTAAAGCTCGACGAAAAAGGCTATTTGGTTCGCACGGAGCTGTCCATGACGTCCGTGCCGGGAGTCTTTGCCTCCGGGGACGCCTACGATCACCGCTACAAGCAAGCCGTCACGGCTGCCGGCTATGGCTGTGAGGCGGCCATAGACGCCGAACGCTGGCTGGAAGAGAATCCCAAATTATTTTAAATTCCTTCTCATCTTGGCCTTTTCAAGCCTCATCTTCACCTGCTTCAGTCTTCCCTCGTTTCTCGGAGAGCCTTCTTTTTCGAACGCTTTGCTCTGGTGCTCATAGTGAATCACCATGCCATTGATCACAGTCTGATCAAATCGCAGCGGCTGATCATGCTCATCGTCATCCGCTGACTCAATCGCGTCCGCGACGCTCATCCTCAGTGGTGATTCATCGCCCAATTTTTCTACCAGCTCCTGCTGAAAGGCAAGATGGTCTTCGAGAAGATCTTTTCCATCGGAAAGAAGGAGAGGAGTGAAGTCCGGAAGGGAAACTTCCTTGAAAGAATCACGAGCGCCAGAAGTGAGGCTGGAAGCAGTAGAAACAAGTTGTTCTGAGGTGCTAAGAGGAAGAGGCGGAGGAAAAGCCTGGATCTGATGACGAGCGCGTGGTCTCCTGTGAAGCCTCACTTTTTTCAGTTGAGTCCCGGACTTCTGAAGGAAATCTCGGTGTTTGAAAATCGCTTGTTGAATGCTTTCTTTCGCGATTTGAAGCTGGGTAGGGTCTTGCATTTCCTCCGTCACGAGCAGCGCCAAATCCACTTGCTCTGTGGCGCGATCAAGGGTATCCACCAGAATATCATCAAGCGGTTTCGAAGCGCTCTCGGGGCTATCATGAGCCAAAGCGGGCATAATCCAAGAAATTTTGTCCCCTTCTCGACGAGCCAAGATGGTCTTGGCTTCATCGTAGCGGCGGTCACTCAGCCAGAGGTGGTAAGCCATGCGTTTCTCGGAAGTTGCCGTACTGGGATAGAGGAAAGTCTCCAACTTATCCTTAACCGAATAGAGCAGATCACCCTGCACTACCGAAGGACTTTCGTAAGCATAAGCTGAAACACTGAGGAGGATAAGACATGCTGCCAACGGAGCTGCAACGAGTTGGCGAATAAAAATCGTCCAAACTGAAGCACCCTCAAGTTCTCTTGCCGCTTGCTTCAGCTTTCGCCGAAGGCGCAGATCTGCCATGAATGAAAGCTTCTTCCTGGGCAGACCCCGCAGGGCTTCTTCGAAATGTTGTTCGAGCAGGTTCATGAGCAGATGCGAGAGATGCGTACCGGAGCGTAGAGACCAGCTTTAGCTGGGCTCGAAGCGCAGGGCAGCGAAATAAAAATTTGTGGAATCAAATTTTTGTGGAGCTGAGCATCTCCCTTCTCCGGGCAGATGCAAAAAGACTATAGCCTATACCGGATTCATGACGGCATAGCGCTTGCGCATTTTTTCAATCGCGCGATGAACGATGACGCGGACGGTCGGCTCGGGGCGTTCAACGGTGTCGGCAATATCCTTCATGGAAAGTTCTTGATGATAGCGCATGAGGAGGATCTCTTTCTCTTCATCCGAAAGCTCCTGGAGAAGCTGTTCAACTTCTTCCGTGGCGACCCTTCGAGAGAGGCTTGACTTGGGGTCGCTCGAGCTTTCCACGACGTTCTCGACATCGTCGAGATTCACCGTGGTTCGATTTTTTCTAAAATGGTCGACCAGGTGATTGTGGGCAATGGCAAAGATCCAAGCCTGAAAACTTTTTTCGGGATTGTAGGTGGAAAATTTTTGCAGGGCCTTGAGAAAGACATCGGCGGTCAAATCTTCAGCAAGACCTTTATTCCTCCCGGATCGATAGTACAGGTACGAAAAAATCTTGTGCTTGTACTGATCGTAGTAGACTTGGAAATCGGAGAAGAGCATAGGGTGAGATCTCCCTCCCAGCCTAGCATATTTTCCAAAAAAAAGTTTCAAGGTTCTCAGCATTGCATACGCAAAAAGTGCACAGGTGTTACAAGAAAAGCGAATCTCTTTTCTCTTGGCGGGGTCTTGCGGTAGACTTCGGGGGTCTTTTTACTCTTCTATGTTCAAAAAACTCTTTTCCATCTTTCTGACCCTCTTTCTTATGACCATGTCCAACGCCCACGCTGCAAAAACGAATGCTCATCACCCCATGGCCACCATCGAAACCAACAAAGGAAAGATCGTTGTTGAGCTTTTCAGCGATAAGGCTCCGGAAACGGTCAAAAACTTTGTTGAACTGGCCAAGCAGAAAAAATATGACAACGTTCCCTTTCATCGCGTCATCAAAAATTTCATGATCCAGACCGGGGACTTTACCAACAAAAATGGAACCGGCGGCTACAGCGCCAAAGGCAAAGGAACGATGCTGAAGGATGAATTTGGAAAGGGTCTTTCCAATGTCCGTGGCACCATCGCCATGGCCAACGCTGGGCCGAACACGAATGGGAGCCAATTTTTCATCAGCGTGCGTGACAACACCTACCTGGATGGCAAGCATCCCGTCTTTGGCAAGGTGACGAGCGGTATGGACGTGGTGGATGCTATTGCGAACTCCGAAACCGGTGCCAATGATCGACCCCTTCAGGAAATCCTCATGAAGAAGGTGACCGTGAAGGAGTAATGTTCTTAAATTCAATAGCAAGAAAAAGTAGCGCGAAATTGCATTCATGATCTTTCTGAAATCAGATCATTTGTGGAAAAAATTGGAACGAACCGGATATTGCAGCACAAAAAAGTCTTAAGTTGCGGGAGCCGCGGTTCGGAGCGAAGAGGACTGCGAAGCAGGACTCGAAGCGGAGAAGACCGTAAGAGAAAAATTGAATATTTTTCTCTTTAAGGTCAGCGGATCCCAATTGGGCTGGGACTGGGTCGGGGCATGGGGATTCTTGGCTGAAGCAAATGCTCAAACTGAGTGGGCCGTCCGCCGCGGCGGACGGGGGAGGGGTTCAGTCGAGTACAAACGTCCAATATGGTGAAGTGTACCCCATTTGATAGACACTTAGGAACCCCCTAACCCTCGACCTTGGTCAAGAGATGATTCCTGTATTCAACAGGTGTCATCCTGTTTCGCGTCCACTGTTTTCTTTCGTCATTGTAGTATTGCATATAAGCATCGATCCTTGAACGTAATTCTTGGAAGGTCGTACACGACCTATGCTCCAGCTCGTCTTTCATGTGGCCGAAGAAAGA
>OBEQ011010274.1_pt1 | contig 50930 bp, 73 predicted proteins | sample 1670901 | NCBI WGS metagenome assembly OBEQ01 (sample SAMEA104232315, study PRJEB22302) | groundwater metagenome | biome: forest; feature: aquifer; material: groundwater | place: USA | collected 2011-08-07 | depth 5.4 m
AACTCCGGTTGCCTTCAGGCAAGTTCGAAACAGTAACCAAAATAGGCGTGTTGTTGTGAATCGCAGTAAGCGAAGAATTCGTGGCATTGCGGTGCCAAATGCCCGTAGCATTGTGGAAAATGGAAGCGTTGGCAAGCTGCATGTTGTCCTTTACTGTGACATTGAAAGTCACGCCCTGCGAAGATGCGTTGAGGTTACTGGCAGTGTTCACAGTAGTAACGTTAGGCGCAGTCAAGTCAACAATGAAAGTTTGGTTCGCATTGTACTGGGCGCAGTTGCCAACGCTGTCGCAAACTTCCGCAATCCAGCTGGTGCGGTTGTTCTCAGGCAAGCTGCTTACCGTAACAAGCAGCCAAGAGTTGTTGTTGGCAACAGTAAGCGAGCTGTTGGTGGCATTCCTGTGCCAAATGCCAGTCGCGTTGTGGAAGATTGAGACGTTCTTCAAATCAGTGTTGTCTGTCGCAGTAACGTTGAAAGTAATCGACGCGGTAGATGAGTTGAATTGGTTGGCGGGCGAGTTGACTGCAGTTACGTTAGGCGCAGTAGTGTCCCCACCACTTGCAGTGTACACTACAGTCAGGTAAGGCCTGGATTCGGCGGGAGTGGCTTCAGTGGTGTTTAGCGCCCCCCGCACGCTAGATCCCATGCCAGCGCAAGATTCAGTGCCTTTTACTGCAATGCTGAACCACTTTTGCGCAAGCTGGTCTTGAAGCTGCGTCTGCGCACTGCTGCCCAAAACCACGTCATTTTTGCCTATGCTCGAGTTGAAGTCGTAGCGGGTTGCCCAAACAGTCCCGTTGGCAAGGTAAGCGTACAAGTTAGAGTCACTGCTGATGTTGGCAGCCGGGTACGTCAAGTTGCGGAATTCAGTGGCATTCACGCCGCCAAGGCAGTCCTGCTTTGTGCTCACGTACACTGTGAGGTTCAAGCCAGTTACAGTTGCAGTGCTGGGGATGTCGGAAGTGTTGAAATCAAGGAACGCGCGGTCTGTTGTCGCAGCACCTAGCGTCCCGAAAAGCATGGTCGCGGCATTGGTGTTGCGAGTGTAAGTGGAGGGCTGGGAGAATTCCACGTACCCATCGGCAGCACTCGTCTGGTTAGTGTAAAGGATGACCGTGGGGTCGATTACAAGGGGATAGCTGGCTCCCCGGAAAACTTCTTCCGGAACGCTTATTGAAATGAGCGCGTCAGAAGAGTTTCCCGAAAGCTCGTAGTCAAGGTTGCGCAGGAACCGCCCTTGGCCGTCAAGCACGAAAGGACGGGGCAATGAAAACACTAGCCCGACTTCCACTGCGCGGAAGGAAAGGCTCCCGTCGCCTTCAAGCGAGGCTTTCATCGCGCGCAGCCTCGAGTTGAAAGAAAACCGGCGGGGAGCATTTGGCCCATTGAGCACCAGCTCCTCTTTGACGCCCCCGCCGTAGAAATAGTAGCGCAAGTCCGTTGACTCAAACACGCCATTGTAAACAACGCCGCCGCCAAACTTCTCGCCCGACCGCTTGGACGCGCCTTGCGCGTAAAACTCTACGGACGCATTCCCAAAAGAAACTCTTACGGGATTCGAGCTTGAAATCTCGTCAGGAAAATAAGCTTCAAGGCGGTTAATTGAAGAAAAATGTAGTTCGCCCCCCTGCGGGCCGGGAGCCAAAAAAAAGCTTAAAAACACTAGGGAAAGCATGGAGACTAGAAACACGACTAGCGCATCCGCCCTTACTGCTGAGCTCGACATTATTTGAACCGCAGGAATTACTCTCAAAGAGCATAAATAGCCAGCTCTAGCGAGGAAAAAAGGTCAATGGAAAACAAAAAAAAGAGGGAAACAAAATTTTAAGAAAAATAAGGCAGCCGCCAAAAAGCGGCTCAAAAAAAAGCTTAACCAAAATCAATGTTCTCAACGTCACGCCCGGAGCCGCCCTTGCGCGAGCTGCCCTCGTGGGAACGCACCTGCCTGCCAAGCACGTACGGCGACTTTATGCCGGTGAAAATTGCGATTGCCTCAATTTTGCCTTCGAAAGTCGGGTCAATGCGCGCGCCCCAAATTACAGTGGCATTTGGATCCACTCGCTCGGTAAGCGCCTCTCCAATCTGGTTGCATTCGCCCAGCGTCATGTCGGGCCCGCCGGTAATGTGCATCAGCACGCCGGTTGCGCCAGTGAAGTCGACGTCAAGCAGAGAGTGCTTTAGCGTGTTGCGCACCACTTCCTCAGCCCGGTTAGTGCCTTTAGCCTCTCCAACCGCAATCATGCTCACGCCCCCGTTGCCCATCACTGCGCGCACGTCTGCAAAGTCGAGGTTGATCAGCGACGGCGTGGTAATCGTTTCGGTAATGCCACGCACTGCCCTTGCAATTATTTCGTCTGCAACGTTGAACGCCTGGTCGATTGGCAGGTTGGGAACTATTTCCACCAGCCGGTTGTTGTCAATCACGATAATCGTGTCGGCTTCGCCCTTCAAGTTTTCCAAGCCAAGGTCTGCCTTCTCAAGGCGCGCCCGCTCTAGGGCAAATGGGTAAGTGACTATTGCAATGACTATTGCGCCTTGCTTGTGCGCGACTTGCGCAATTACCGGCGCAGCGCCAGTGCCAGTGCCCCCGCCCATTCCAGCAGTAATGAAAAGCAAGTCAGTGCCTTCCAAGAGTTTTTCAAGCGCTTCGCGCGAAACGTCTGCGGCCTTCTGCCCAATTTCAGGGTAGCCTCCCGTTCCCAGCCCGCGGGTAATGCTAGAGCCAATCAACACTTTCTTTGCAGCGTCGGAAATAATCCCTAGGTGCATCCTGTCAGTGTTCACTGCAATCAAGTCTGCGCCACGCACGCCTGCCTTTGCCAAGCGGTTTATCGAATTGCAGCCCGCGCCGCCAACTCCACAAACGGTAATCCTAGGCGTCTCAAACTCATTTTCCTTCCTGCCCTTAGCCATCCCCATTGAAGAGGACGAGCGAGTGCTTCCCAAAGCGTTAGAAATGATATCTTCCATCTAAACCAACCCCCATTCACAAATAAAATCGAAAGCGCCAATGCACGCAAGCAAATGGGAGAGAAAAAGCATAAAAACCTTTATTCTGAGGCAAGTACACGAAATTGCAGCTAACTAGACAAACTAGTCAACGAAATGAACTCCAGGCAAGCCCTCAAAATGCCGGTCTCCGGTGACTAATAGTAACCCCGCGCTTAACGCCTGCGCGTAAATTATTGCGTCAACCATACCAATTCCAGGCGAGTTTCTTTTAAGCCCCGCTAAACTATTGCCCGCTTTTTCTGCCATTTCCGAGTCAAACACCAACACCGTTGCAAGCGCAGTGATTGTTTCAAGGTATTTCCTAGAGTCTAGGCCGTTGCGAACACACCAGTCTGCAACTTCTGCAATACTCAATACACTGCAACAAAGATCTTTACCTAAAATGAACTGCCTCACTTTTTTGCCCGAAGGAGAACCTAGAAAATACTCAACCCAAGCCCAAGAATCCAAAATCATATGCTCACCTCAAATCCGATCGTGCCTATCCCTTACAAAAGGCTTGGCACCCTTGGCAGAGCCAAAAAGTTTTTCCAAACGCGAAAAATCCTGCGTAACTACTAAAAACTTTACCTCCTGCCCCAGCTTGATGCCCTCCTTTTGCAATACTTCCTTGGGAACTATTACCGCACAGGAAGAACCCAACTGCCTAATCTTGGAAACAAACGCCATGGACAACACAACCACCAATTATAATTAATTATAATACATTCTTTTAATACTAATGCCTTTCGGAGGATGCCTGCCGGTGTTGCCGATGGCTCAAAAAAACAACCACAACTGATTCTAAAGGCACCTGCCAGAACAAGCCTGTTTTTATTGCATTGCGGGCACTAGTTACTTGGTGCGTTGGGCAAGCCGGGGAGCTAGGGGTCCCCTCGATCCGCGCAAGCGGCTCGCGCCAAACCCCCTTTAGGGCGGGTTACGCATTGCATAGGGCGGTTGACACGCAGTTGCCCTGGGTAACAGCGTCGAAGCCTTGCCCTGCGTTATGGGTTCCGCTAGCGAACCAGGCCAGGCCGGAAGGAGCAACCTTAAGCAAGCACGCCCGTGCTCGCAGGAGCCAAGGTGGAGCCAAGAATCCAGCAAAGCCATTGCGCCCAGCCACACAAAGCAAGGCGCCCCTCGCACCACTCTTTATCAAAAAATAGTTGGAAACCCCAGGCGATCGCCTCAAAAAGGCATTGCAACAAACTAATTTATTCACTACGCCCCAATCTTTCTTCCGGTAAAAAAAAATGGCACTCGAAAGGGGAACTAAACACGAAGAAATGGGCAAGCTCGCCATAGAGGAAGCGCAGCTGGGCCGGCGCCTCAAGCTGGAAAGAATTACTTCTGCGAAATTAAAGGGCGAAATAGAAAGGGTACGAAGGTCTAGAATGAGGAAAGACCGTGAAAAAAAATGGCGGGTCCAAGAATCAACAATAGAGGAATTAGAGCACAGACGTTCGCAAATACGCCAAATAATTTACCCCATTTATGAGGGCAAATACACTGAACTGAGAGGCAGGCGAGACCACGAGACGTTTTTCAACGTAAATTTCTCCCCATTGATTGCCGACACTTACGCGGGACGAATTGAACAAGCGCAAGCACTTGGAAAAACAAAACCCACTGAACCGGTGGACGTCTGCGACCTATCGCTGGGGCAAGGCCACTTCCTTTTCGAACTCAAGAAGGAATTCCCAAACATCGTCACCCACGGCGTATCCAAGCGCTTGCCAAAGATGAAAAAATTCCACCCGGACTTCCCACACATCCAAGACGTCCTAGACCCGAAAAGCAATTTCCAGAAGTCACAACAGCGGTACGACTTGATTGTCTCGCGCAGGGGCCCGCCATTTGGGACTGAATTCAAATACCACAAAGCAATAGTGCTCGACAAGCTCAAGCCCCTAGGCCAGGCATTCATCGAAATAAACAAGACAAGGCGGCTGCGCCGCGGGAACCTCGTCGAGGAATACGACTGGATGGCAGTGCGCCGGCTGGCATTGCACATAAACCAATCCTTCAAAACAAGCCAAGGCCCTAACTATGCGGCAGACTTGTACCAAGCAAGCGAAATAGGCAAGAAAGGAGAAATATTGCTGGTCCCAACCCTTAGGATAGTCAGGCTCCGGTGACAAAACGCCCAAAACTTTTTTTCCATAAAAACTCGCAACAGATTTAAACCGCGGCACCGGAATAAATTAATGAACAAGAAACTCCTGCTGGCAATACTTTTTGCAGTTGCAGTAGCGTTAATGCTCGGCTATTTCTCGCAGCCCTACATCAAGGCCGACGACTCCTCGGCAAATATCCTGCCAATAATTCCAGGCCAGGCACTCAAGCCACAAACGCCCGACAAGATATACCTGCTATTGCCGGCAGTAGACGATGCTGGCAGGGGAAGGCTTGCAGAGCTTTTAGTCGAGGCAACTCCGGGAAGCGGCAAGGCATCCATTGCATTCCAAGAGGACACGCCGCTGTTTTCGCCCGACACGCAGGAGTCCATTAAAATAGCGATTTCACTAGGCAAGCTTTTGGCAACGCGCGACGCAAGCAAGATAGACTTGAAGTACACCATGAACGCGCCTTCTGCAATAGTCGAAGGGAAAAGCGCAGGCGCGGCCGTGGCAGTTGCAACCGTGGCGCTCCTACAAGGAATAACTTTACGCAGCGACGCGCTGATAACCGGCGGGATAGACGAGCAAGGGAACATCATGAGAGTAGGAGGGATTTTGGAAAAGGCGCGCGCAGTGAAAAACGCGGGCTTTCGAAAATTTGTTGTCCCACGGGGAGAAAAAAACGCAGTAGTGCCCCACCAAGTGTGCACCGACCAGCCAGTTGCGGGCGGGGTAATCCACCGCTGCCAGATGGCCAGCGGCTCAGTCGACATAGAGGCGGAAGTTGGGATAGAAATCGCCGAAGTTGACAACGTGCAGCAAGCGCTGCAAGAAATGAGGGCATGACACGCAATACAAGCAGCCACCCTCAAGCCAAGCGACCACTTCGGGCTAAACCACTCGAAACGAAATTACCCTCCACAAAAAATATTTTCACGGTGCCTCAAATGAGAATCGCAATACTGCTCCCAATACTTTTGGCAGTAGCCGCCGCAATCTACTTGGGCTACAACTCGCCAATAGCTTCAAGGCAAGTGCACTTCCAGGCGCCTGCAATCACCGACAACGGAGCGGGCACTATGGCCGACTTCAACCTCATCCTAAAGCCCGGCGACGGAAAGGTGCTAGTAAACATCGGCAACGCGTTCTACCAACAGGATTCCGAGAACTCGCTTAGGAAAGCCAAGGGAATCGCCGAAAAGTTCGTGGGACTCAAACTCACAGGGTATGACTTGCTTTTGGAAGTGGACGGCGGCGAAAGGATAGTCGGCGGAGAGAGTGCGGGCGCAATTTTTTCAACTGCAATCGTTTCAGCTTATACTGGAAGGAAGATGCGCGACGACGCCACCGGCAGCGCGGCAATAACCGAAGACGGCACGCTTGTACCCATCGACGGAGTTGAGGAAAAAATGCACGCCGCCTCCCAGGCAGGCAAGAAATACTTCGTGGTATCAACTGAGCAGAAAGTCAGCAACGAGCAAGAATTGTCTAAAATAATCCAAATCGTGAGAGTTGAAAACGCCGGCCAATTCATCCAGCTGCTTTTGGAGTAAACGCACGGAAGGCAATCAGCCTTTTGCTCGAGTGATATTCGCTTGAAAATGTTTGTGAGCGTATCCAATGAATTTTTTCAGCTTCCCGCACTTTGAGGCTATGGCTAAATGACCGCTGTAACGCAATCGCGCAAGTCCTTTAGGCAAGCTAGAATCAAAATAGGAACTGGCCCGGCCCGTCAAAAAAACAAAATCATTGCTCGTGACTTTGCCCTTGCTAACGCCGTACTTTTTTGCAATCTCTTGCAAATCCAAGTGCTCCTCCCCGCTGATCAAACGGGATAAAAAACTCATTTTATTTTTAGCTGCCGCTTCCCCTATTGCGCGAATCACTCGGCGGTCAACGGCATCAAGCAACTGTCTTTTCGCACCAATTACATTTAATGAACCCGACTTCGTCAGCGTACTCTCCCGTAGCTTAAGCCAATCGTCATTTGGTCCAACGTCTTGCACGTGGAAAAACATCCCGTCGGGCTTTAGCACGCGCCCCACTTCCTTGACTATGTCCATAACCCCCTGCGGACCTTGGTGGTGGATCATCGACTCGCCAAAAACCAGGTCAAAGCTTCCGTCTTGGAAAGGCAGTGCACGCGCGTCAGCCCGCACTCGCACTGCAGTTTTGGGCGCTTGAGAGAGAACTTCAGAAGTGTCGGTTTCAACAACCTCTATTTTAGGCGGGGTGGAATTGAAAAGCTCGAGGGAAGCCGGAAGCACTTTCTCCGAAAAAACGCCTTTCCCTCCCCCAACTACCAAAACCTTCACTACCCGCTTGCCCAATACTCGTGACTGGAAGTCAATTGAACTTGCGACAACCGGCGCGAACGCATCGTGGTAAGCCGGCCGGTAAAAGTCCCTAAATACTTCTGACTCTGCATTGTGCTCGTGCCACGCCTCGCTGGAATGCGGCTTAATAATCACCATTCAATCACCGGATATTACTTAGCTTGTTGAAACGCCCGTGTTTAAATCCTTGTCCCGCCAAAATAATTATCGTAAGTGTGGGGGTCGCCTAGCGGCCATGGCGGCAGGTTGCTAACCTGTTTAGGCGTAAGCCTACCGGGGGTTCGAGGCCACGCACGCAAGAAAAACAATTTGACTGCGAGCGGCGAAAATCCCCCCCTCCACGCTTTTTTCACTTATTTATAGAAGAAGCGTCAACTATAGTTCATGTCAACTCCCCGGGATTGGATGGAGAAATCCAAGCGAGAGCTAGCTGCCGCGCAAAACTTAGGACAGGCAGGATTCTACGCGGAAGCGTGCTTTTGGTGCCAGCAGTCCGTTGAAAAAGCCTTGAAGGCACTGCTATTATTGCAAAGAAGTGGTTTCCCAAAATCACATTCCCTAAGGGAATTGGCTGACGCTGCCGGAATATTCGGCGAAATCAAGGAATACATTTCAGACATAGAACTCGACTATGCCGCGACCAGGTACCTAGACGTTTCTGGAGTGCCAACTGACACGTTTTATGACGCCAAAGCTTTCCAAAAAAGACTTGCCGCCGCCAAGACAGCGACAGAGATGATAGAAAAATGGATGAAAAACTCAAAGCGTTAGTTACTGATATCCGGCGGCTTTACCACGGCGCCAAAATATTCTTGTTTGGCAGCCGCGCAAGGGGCAACTATGGCGAGCAATCTGACTATGACCTGATCATCGTCAGCCCAAAGTTCGCAAAAACTGACTTTCTTGACCGCACTGGAACCATCTGGCGCAACAGCGACGTGATAATCGCAGCAGACATCTTCTGCTACACACCAAAGGAATTCCTGAGAATATCTAAAACTTCAGTAGTCATAAAGGATGCAATGCAACACGCAGTCCCACTATAGACAACCAGGCAAATGCCTATACTGAATCAAAACAGTTCAGTCAGAAATCTAACTGAACGGAATGAAAACTTATTCTAGGTGTAAAGAAAATTACCCGACTCGTTTGGAGTAAGTATCAGAACAAACCCGGCTGCGGTAGAGTAAGCGAGCGCTACAAGCCACAAAAGTAAGTTAATTGGATTTTCCAAAAAAAGGACGAGCCACGCAAAGTAACCTAAGCCTAGTAAAAATCCGGAGGCTAGCCGAAAATAGCGGTTACCAAAATTGCGGTTCACGCGCGAAAGACTCCAATCAATCAAGGCTACAGCAGGCAAGGTGGTTGCAAGCAAAAGCCACGAATTAAGGTGCAAGGCAATAGGTGAAAGCGCCAGAAGAAGGCAAGTAACGAGAGCAGAGTAAGTTCCAAGGCAACGAGAGCACAAGCGTAGACTAACCTCGAAAAAATTTACTACTATCGTTCGCTTGGAATAATCTTTTGGAATGTGGTGGGATAGCAATAACGCCTTGTGCTCAGGCTTCAGCCAACCAAACAAGCGTGAAATCACGCCGTTATTCCTCGCCATTTATTTTCTTTATTTCACGGTAAGTGTCATAAATTCCGTAAAGATACGGAAGTATCAGGAAACTGGTGCAGAAAATTGCCGCCGCCTTCCCAAACGACTGGTCAGTGTAAATCTGACCGAGCCCCGGAACAATTAACGCAAGTAAAATGCCAAGCCACATTTCCTTCCTTTCTTTTCGCTTCAGTGATTTGGACTCTACTGCAACGCCGCATTTTACGCAAACGTCCGCCTCCGGAGCCAATTTATTTCCGCAATTTCGACAAAAACCAGATTTACCCGCCACTTAAACCGCCTCCACAAATCAAGAGCATAACCATGAAACGCGGGCGATTTATATCTGTTGCGAGGCAATAAACTATTGACAAAACTAGAATAAAAGTGACTGATAAATGCCCGAACTAAAAGACGCCAAAAACTCTATTTTCAAGCAGTCCGACGAAGAGGAACTGCAAGGCGAGCTTGTCAAAGGATACGACTTCGAGCAAGGCCTCGACTTCAAAAAATACCTGGAATCGCTTTCCTCAACTGGCTTCCAGGCAACCAACGTAGGCAAGGCAATCAAACTCGCGCGCAAGATGCGGGAGGAAAAGTGCTCAATCTTCCTTGGAATTACTTCCAACGTAGTGTCCAGCGGCCTGCGCGAAACAATCTCATACCTTGCAAAACACGAGTTCGTGCACTACATAGTAACTACAACCGGCGCAGTCGAAGAAGATGTCATAAAGTGCCACAAATCTTTTCTCATCGGAAGGTTTGACGCCGATGGAGCGCAGCTACGGGAGAAGGGAATCAACCGCACCGGAAACTTGTTTGTGCCAAACGAACGATACATTTGGTTCGAGAAATTCATGCAGCCGCTACTCAAAAAAATGCTTGAAAAGCAGAAGCAAACCGGCAAGATAATCAATTCCGTGGAATTCGTCCGCGAAATTGGCATGGAAATGGATGAAACGAAGTTGGAAAACCGCGAGAAATCTTTCATCTACTGGTGCTACAAGAACGCAATGCCGGTTTTCTGCCCTGCTTTGTGCGACGGCTCGCTTGGCGACATGGTGTACTTTTTCAAAAAAGACCATCCCGAATTCAAGATTGACTTGAGCGATGAGATAGTGTTGATGAACGACGCGGCGCTCACTGCAAAAAAGACCGGAGCGATAATCGTTGGCGGCTCTGTGCCAAAGCACCACATAATGAACGCCAACATGCTGCGCGAAGGAGCCGACTACGTAATTTACATCAACACTGCAATAGAAGAGGACGGAAGCGACTCGGGCGCAAAACCCGAGGAAGCAAAGAGTTGGGGCAAAGCGGCGCCAACGGCCAACAACGTGAAAGTGTGGGGCGAGGCAACGCTTGTTCTGCCGCTGGTCATCGCAGGCGCTTTCGTTGACTGATTACAAATTGTTTCCAGGCGGCTTTTTAGGCGATTTGTATGGCTTTTCAAGCCAAGCTGCCAACTCCATATGCCCTTGTGCCTTAAGTGCGGCGGCACCTCTCCTAGCATCCTTGTAAATTTGCAGAAAGAGCATTGCGCCAGCGTGACCTTGCCCTTCTTTTATCAGCTCAAGCGCTTCGCTTTCGGCATCGTCTTTTAGAAGCCTTACTGCTTTACTTAGAGAATCCCTTGCAGCGCTCCGCGTTTCCATACCATGGCGTGCGGCAGCGATTGCGTACGCCTTTCCGGCCTCAATCCTGTTCCGTTCCGCCTCGAAAATCTTTGCAGCTCCGTGCGCTGCCGAAGGCTCGCCGTTTTCCAAAAGCTTTTTTGCAAACTTTGCTGGATCGCCAGAGTCCCTTGCCAAACGCACTACTGCATCAAACCTATGCGTCTTTGCGTGCTCCAAGGCTGCGGTAATGGGGTCCAGCCTAGGCAGCAGCTCGCGCGCAAAGTCATCGTGCCCTTCCAATGCTGCAGCAACTGCTTTTACAGAAAGATGGTGTTCCCTTGCAAATTTTGTTGCACGCACTATAGCATCTTTAGGGCGAAACGCGGCCAACAGCTTGACTGCATTGGCTGGCGTGCCCGCCTCCCTAAAAATATCGTAGACCTTGGGCCAGTTCCCTGCCCGGGCAGAATGCTCTGCAGCAAGCAAAACCCTTTCGTGGCTTTTCTTGATTCCTGCAAGGCGTGCGACAGAAAAGTGAAAATCGCTTAATGAAGCGTGGTTTCCACCCAATTCGGCAACAAGCGTGCCTTCATCGTCTTGAAGCTTTTTTAGCGCAGCGGCCTTGACTTTCTTTTCCAAACCTGGAGTAGCCGCCAGCATGGAAACGTACTTGACTTTCTGCATCGCAGTGCCGTGGCCCGAAAAAGCCTTGTGGAAATCCAGAGCGGTCGTAGGGTAGTTCAAATGCAATTACCAGTCGTTTTCAAGTGAAAGGCGTTAATACGCTGCCATTAAAGTATTTTTCGGCATAATTGCAAGGGAAGGGAAAACTAATGCATTTTTTCAAGTACGGCGCGCAAGGCGAAGTTCTGGCAATAGTGCTGCCCACGCGAGTTCAAAAAAGCGCGGGCGTTAAGGAAGGCGACGAATACGAATTTCTGGAAGTGGCGCCGGGCGCGTTCCTTCTGGTAGGCAAGCAAGCCTCCACACTTTCAAAAGGCGCGCTTGTTGGAAAAATTGCCGAAAAGCTGTTTGAAAACGGTGGCGCACAAGGCAAGAATGGCGGCGCGCAAAGCAGTGAAAACTACCCTGACTTCAAGCCCGCAACCGAAATTGCCGCAACTGCCTCTCCCACTGACGCTTCCATAACCGCAACCGCATCTTCTCCAACTTCCAAAAACGCGGTTCCAATGAGGGTGAGCGCGCCAAGCTACCCTCCAACGCGCGCAGTCACTTCCTCCTACAATCCTGCCAAGCGCACTGGCGAAAAGGCGTTCTGGGAGCAGAAAATTGACTTGCAGGGGTATGCAATAGTCGAGGAGGCCAATACGCAGACTGTCTCGCAGCAGCTTGAAATGCGAGTGAAGAAAGGCGAGGTAGTTGGCATAAAGGGCTTTGACAAGAAGCTCTACATTTGCGAGAGGGGTTTTTACCAAAGCCTTTGCGCCAAGATACAGCAGGCGGAGCTGCCAAAGGAATTCAGCACATCACAGGCAGCCGAAGCAACAAAGACAGTCGAGGGCGCGTGCCTGGCAGTTCTCAACATAATGAAGGAAGGCGGCGAAGTGATGGAAAAAAAGAAGGGAATGTTCAAGCTAGTCAAGTGAGCGTAGTTTGCCAATGGTTTCGAAAGCCGAATACTTTGAGAAAAAAGCCAGGGCACCTGATTCTCCCCTCGACAAGATGAGGAGATTTGAACTGGCGGGCCTCCTTTATTCGATGGGCACACGGCACGACAAGGCAGCAGATTGCTTTGTGCGCGCCAGTGAAGCGGCACTTTCCAACAGCAAGCTCGACCACGCGCCTACAAATACGAAAGCCCACTACGGAGAACTGGAAGCAGCGGCAAAGGCGCACCATCGGGCCACCGGAAATTGGCCCCGCACGCTAGACCTCGCACTTGCCTCATCATTGGAAAAAACTGCAAAAGATGTTTCCAAGAAAGTTGCGCAAATAGCAAAGCACGACAGCGTAGGCGGTGCTTACAAAAGGTACTTTTCTGCCAAAAAAGCTACAACTTTGAGTCTGACTTCCTTGGGCCCAAGACCACGGAAAATGCCGGTAAGGCACGAAGTGATTTTCGAAATAAGCCCCAACGACCATAATGCAGTTATGCAGAATGAAGTTGAGAGGGTTGCGGGAAAGCTGACAAAGGCAGAAATAAGGGAAGAATTGCGCCTGTTAATGCGCGGGCAGTCGGAGGCGCTAGGATCAACGCAAGTACACACTGCATTGTTAGCCGAGCCAAGCATTCCACTAGAAGAGGCAGTGAAAAAATTCGGGAAAGACGCTGCCAGAAGCATTGCAAACCACAGGATATTGCAAACAGAGCACGACACGCAGTTGAAGGGGGCCCACGAGTGCGTTGAAAAACTCGCAAACCGCCTTGGAGAAAAAGAGAAAGAAAGCCTGCTTTCATTCATTTCGTACCTTCCTTACGCGCACGCCGCATACCACCACTATTCGCCGCGTTGATTGCCAACAGTAAGCTATTTATGTTTTCAAGCAATCTTTTCACTCAACCCACTTAACGACAAACGCAAGCTTCAGTTTTGCTCAAATTTTGCAGGTATTTTTCAAATGCGCGGACTATTCGTGTTGACCGACGACTCGCAGTCAATAGAGGAAGCGGAGAGCTACGCCGGCGAGGAGCTCGTGGTGCTAGTTGTAATGGACAGGAACGCCCTTGCAACAAATTTCGAGGATGGCTTGCGGGATTTGGAAAAGCGCGCGCAAGAAATCAAGATGCGAATGAAGAAAAAAAACATCGCCTGCCGAGTGCTTTTCGAATGGGGCGACAAAATTGAAGCAGTAAGCAATGCACTCGAGAGGGAAAAAGCACAGCTCATCAACAAAACCTGATTTTACCTGCAAACCCCCCTGCAAGCACGCACGACAAAAATTAAAGAACTCCCCTAGAGTAATCCTTGCATGCACAAAACGGTAGTGCGCGACGCAGTGCACGGGAACATCGAGCTTAGCGCGCTTGAGGAAAAAATAGTCGACTCGAAGGAAATGCAGAGGCTGCGCTTTGTAAGGCAGTTGAGCACTGCATACCTAGTCTACCCTAGCGCACAGCACTCGCGCTTTGAGCACTCGCTTGGCGCAATGCACTTGAGCGGAGTGCTTGCCAAAAAACTCGAGTTTGACAAGCAAGAGGCGCAGCTGCTAAGGCTTGCGGCGCTGTTGCACGACGTCGGCCACGGCGCGTTTGCCCACGACACCGACGAATTAATTCTACAACGCACAGGCAAGCTGCACGAAGAGCGCGGAATAGAAATGGTTGCAAGCGGGCAGATAGGCAAGGAAATAGAAAAGTCAGGCCTGGAACTGGAAGACTTGTTTTCAGTGATGGAGGGGAAGGGAAGCGGGGGGATGCTTACAAGCGACTTGGGTGCCGACAGGATAGACTACCTGCTTCGCGACGCGTACTTTACAGGCGTAAGCTACTCACTCATTGACGCAGAGCGGTTGATGGATTCAGTGGTATTCCGCAAGGGCGAAGTGATGATTACAGAGAAAGGACGCCTTGCCGCGGAAAGCCTGCTGATTTCAAGGCACTTCATGTTCAACGCAGTCTACTACCACCCGACAGTGCGGATTTCAAAGCAAATGCTCAAAACGTCAGTGAGCAACGCACTGAAGGAAGGGAAAATCGGCTTGGACGACGTGGCGTTGGGAACCGATTACGCGCTGCTAGAAAAACTCGCCTCGTTTTCCCCCCTGGCGCAAAGGATTTTTGAAAGGCGTTTGTACAAGAAGGCAGTGGTGGTAGACGCGCATTCGAGCTCTTTTTACGAAAAATTCCTTTCCTCAAAGAAGGCCGAAAGCGAAATAGACCACGCCCTTGAGAGCGCAGGCTTTGCGAAAGGAGAGTTTGCAGTGTGCATGCCGGAAAGCTCTGCAAAGAAATTCAGCGTAAAAATGGAGAAAGCAGATGGCGAAGTAGAGGAGCTTGCCAAGACCTCTCCGCTTATACGCGCGCTGCAACAGCCTTCTGATGCAGGAAAGCTAATCGTAGCCTGCCATGAGAAACAAGTGCACAAGGCGCAAAAGGCTCTCGCTAGGCTGTTGAAATTGCAAACTTAAACCTAGATAATGGCCGCGTTCTGCCACTGACAATTTACTTTGCAAAATACGCAAACGCCAGTTCTACAACTATAAGGAATGCCGAAAAGCCAACTACAAGCTTGGGGTCTATCTGCACCCTGCTAGCGCTCACGTCGTAAAAGCGAACGATCCCTGCGCTGCCGGAAGGAGTTGTAATCCTGTTTTCTTCAGCCATTTTACCACCAAAAAACGCCGCGCACGCCAAAGGCGTGCCAGAGGCGCACTTACAAAGCAATTTATTTAGTCAATCTTAATTAATGGTGCGCTTGGAAGCAAAAAGGCTTCCGGCGCAATGCTGCAACTATAGAGGGAATTTGCAAATGAACGGCGAAAAACGAACGGACATTTTTTCCGAGCTGCCGCACATCCTGGTATTCCTGCTGCTAATTTTCGTCCTGCTGTTTGTGGTGACTAAATTCAAGGTCGTGCACTGCTCGCAAATTCCGCAGTGGTGCAGCGTATACTGCACAGTCACAGGCAGCTCACGCGTGGCAATACTTACAGGCGAAGCCGGCGACACTGGCCTAGGGGACGGCAACCAGCTCGAAAGGCTGTTAAACCAAAATAGGCTGCAAACTCTAGTAACCCGCCTTCATATGAACGAAGTCTCCACTGGCTTGCTTGAAGACTACGAACTCATCGTGGTAACCAACGCCAAAAACGTGTCAATGGGGCAAGCCCTAGCAATACAAGAGTACCTCAACAAGGGAGGCAGCATTCTCTGGGAGGGCGATGCACTCACTTCATACAACTTCAGCGAAGACGACGCATTCCTCCTGCAGGCGCAAAACAGGACAAAGCCTGGCACTTACGAAGCATACGTGAAGTTGTTCAACAACACGAAAGGCTACGGTTTTGGCCTGCTTGGACAGGCGTTTGGCTTTGGATTCGTTCAAATACTGAAAACCGACAACGCCAGCTTCACTTCGACAGGAGTGGGGCGCTTCCGCTCGGTGAAAGACCACCTGGTTACAAGCGGCATAAAGAACTTCGAGTTCATCGTGCCACTGCCGTTTGCGCAAGTAGTGGAAGACCCCAAGCTGTTCACGAAAATCGCGGTGGTAAACGGCACGCGCAAGGAATACCCGATGCTCTTGGAAAGAAAAACGTCCGGAAGGCTCGTGTACACCGCAATACCACTGGAATACATCGACTCCAAAACCCTCCTGCTCAACCTATTCGACTACATGGTGACTTGCTGAACCCTTACTTGAAAGTGATTTTATTGCCCTCCAAAACGAAAGTCTTGTTTGGGGCAAAGGAAGTTGAAAGGCTGGAAGTCAACAAGAACCGGAAGCTGGGCGAAGGGCATCAAGGCAAACTATTTTTTGGAAGGCTCAAGCTGAAGGGAGAGCGAACAAGGCAAGTTGCAGTAAAATATTTCAGAACACCATCGGAACAAGAGATTCACGAGGCTTTTGACAGAATCGGGGGCACTAGGTTTATTCCAACCGACCACGCGCTGAAAGGGCAAAGGCTGCGGCATATCAAAGACATTATTGACAGCTTCCAGAAAGCAGGCGTAAGGATGCCCAAGGTGGGAATCTTGGAGCACGAGGGAGAAAACGTGCAAGTGAGCGAACTTTTCGCGCGGCAAGGCAAAAGCAAGCTGACGGAATTTTCAAAACTCAGCCCCAGCTCAAACGATTTTCTGCACAACCACCCAAAACTCGCGCTGGAAGTTGCAAAACAGCTTGGCCTAATGGCGCAGGCAGGATGGCAGCCTAGAAAAATAGAAGACGTTTTCCACACGAGAGAAACACCGAGGGGACCCTCAATTATAGTGGGCGAAGTAGACCCGCTCCACTATACGGGGCTTTATTTTCCAAGCCACGCAAAGTTCAACAGAGGCGCGCTAGTAGAAGCAGACAAATTTATAGAAGCATTTAACGGGCACGACTTGCGCCAGCAAATTGCCGACACGATAATCCAAAACGCCGGAGCGCGCTTCCAAACATTCCTGACAAAAAGATTTTCTAGGCTGGCAAATTAGGAGTCGCGACTAAAAACTTATAAGCAGTCTGCGAGTAATTTTTCTCCCAAGCAAGTTAATGAAATTATTTTTTTGCTTCAATTATTTCTGGAGGGTTTTGCAATGGAACAAAAAGTCAAGTTCAACGGAAAAGTGCTGATGATTGGCTGCGGGGTAGTTGGAAGGTGCACCGTACCGCTGCTTCTAAGGCACCTCGACATGCCTGCAAGCAAAATTACGGTGATAGACTTTGTTGACAACAGCGACGCGATAAAAGACTCGATTGCCAAGGGAGTGCGCTTCAAGGTTGACAAGGTAACAAAGCAGAACATGCACAAAAAGCTAGGCGAGTACGTTGGGAAAGGCGACTTGATTGTCGACTTGGCTTGGAACATCGAATGCACTGAAATACTGCAGTACTGCCACGACAAGGGCATAATGTACATAAACACTTCAGTGGAACTCTGGGACCCGTATGCTGGAGCGGAAGACAAGCCGCCAACCGAGAGGACGCTTTACGTGCGCCACATGGCAATAAGGAAAATGGTAAAAGAGTGGAAAGAAAATGGCCCTACCGCAGTGCTAGAGCACGGAGCAAACCCCGGCCTGGTATCGCACTTCACTAAAATTGCGTTAGAAGACATTGCAGAGAAAATCATTTCCGAAAAGCCCAGGGACGCGCGCGTACCGCAATTGAAAGAGGCTTTGCAGTCGGGAAACTACCCTGCGCTTGCGCACTTGGAGGGAGTTAAGGTAATCCACATCAGCGAACGCGACACGCAAATTACCGACCAGCCAAAGAAGGAAAACGAGTTTGTAAACACCTGGAGCATCGAAGGCTTCAACGAAGAAGGAATCGCTCCAGCCGAAATGGGCTGGGGAACGCACGAAAAAACTCTTCCGAAAAACGCTTGGGAGCACAAAAGCGGCCCACGCAACCAAATCTGCCTTGCACAGCCCGGCATAAAAACTTGGGTGCGCTCTTGGGTGCCATGCGGAGAAATCACTGGAATGGTAGTAAGGCACGGAGAGGCATTCACAATATCGGATTACCTCACAGTGTGGAAAAACGGAAAGCCAGTCTACCGGCCCACGGTGCATTACGCGTACTGCCCTTGCGACTGTGCAATCAACTCGCTGCACGAACTGGAAATGCGCCAGTTTGCCCTCCAGGAAAAGCAGAGGATAATGGGCGACGAGATTACCCAAGGCCGCGACGAACTGGGCGTGCTGCTTATGGGCCACGACTTCAACTCATGGTGGGTAGGATCGCTTCTAGACATTCACGAGGCAAGGAAATTAGTTCCACACCAAAATGCAACTACCTTGCAAGTTGCCTGCTCTGTGCTTGGCGCAATCTCTTGGATGGTGAAAAACCCAAGCGAAGGCGTGAAGGTTCCAGACAACTTGCCGCACAGGGAAATAATGTCGGTTGCACGCAGGTACTTAGGGCCGATGCTTTCAACTCCCGCAGACTGGACGCCTCTGAAAAACAAGAGGGACTTGTACGGAAAATTCGACAAGTCGGAGAAGAAATCCGACGACCCATGGCAGTTCGAGAACTTCAGGGTATAAAAGGAGGACAAAACAAAAGAGAGAATACTGGCACAAATATGTTTATAAACAACTTTGTTGCTCAGAGTTATAGCCTTTCGCAGTAGTAACACAGTATCAAAAAAAGGTGGTTTTTCGATGAAGCGTGGTCAAGGATATGGATATGCACCTACGGGTGGAACTCGCTTTTTTGAAAGCGCCGTGCCGCTCATACTAATAGTCATACTTGCAGTGTTCATTGCAGGCAAGCTTGGAGTAGTGGACTTCAGCCAAGTGCCTGTGCTTAGCTCAATCTTCCCAGCGCCAAAGACAGTGGTAGTCGTTGTTGGAAGGTCAAGCCCGACAATGCGCGACCTGATGGCCTCTGAAGACTTCAGGGTAGCAGGAATCTATTTTGCTGGAGATATAGACCAAAAGGTAGTCTACCCCGGCGCTTTGAAAAACTTCGACATTGTAATGGCTATGGGCGACCCCTTCTGTGACAGGACTGCTAGAAAGGTTTTGGCAGACCGCGTCAAGTCTGGTGGAAAACTCATAATCATCGGCGATGCGTGCACTAGAGTCAACGACGACCGCTCAGCAGTAGGCTGGGACATCGGCATAGGCTCGCTTGGAGACGTCATGCCAGTCAAGATTGGTGGAGTAAGCAAGGAACTCGACCCATGGGTCACCGCTCCAGTAACCGGCAAGCTCAAAATCGTCGACATTGACAACCCGATGTTCAACGGAGTGAAGAACTTCCAGTTCAACTCCATAATCACCGGGATCACCGTGCCGACTACCAACGCAAACATATTGGCTTACGTGGACTCAAGCAGCATCGGAATCCCGACGCGCCCGTCCTTGTTCGCTATAATTGAGAGCCGCGGGTTGCTCACCGGCAAGGTCGTGTACTTCGCATACGACCCAAGCACGATGGCGCAATTCCAGCAAGTGGGACGCAACATGTTCCTCAACGCGCTGCTCTACCTGCGTGGCGCAAAGGGCTAAGTTCCACAGCCCCCTTCTTTTTTCTTTCTTATTTTTTGTTTTTCTTCTCTTCAGCGCCAGCCAAAGGGAATTTAAGCTCCCTACGGCAAACTATTTTTGCAAGAAACACAGTGTACTAAATGAAAACCCTCTTGAAGCAAATAGTGTCAATACTGCGCAAGCACGACGCGAAAAAAATATCGTTGTTCGGCTCCTACGCCCGCGGCGAGGAAAAGAAAGGCAGCGACGTCGACCTAATTGTGGAATTCCGCCCAAAAAAGAGCCTCATGGACCTAGTGGGGATAGAACAGGAAGTTGCCAAAAAAACTGGAGTAAAGGTCGACCTGCTTACCCCGAACTCGTTGAGCCCCTACATTTCTGGAAAAGTGGCAAGGGAAGCCAAGGTGCTTTACGCTTGAAAGACGACTCCATTTACTGCAGCCACATCCTTGACGCAATTGCCAGAATCGAGCAATATACCCGCGGCTTGGGCAAAAAACAATTTGTCAAAAACCAGTTAGTCCAAGACGCAGTGATAAGGCAAATTGAGATAATCGGCGAAGCCGCAAAACAAGTTTCTCCGCAATTCCGAGAAAAGCACGCTTTTGTGCCTTGGGCGAAAATGGCGGGAATGCGCGACAAACTCATACACGCCTACTTGGGTGTCGACCTGGAGGCAGTGTGGGACACTGTTGAAAGAGACTTACCACTCCTAAAAACCCAAGTAGCTGAAATTATTGCAGGCAAATGAAACCCAGCCGAAGGGCTTTTCTACTAGCAGGAATACTAGTACTTGGGGATTAGATTGACAAAATTTACGGTAATAATTGAGAAAGACGAAGAAGGCTATCTAATTGCTGACGTTCCAGAGCTCGAAGGCTGCCACACTCAAGGCAAGAGCTTGGATGAGGTAATGAAAAACATCCGCGAAGTGATAGAGCTCTGCCTGGAAGAGCAAGGCAAGGACTTGGGCCACTCGCTTGAATTCGTGGGAGTTCAAACAATAGAAGTTTGAGGGGCCTGTAATGAGCAAGCTCGCGCGACTCACCCCAAACGAATTGATTAGGTTACTGGAAAAGCTGGGCTTTCAAAAAACTAGGCAAAAAGGCAGCCACTTACGCTTTGCACACCCAGACGGACGCAAAACTACCGTACCCCTGCATTCCGGAAAGGAAATAGGCCCCGGCCTACTCAACAAGATTGTCAAGAAAGACCTTCTTCTAACCAGAGAGGAATTTGAAAAACTAGCTACTAACTAGTGAACAAAATGCCAGAAAAATTCGAACGCGCAGACATTCAAGTAAGGCGAGTGCTTAGAGCAGCACGCCAGTCGCCGCTTACCCTAGAGCAAAAAAAAGAAATTTTGGCGGCTTTCAGGAAGCAAATAAAAACGGACCAGCAACTTCGCGATGCCATTGAAAATGAATCTTTTGGGGCAAAAGCTCCAGGGATATACGTCTTTGAGCACAACGAAATGAAGGCGGCAGTCAAATGGTGCGGCCAAAGGTACTCTAGAGCCATAGACCACGGTTTTGACACGAGAAACTACGCTGAATTTTACCGCAAATACCGCCGTGCCAAAGCAAGAGGCGAAATAACACCAAAACATTACGCCCTAGTGCGCGTAAGACCATTTGGCATAGCAAGATCAAAAGGCGTAAACTACCTGCTAATGGAACACCTTACGCACGAAAAAAAGGAATTCGTATTGCACGGCTTCAAAGCAAAAACCGAGCTGAAACGGCACGCCGAACAAATTACCGCAGAAAGACAGGTTAGAATACCTCAAATGAGCCACTTGCTTACATTGGGAAGTATAGAAACACCAGAAGGAAAGAAATGGGTACTGGCACTGCCACACGATTACTTCTAAAGTGATTGAAATGAACGAAAAACAAAACCACAAATTCATGCGCATGGCTTTAAAGCTTGCAGGCAAAGGCATACCTTCGCCCAACCCATACGTTGGCGCAGTGATAACCAACTCAAAAGGCGAGGTCATTGGAAGGGGTTTCCACCGCAAGGCGGGAATGCCGCACGCCGAAGTGGAAGCGCTGCAAAGCCTCGCCAACCCACAGCAGGCGCGCGGCGCCACAATGTATGTGACACTGGAACCGTGCAACCACTTTGGAAAAACGCCCCCCTGCACCAAAGCGCTGGTTGAAGCAGGCATTGCGAAAGTCGTTTTTGCCTTGGAAGACCCCAACCCCACTGCCGATGGCGGAGAAAAGGAGCTTAGAAAGCATGGGATAGCAGTCGAGAAAGGTGTGTTGGGGCAAGAGGCTTCCAAATTGAACGAAGTGTTTGTCAAAAACGTGAAAGAAAGGGCCGCCTTTGTTGTGCTGAAGGCTGCAATGACGCTGGATGGCAAGATAGCAACGCGCACGGGCGAGAGCAAGTGGATTACCGGGCAAAAGGCGCGCGAGCTCGGCCACACGCTCCGCAGCAAATATGACTGCATACTGGTTGGAATAGGAACGGTGCTTGCCGACGACCCGCAGCTGACAAGCAGAGTGAGGGACGGAAAAAACCCGTTGCGAGTAGTGCTCGACGGCGAACTGAAAATCGCCTTGAACGCCAAGGTGCTTGCTGACAAGAACTTCGCAATAGCAACTAGCTCAAGTGGCGCTCAAAACAAGCAGAAAATTATAGAAATAGAGAAGAAAGGCGGCAAAGTAATCGCCTGCGCGGCGCAGGCAAACTCCAACAGGGTAGATTTGAAGGACTTGCTCAAGAAACTGTTTGAAATGGGCGTAATGAGCGTGCTTGTGGAAGGCGGAAGCGAAGTGCACGGAAGCTTTGTTGACGCAAAGTTATTCGACAAAGTGGTTTTCTTTGTCGCGCCAAAAATTGCTGGCGGAAAACAAGCCAAAAGCGTTGTCGGGGGGCAAGGCGCGGCAAAAATTGCGGATGCAATCAACTTGAAGGAAATGGCGGTCAAAAAGGTTGGCGACGACTTTGTTTTCGAGGCGTACCCTAAATGATGAAGCAAAACTTTATTTTCCAATGGAGCGAGGGCCAGTCGGCGCTCAACGCCGAAATGTGGTCGCTTACGCTAATACCGGTTGCAAAAATCATTGGAAACAACGACTTCCAGGCAATTTTCCTTGTTGAAAACCGCGCGACAACCGCATTTGTTGACAAATCGTTTGTAAAGCTTGCAGACCAGTACTCTAAAATTTTCCTCGAGGAGGGCTTTAGGCAAAAGTTCCTTGCCCAAACAAGCAAGGCTCGCAAGGAATTCGAGTCATTTCACGAAAAGTTCAGCAAACTCGACTTGCGCAAGCTCTCAAACAACGAGCTTGCCACCCTGCTAGAGGAATACTATGCGCACTACCTGTCAATTGGCGTTCCGTTCAATTTTTCACAGCAGGAATTCACCGAGAAGGCAAAGCTTTTCCTGCAAAGCCAGCTTGAAAAAAACTACGAAAAGAGGGAGGTTCCCGAAATAATTTCAGCCCTTCTCTCTTTCGACAAGCTTGACTGGGTAAAGCGCGAGGAAAAAGAGCTGGCGGAACTGGCGTTGCAAGGCGCCCAAGACGCTTCGCTGGAAAAGCACTCACTAAAGCATGCCGGGTTGTTTTACAACAGTTACGACAAGCCAACCAACCTGAATTTCCTGCGCGGCAGGGCAGAAAAGCTTCTCGCACTTGAAAGGAAGGGAATACTGGAAATGCTTGCCAAAATGGAACGAGAAGCGCAGAAAAACCAGCGAAAGCACGCAAGCGTATTTGAAAAAGTCAAAGACGAGAAAGTAAGGGAAGTTGCAATTCTCCTGCGCGAGCTGGGTTTTGACCGCTTCGAGCTCAAAAACTACTGGGCTGGCGCAGAATACAAGTTCTTGCCGCTGTTTTTTGAAATTGCGCGGCGCACTGCACTGCCATTGAAGGAACTAATGTCAGTATACCGGCTGCAAGACATCAAAGAGGCGCTCTTGCAAGGCAAGGAATTGACTGGAGAGGAAGTTGCGCGCAGGAAAAAAGCCTATCTTTTCCACTACAAGCAAGGGAAAATAATTTTCCGATCCGGCGAAAGCGCCCAAAAACTTGCTGGCAAGCTCGTTCCAAACCACTTCACACAACACGCTTCCGGCGAAGTTTCCGGAAACCCCGCCAACCCGGGAAAAGCACGAGGCATTGCGCGGGTAGTCAAAGTAGTTGGGGTGGAAGAGCTTGTAAAGGACATCGAGGCTTTCAAGAAAGGAGAAATACTGATAACAACGATGACGCAGCCCAACATGGTGCAGCTGGCAGCCAAGGCAAGCGCAATACTTACAAACGAAGGGGGAGTCACTTCCCACGCTGCAGTGCTTGCACGAGAATTCGGGATTCCCTGCATAGTTGGGACGCACGACGCAACGCGCGCATTCAAGACAGGCGACTTAATTGAAGTTGACGCGTTTGCCGGCAAAGCAAGGCTAATAAGAGCTGCCGAAAAACAGAAGTAAGCGATTTGAAAAAGGTCGATTGATTGAACGAAAAAAAGCTTGCACTATACCTGTCGGACTTTTTTAGCATCTACATAACCATCGCGTACGGAGTGATATTGTGGAACTCCGAAAACTTCCTGCTTCTGTGGGCTGCCTCTGCAATGCTTTTTGGCATAATACCACAATGGGTGTTTGAAAAAACTGGCACCAGGGCGGGAAGCGCCGGCAAAGTGCGCTGGGTAATGCAAAGCGAATACGTTGCATCAATTCTTTCGGGCTTTGCGGCGCTCATTTTGCTGCAGGCGCCAACCGAAGCACTCGCTTACTCACTGGCACTGTGCGCGGGGCAAATAATTGTGCTTGCATTCGTGCCGGTTTGGAAAATCAGCGGCCACGCGTTTGGAACTGTAACAACGCTGGCATTTCTCTACGACTTTGGCTCTTTGGCAGCGCTGCCGGCACTAGTATTGTGGGGCGTTTTCTTCTGGGCAAGAGTACGAGTTGGCGCTCACACGGTAAATCAATACTTGGCAGGCAGCGCAGGCGGACTAGTATTCTCATTAATTGCAAAGGTACTCCTTCCGGGCTAAGTTAAATTCAAAAAACGGTGGTTGCATAATAGTTGGGGTTGACGCGGGCGACACGATTGCAATGGCGGTGGTGTCGTTTGAAGGGAAAGTATTGAAAGTGGAGAGCCGCAAGCACTGGCCGCGAGGCGAAGTGATAGAGAGGATTGCGCAGTACTCGCCGGACGTGATTGCCTGCGACACCAACCCAACCAGCGACTTTGCCCGCCAGCTAAAGCGCTCTTTCGGAGCGCGCCTGCTCTTCCCAAAAAAATCTTTCACCCAGCACGCCAAGCAGAAAATGGCTTCAAAGACGGGCGTCAAGCTGCGCAACAAGCACGAGCGCGACGCGCTGGCAGCCGCGCTGAAGGCATACCACCAGTTGGAAAACAAGCTCCGCCAGGCAGGCACTTACGCCAAAAAGAAGGGCGGCGACGAGAAATTCGTTGAAAGCGTGCAGAAAAAAGTTTTGCACGGCGAGAAGATGCGCAGCGCAGTAGGTTAGACCTAAAGCAATAAATTCCGCCATTTTCTAAAGACAAGCTTATGCGAGAAATCATTTCAATTGAATTGCCCCATATTGTAGGAAAACGGCCCCTTGAGCGCAAGCTGGGCAATTGCTTTGTTTACGCTGCAAGCGGCGATAGAAGACTTGTTTTGCACGGCGCAAAAGGGCTTGACCTTACTCACTTGCAGCTCATTAAGCAATTCAACGAAATTCCAAAGGCGGCGCGATACGGCGAACTTTCCGCCGCAAACGTGATAGCGCACGGCATGATTTTTGAGGGACAGCTGCAATTGCATGCGACCAACCACGAAAACGACAATCCTGAACACGAGGAATTTCCCACGCTTGCCAAAGCGCTTATAGAACAGCTGCGCCCAAACATTCCCGTCAATTTTTTCAGCAGGGAGCACAGGCGCACCAGCCTAGGCACTTTGCAGGACTTGGCCAACGAGGGCAACTGAAACCATAAAACTTATTTTCGAGTGCCCTCCACAAAAGATTAATACGCTTCTTCTCCGAAAGCACTCTAATGAAAACGCCTCTCTGCGAATTCTGCCTTCAGACGCGCGAGCTCTGCGGCGGGTGCTCAAACAAGCTCAAGACCGGCCAGATGCGCGAAGCCGAAGTAATGCTTTCCCGCCTGCTTGCAAAGCACAAGGAAAGAATGGGTTTGGAGAAAGTGCAGTTTACGCGCGCCTACGACTGCGGCAACATAATCTACTTGTTTACCTCGACCAGCCCAGCGCTGCTCATTGGAAGGGGCGGCAAAGCCATTTCCACAATAATTAGGGAAGCAGGGAAGCACATACGAATAGTGAAGGAGAACAACGAATTCAATATACTGGCAGAGGAGATACTACAACCAGTAAAGCTCCTGCACGTAAACTCGGTCTTCCACGATGGAAAGGAAGTTGCAAAGCTGGTTGTTCCAAAAAATCTTTTCGGAAAGCTCCCCTGCAAGGTGCCTGAACTGGAAAAGCTCCTTTCAACGCTTGCAGGCAAACAAGTAAAAATGGCGTTTGAATGAGAATATCCAAGAGTGCTTAAAATGGCGGAAAAACAACCGAAGCTAACTGGCACCCACTGGAGAAAAATCTTCGCAATTGCCGACAAGCTGCACACGCCGGAGCAAATACGCGCGCACTTGAGGAAAACAGATGAACTGCTGCGGCTCACGATCAAAAGGCAGCAGAAGTTTGCCCTAATGCGCCACATGGCAATGACGGATCTCCTTAAGCAAAAACTCGGCGAACTGCAAGAGCGTGAACAGCAAGAAAGGGAACGGAAAGGCTAGCTTGCCAAAGCGCCTATTTTTGCGGCGAGGATGAAGTCGTTTTCGCTCAAGCCGTTTATTGCGTGAGTCCAAATTTCAAAATCTACTTTGTTGTAGTGCACTGTAAAGTCAGGGTGGTGGCCCTCCTTTTCTGCCAATGCGGCAACCTTGTTGACAAACTCCATTGCCGCAAGGAAGTTCTTGAACTTGAATTGCCTCGACAAGTGGCCTCTTGCGTCAACCTGCCAATTAGAAATTAAGTTTAGGTAAGTTGCAACCTGCTCTTTCGAGAGGGGCGGCGCACCCCCCTCACAGGGAACGCATTTTTTTGAAAGCAAGCTAGGCGAAAGTTCCATATCGAAAACCTTTACAAGAGATTATATTCCCATCCAACTTTTTAATTAAAGTGTTGATATGAAGAAAGCGTCTCGAGGCCACCGTTTTGACTTCGAACACGAAAAGTCAAGCCCCGTGAGGCTCGCCCTTAGCGCAATAGCGAGGTCTGTTTCTAAGCCCGAACACCACCGAGTGCTTGCCGCAGCTGTTGCAGAATCGCCGGTCCTTCGCAATTTCATCTCAAGGCACGTGCTCGCAATACTTGAAGGCAAGAGCAAACTCCACGTATCCATTAATCACGCAATAAGCGCTGCAGGGCAACTAGGTGGAAAACAGCATGCCGATGCACTTGAAAAGGCTTTTATCAGGCTCGACAGGCGGCACTTGGGCGAAAAGGCGGCCATCATGACCACCTTATTCAACATGGGCCACCACGACACCCACTCAGGCAACCGCTTTTTAAGGCGAGTCCGCAGGGACGAAACTGAACTAGGGAGCCTGCGCACCTTTGCCGGCAAGTTGCTGCAAACTGCTAAAGTCAAGCCTTCGCTTCGCAACGCACTTGGTTCGGTTCTCTCGGAAAGCCACAACCCTTTGGAAATCGATTTTTTGGACGAAATTACCAACAAATCTCCAGTGTTTAGGAAATGGCTTGGCAACAAGGTAGTGAAAAGGCTTCAACACCGGGAGGGCTGGAATCTCGCGCACGCGTTTGCGGCGGCAGTGACGCTCCACAAGCTGGAAAAGGCCAACGGAAATAGCGCGAACCGGTACGCACTCGCCATACTATACCACTTCAAGACGCACTTGCCCAAAACGGACGCCACAAACAGGAGGGCAGCGCTTCACGCGCTGGATCTCACCGGCTTTTACCACACCAACGCAGGAAGCCACTTCCTCGAAAGAGTGGCTAAAAGCACTGAAGAAAACGAAAACGTGGCAAGAACTGCACAGAGAATGCTTGACTTAAAGAAAAAACCGCCCGGCAACCAGCTGGAAAAGAAAAAGTGATGGCGCCTACAACCAATACCGCCAAAAAAATACTCGCGGCAAAACGCGTAGACGCAAGAAATTAGGTTAGTAGATTTTCTTTTTCTTGGCCCTAATGCTTGAGCGGCGGCTTTTGAGCTTCCTTCTAAGGAAACTAAGCCTTCGCTTTAGAAACTTCGGCTTTGTCTTGTTCAAATCAAATCACCAGTACAACAAGTAAGCCCGAAAAGCTATATTTAACCGCCTGTTCTGCAAAGAAAACTAATTTATTCCAAGCAAGCCTCCTAAAGGCAGGTGAAACAATGACTCAACCAAAGCAGCGGCGCACGGGAAAGCAAACAGAGCTCAGGAAACACCTGGCAAACGTGCTCGGGTCAAACCCCACGCTAATACACGAGATGGCAATAGCGAAAGCAATGGGAAAGTCCAGCGCATTTAGCCACTTTGTTGCAAAACACCTGATACAAAGCGTACTAGGCAAGGGAACAGTCAAGCTCGGCTTCACTACTAAACACAAAGCTGCAGGAGCGCTTGCAAACCAAAAGTCTGCACTCCGCCAACCAAACAAGCGCAGAGTTACCTTGGCCATAGCCCACCTCTATAAACAGCACCCAACTAGCGACTGGGTGCAAAGGGCAACACTTCTGCACGCCTTGGCCGGAATGGACCACCACCTAACCAACAGTGGAGAGGAATTTTTCAGGCGTGTTGCCGCCAATCCAAGAGAACACGATTTTGTAAAGGGCACTGCAGAAAAATACTTGGCTGAAAGCAAGAAAAAGTAAGTGGGCCCACAGGGAATCGAACCCCGGATCTTTCGCACGTCAAGCGAACGTCAAAGTCTCCGCCGCTAGAAACTAGAAGCGAATTTAACCACTCGACTATGGGCCCATCTAAAAATGCAGAAAAACAACTTTCTGCCAACATATTTATTGTTGGCAAGGCATAAAAAAGTATTTTGAAGCCAGTTTAAGGTGAGTTTTTGGCATCCAAGAGAATAGCTGTCATTCTAGCGTTTGTGGCATTGGTAGTAATAGGCTACTTCTATTGGCTGGGCTCTGGCGCGCCAGGCCCCTACGACTCCTTTGCAGCCTGCCTTTCCTCAAAGGGAGCCAAGATGTACGGAGCTTACTGGTGCCCGCACTGCGCAGATCAAAAGAAACAGTTTGCAGAGAGCTGGAGGCTAGTCAATTATGTCGAGTGCTCGCTGCCAAACAACGCAGGCCAAACCCCCGTATGCGCTTCCGCAGGGATTTCTAGCTACCCGACTTGGGAGTTTGCAGGCGGAAAGAAAGTGGAAGGCGTCCTCTCCTTTGACACGCTCTCGGGCCAAACCGGCTGCGCCATACAGCCGCTAAACTCAACTAGTTCAAGCTAAGAAAAAGAACTGGGAAGCAAAGCAAATACCCCGCGCCATAGCTGGTGCCTTCACTTCAAAAAAGAGCTTATTTTCGCGGCATTTGCTTCCAACTCTTGTTTTGCAACCGGCGAGGTTGGCCGCGTTAGTTCATCGCCCGGGTTGCGGGGCACTAGGTGGAAGTGAACGTGGTCTACTTTGAGCCCGCCTTCTGGCACAAAAGGCCAATAGTTTTGCACCAAATTAGTTCCCCGCCCCAGCCCACTGGCCACCACTGCGTCTTGCACGCGCACGACCAAATCCATTAGCTGGTGAAACTCTTCCTTTGGAATGTCTCCGGGTTTTAGGTAATGCTTTTTGGGAACTACAAGGCAATGGCCTGCAGCTTGCGGGAAAATATCCATTATAACGAGTGATTTTTCCGACTCGAATGCCTTGACTGAAGGAATCTTCCCCTCTCCAATCAAGCAAAAAACGCAGCCCATTTTAACACCGAATTATGTGGAACAGGGGTAGAGGGGACGAGTAAAAGTGAGACCTGCGAACTTTTGCGAAGTCCCCCTAGTGGACCGGACGGGATTTGAACCCGCAACCTCCTCCATGCCATGGAGGCAGTCTACCGTTGACCTACCGGCCCGCACAATAATTATGGCGGGATAAGGTTAAAAACGCGTTTTAGTTTCATCAAACCAAGCTTAGCGCAATCGTTGCGGCAACTGTAACCGCACCAAAAACAAGTTGGTGCAGTGCAATCTTGTCCTTGTTGACTGCAAACCCCAGCGCAATTGCAACTACAGGATAACTTTGCGTGATTGCGCCAATTATTGACAGCTTGTAGCCTGCAACCGCGATTGCAAACAAAAGCCACGCCGCAGAGTCAAATAAAGCCATTGCAAAAACCGTTTTCTTATGCAAAAAAGAGTTGCGGTAAAAGTTCTGCAGCTTTCCTTCCCTCCACAAGCAAGCAACGCAGTATATTGTAATCAGCAGCCACGGAAGCCAGATTGCGTGAACTGGAGAAACTCGCTTTGAAGTAAAGGCAGTGAGGAAATTTACCAGCGCAAGGCCCATTGCGCTTGCCAATGCAACTAACGCGCCTTTTTCAAGCCGATTGAAAATTGAGGCGAATGACAGCGATTCTAGCGAGACAAAAAACAGCCCTGCAAAAACAACTCCTATTAAGGCAACTTGAATTGGCGAGAGCGCCTCGCCGAAAAGGAAAAAGCCCAGCAAAACCGTTGCGGGAAGCTCGAACTGCATTAACGCCTCTATTACGCTCAATTTGCCTGCGCGCAGGGCCTCAAAGTTGAGCACTGCCGCAACGAAAGTCACTACGCTTAAAACAAAAATTACGACGAAATTCTGCGGCTGGAAGGCAAGCTGCCAGTCGCTTAACACAAATGGAGTGACTGCAAGGAAGCCGAATGCACTAATTATTGCAAGCGATTCCACGTTGCCTACCTTGCGCACTGAGCGCTGGATGAAAAAGTCGCCTAGCGCGTGGAAAACCATTGCCAAAAAAGCGGCGATGAAAACGAGTTCAAAAACTGCCATGAGGCTTCACGCAAGACAAGAAATTACTTTATCGAAAATACCGCATCCCAAGTTATTGGCTCGAATTTCTTCAAGCCGCGGGTTGCCCGCGCGCCGTTCTCAATAAGCGAGAAAAAGTTTTTTGGCTCAATGCCAGGCTTGCTTTTGCCGGGGCGCAAAATAGCGATGTTCTTTTCGGTAAACTGGTCTCCCTTTTTGATTTCGCTTGCCGCAAACAAGGATTTGTAGGCAAAGCCGCGCACGTATTTTTCGCGCTCGTAAGTTACGCGCGCCGCGCTTCCAAGCAAAACAGGGTCAACAGGCACTTTCTCGCCTTTTTTCAACTTCGCCTCGATTTTGCGCGACTTGGAAATTAGTTCTTTTAGCTCTGCGGGCTCTATTGCAAACTTGTGGTCGGGCCCCGGCAACTCGCGCGAGAGGGTGAAATGCTTTTCAACCATTTGCGCACCCGCTGCAACTGCGGCAAGAGGAACTTCCATTATGTCGGGCTTGAAGCTGTGGTCGGACAAGCCAGCGGGGCAGCCAAATGCTTTTTTCAGCATTTCAATTACCGCCAAATTAGAGTCTTCGCGGGGCGCGGGGTATTGCGCAACGCACTGAAATATGCCAAATTGATTGCATCCGTTGGAGCGCAGCGTGCGCACTGCATCGTCTATTTCAGAGAGTGTTCCACCCCCGGCTGAAAAAAGCACCGGCTTGCCTGTGGCCGCAACGCGCTTGAAAAGAGGGAGGTTAGTCAAGTCGTAGGAAGCTATTTTGTACATTCCCACGCCATGCTCTTCCATCAAGTCGGCGTCTTGGAATGCAAACACGCTTGCAAAGAAAACCAAACCCTTTTGTTCGGCATGTTTTTTCAAAACAGGCAGCCACTCGGGCTTGAACTCACCTTGCTTGACTACTTCGAGGATGCTCATTTTCTTGCCCATCATCTCGTAGTCGCCGGCTTGCGGAACGTACATCCGGTCTCCGGAAAACACCTGGAACTTGACGGAGTCTGCGCCAGCTTGCGATGCCGCGTCAACGTGTTTTTTTGCAAGCTCGAGGGAGCCGTTGTGGTTTATTCCCACTTCGGCAATGAAAAACACCGGCGCGTCTTGCCCGATTTTTTTGCCGCAAGCTTCAAAATGTTCCATATTCCCAAACCCCGAATTACTGCAAGACAAGAATAGGCGGTTTCGAATTTAATACGCTTGCGAAAGAGAAACTGAGCCTACAACAGCCAGCGGCAAATACCCCTAAAAATGTTTATATATACGTATACGTATATTGTTTTGGTGGTTTGCTTGGTAAAAATGGTCTCGCTTTCCAACGACGCTTACGCAATCCTGTCGGGCTTGAAACGCCAGGAAGAATCCTTTTCAAAAGTAGTGGTGAGGCTAGCCAACCCCGAATCACCCAAGAAAAGCATTCTCGACTGTTTTGGCACGTGGGGCACAGAAGGCGGCGGCAAGGAAACCCAACGCATCATTGACGAGGTTTATGCCCGCAGGTATTCTCACAAGCCCCGCAAGCTTAACTGGTGATTAATTGGTTTGCCTCGATACTGACTTGCTCATTGGGGTCCTTAGGGGGACACCGGACGCGCGCATTTTCCTCACCGGCGTTCTTGAAAAAAACCAGCCTATTTTTACCACTATTTTCAACGAGTACGAATTGTGGGCAGGAGCCTGCTTAAGGGGCGAAAGGGAAGAAAAGGAAGCGGCCGTACTGTTGTCTACGCTGAAGGTTCTGCAAGCCTCTTCCAAAAGCGCCGAAGGTTACGGAAGGCTTTACTCTTATTTTGTGAAAAAAGGATTGCAACTGCCGGAAACCGGCTTGATGATTGCATCCGTGGCAATCGAAAACGGCGAGCCAATCGCCACCCGCAATGAAAAGCACTTCTCGAAAATACCGGGGCTTAAAGTAATCAAATGGTGAAAGAAAAAATAAGAAGGCCTTCAAACCGGCGCGCCTTCACCTATGTTCCTTGAGTCAATTTGGATTGGTTGCATTATACTCACTTTTTGTAAAAATGCTTTGCTGCAAACTGGTCAATAGGCCTTAAACGAGCCTCCGGCAGCCATCGGCAAGCACCCCTCGAACCGAATAAAAAGCTCATAAAACAAAGGAAAAGATGGTTTTGCTGTGCATTGACGAGTCGGGTAATACTTCGGAGACAATAGCCTTGGACCTAGTGGCGATACCTGATAAGTCAATAGAACCACTCTGCCAGCTGTTCACATTACGGCCAAATGACCCCGTTGAAATAAGAGCGTTATATCAACGAGATCCTGAAAAAAACAAACGAAAGCCGGGCGAACTGCCTCGCCCTAGAAATGAATTCAAATACTCTGATTTTCTTAACGTCGAAAACGGTTCCAACCTTCCAGTTTATAGACAATTCATAAATGAAAAACTGCGTGGAGCCGCAAAATTGCCCTTGCAAGTCTTTTGCTCAATATTTGACAAACCAGCAAGCAATGAAAGCAGGCTAGGGCTCCTGAACATATAGGCCCAAACACTACTGCATATGTGGACCCGCAACAATTTGAGTGAAGCTTTCTCAAAATCTCTGAAAATAGCTGTAGACAGGCAGGTCTTTGCGCAGGAAATGCTTTTCGAAATATACGATAGGCGCAACAAGTATTACTGCAAAATTTTTCCTACAAAGGACATTGGCGGCATTACCCACTATGGCGTAAAGGAAAACGAAGTAATAATAGCCGAAAGAAGTTCAAAAGAATTCAAACCTCTTCAATTTGCCGATTTCGCAGTTGGCGCAATAAGGGAAGCCAAAATGCTTGACAAACCCGATACCTTAGAAATCTTAAGGTCCATCACCAGAAAAGACAACATTAGGGATATTAGAGGCAACTATTCGCCGTTGAAAGGGCTCGGAATACTAAAATGAGCAAGAATGTAAGGTGCCTCCTCTTACGCGGTATTCGACACTGAGTCTCTAACCCTCGGAGCAGGACTTACAAATAACTTAAGCTAAAGCTGGTAAATAAAGTTTTGCACCTGAAAAGCAATGGCTTTAAACGGGCGAAACGAAGACTACAGTGTCGCCGCGGAGCAAGACGGTCCCGAGCTTCCTTTTCAGCTCGCCGTTTTTGAGCTCTTCGCCGTTCTCGATCACTAGGTTCATGTGAACGTCGAAGCTTGCAAGCGTCCCGCGTATCTCAACTTCGCCTTTTAGCTTGATTAGCACGTTGTTGTTGAGTGCCGCGTTGAGCACGTCGAAAGGTCTTTTTTCAGCCACTGGAAATACACCTCATTAAAAAATAAATGCGAGCAAATCAGTTTTTCTTCAAGAGCTTCTTCACGAAATTGATTGGCCTGTTTGCCAACTCTATTATTCTGTGCAGCAACCCTTTTTTAACGCTTTGGAAGCCGCTTGAGTCCCCGGCCTCGCCGGAAAGCTTGCGCGCCACCTCCCACATCCCCTTTGAAAAAGCGGTGTCGGGGAATTTCATTACAACGGGCTCCTGCATTGCGCCCGCGCGGCGCACGTTCAAGTCAAGGGGAATTTCTGCAAGGATTTTCTCCCCCATTAGGACTTCCACATCAGATCCCCTTATTTCGCTCTTGTCGCCAATAACCATGTTATACACAACGCCTGCAACGCCCATGTTGTTGCGCTCTGCCGCCTTTTTCACCTTCAACGCGTCTGCAAGCGAAGCGGGCTCGGGAGTGAGAACCAAGAGGACTTCCTTGCAGCTTTTCAACGCGTTTTCCGCGTCTATTGCAAGGCCCGACGGGCAGTCAACCAAGACAAAGTCCGCGTTTTCTCCCAGCTCTGCAACTGCCTGCGCCAGGCGGGGGTAGTCAATGCTGGCAAGCTTCTCCATACCAAGCGAGGCAGGCACGTACTTGAGGCCCGCCGGCCCGTCGTACACCGCGTCTTTTACGTCAACTTCGCCAATGAGCACGTCATGGAGGCTTATTGGCGCGCGCTCTATTCCAAGAAGTATTCCCATGTTTGCCATTATCACGTCGGCGTCAACAATTATCACGCGCTTGCCCATTTTCGAGAGCACTAGGCCTAGGTTGACTGACACGCTAGTCTTGCCAACCCCTCCTTTGCCCGACGCTACTGCAATGCTACGCATTTCAACCAAATCCAACTTCAATTACAACTATTCAAATCCAAACTACTCTAATTCAACTAAGCCTGTTTTTTCTGCTTTGCCATCAGCTTGTCTAAAAAATCCTGCTGCAACGAAAGTTCCTTGAGCGGCGAGGCAGGCTGCTCCTCATTCATAACCGAAGCTAACTTGTACTTCTTTAAAAGCCCTCCACGCGTCTCTGGCACAAGCGCGCCCTTCAACTTCTCTTCAAACTCCTTGTTGAAAATAATCTTGCGCGTTGAGAGCTCGCCTTCAGTTGGAACACTTATTGCCGACTCGTTGAAGGCAAGCACCAAATGCACTTGGTCTGTTGAGAGCTCGAAAACGTCCATAACGCCGTGCGGCGAGGCGCTCGCATTTAACACGCGCTCGAACGCCTCACGCCCATAGTAATTTTTCTTGAAGTAATAATACTCGTAAAAAGCTGCAACCGGCTTTCCCTCGTCGAAAAACATAGTGCCTTCCTCCACACCGTAATTGCCCGCAGTTGTAACTGCAAGGTAGCCGCTTGTCTTTCGTTTTTCCAACTCCTTTAGAAGCGAGAAAAAGTCCACTGTCGAGACATCCAAGCCCGTCTTCAATGGAGTTCCTGAGGGAATGTTCATTTTACCAACGCGCAATGCCAAACTTCTTTCCGTGCTTGGCGCTAACTGCACAACAATAAACGCTGTTGGGTTAAAAAAAGCGACGATTGCGTAAGGATGGACTACTTGGCTGTACCTAGCTCGCTGAGTTCAAGCAATTGGTGCAATCTTGGCTTCAAGCGGTTGTGATTTTGCACCCTTGCCTTGGCTTGTTCCAAATCAGTTTCCCTATTCACCGGCGTTAGAGGTGCGCCAAAAAGCAAGTGCGCGTCTTCGGCATGTGCGCCGCCCAGTACAACATGCCGCAGTTTCAATTCACGAGCTTTTTGATACATTCCTATTGAGCGACACACTGACACCGCATCCCGCAAATCCTCAATATCCTGCCAAGACAAGTTCGTTTCAGCGAGTGTGAGGCGCTCCAACAATTTCATTGCCAAGTCGTTTCCCTCATTTGGCGCACTTTTTTCTCCCACCATTTGCCCATAGCGCACCATAGTGTCCAAAGCCATCCTCGGCGTAGTACCACGTAAATGCATGGTAAGCCAGTTCTCCAAAACGTGGTGGAGAAGGTAGGGCTTTGAATTGGCGTTCTCAAGCGGAACTAGGCTTATCCCGCGTTTTTTAGCGCTAAAATAAACCGCTTTTGCGTAACGGTCTGCAGCGTGAGCTATCTTGTGCGACCTGTTCCATCGCGCAGTGCCTAACTTCCAACCGGGCTGTACTGGCGGAATCTTGCTTCTTTCGATGTTTTCTGGCAGAAATTCCATGCCCAACCTATCCTTGACGCGCTTGAGTTTAATTTCCCTCAAAAGGGACGAAACATCTTTGGTGGCACCTGCCTCCAAGTAAGTGGTATGCCTTACTGCAAAGATGTGCGGCTTTCGGCCTAATCTAAAAGCTACTGAATTAGCCCAGTTGCCAATTTTTTGCCTAAGCCCTGAAAACATTTCTCACGCCTTTCTACTTCCTCAAATCTATGACTATGTCTGCGCTGTTTTTGAGAGCGGAGGAAAAGTCGGGCTCGGTTCCCACAACAATTGTGTCCAGGCCGCGTTCCTTGGCTTTTGCAAGCACTGGCCTAAAGTCGCTGTCGCGCGAAACAATTGCAATCGTGTCTACAGTGTCGTTGTAGGCGCTCTCTACTGCGTCAACTGCCATTGCAACGTCAACGTCGCTAGGGACAATTACAACGTCAAAGCCCTGGTTTGTGACTGCCTCGATTAGCTTGTCGGAAGCGTACTGGTCGAGGAAAACTCTTGCAATCTTTATGCTGCCGTACTTTTGCAGGCTCTTTCGCACCGCATCCAAGTCAATTCCCAGCTCTTTTCTCAAAATGTTTGGCCCATCTACAAAGCACGCAATGTGCTTCTCTTTCTTTCGCACGAAAACTTCCTTGAACTTTGCAAAAACGTCTGCCATGCAAATCGCCTCCCAACGAAAATGAACTCAAGACCAACAACAGCAAATAACAACCAAACCAACGAAAACAACAATCAATTAAAACCAAAATCAAAAACGTTCTGATACAAACTACACTTTTTCAAACCCAAAGAATTTTTCTCCGTTCTTCCACAGCTGCGCCGCCACTTCCTCGACGGTCTTTTTCTTGTACTGCGCTACCCTCTGGTAAGCCCAAACCACGTTTTTCGGCTCGTTTCTCTCTGCAATGCCAGCCTCGTTTTTCCAAAGGAAAGGCGAGTCTGTTTCGCAAAACAGGCGTTCGAGGGGAAGCTTCTCCGCAATTTTTTGGAAAGAGCCGCTCTTAATGGTTGGCAGCGAAACCATCCAGCCCCTCCCAGAGGCTTTCTTGGCAAGCTCGGTGTTAAGGAAGCAATGCAGCACTACTTTCAACTTGGAGTAATCCTCAAGCACTTCAAAAACTGCTTCCTCGGCCTTGCGCGTGTGAACCACAACAGGCAATCCCGCCTTCTCAGCGATTACCAGCTGCTCGCGAAACACGTGTTCCTGCGCATCCCAGTCGCTTCTCTCCTTAAACCAATGCCGGTCAAGGCCCACCTCGCCTAATCCAACGATTTGCCTGCTTTCGGCGAGTTTTTTGATTTTAGCGAGCTCTTCGACTAGCTTGTTTTTGGTTATTTGGGAAGCGTCGTGAGGCGAAATGCCCAAAACAGGCGAAATGAAATCCGGAAAACACTTCTTGAACTCCATTACCGCCTCGTTTGCCTGCGGGGAAGAGCCCGCTGCAACCGCCTTTGCAACGCCGGCAGCCTTTGCGCGCTCCACTACCGCCTCAATGTCGCCTGCAAACTGCTCGTGCTCTAAATGGCAGTGGGAGTCAAAAAATTGCATTCGTAAACCTCTCCTAGATTTATACAACAATTCGGCTTGCCAAAACATTTAATCCCTTGTTTGGCATTAGTTTGGCATGGCAATTTCTTTGGGAGAACTTTTTGACAGGCACATCAAGCCCGACCACCAAGTGCTGTGCGTTGGGACTTACCAGGGGCCTAGCCACGACCCATCGGCGTTGTACGCATCAACTTTGGTCAAAACTGGTAGAGTGTGGATTCTAGACTCTGATTCTGGCGCCACACGCAAAGCCTTGGAAAAGGCGAAAGCTACAGGTAAGTTAAAAAAACCTGTTGCAATTGAACTGCTGCGAAGGCTTGAAAACCTTCCTTTGAAAGGGCGCGGGAATCCGGAAAGGTACGTGCGGGAAATGGCTGAAATCAAAAAAGCAGGGGTCGCAATGCGCTTGCCAAAAGTCCGGCACGGCACCGCGCTTGCAACAGAATTCAAAGACAAGCAATTCGACACTTTAATTGACGCAGGAACTTTCATGTGGGCATCGCAGAATACGGAAGCCATTAATTCAAAGCCAGATGGGCTCACCAACGACCAAAGGCTGCAAAAAATAGTTGACGAATACGACAGGATAGCGAACAAAGCAATCGTAATCGGGCACGAATACCGAAATATCCAGCCGTGGGGGCCGGTGTTAGAAGACATTGAAAGAAAATTTGTGGAAAAAGGCGCTAAAGTAACACGGCTGGAAGTATCCAATAGGTACGTAATCCCGCTTCCAAAACTCCTGTTAAGCGGACCAACTGCAGCAAAAAAGAAGCTGGAACTAGACCATATTTACCCATACGACAGCGCCCTGGTAGTCGAATTCCCTGCCCGCGCCTCGCACAGGGGGGGATAAAAACCTTTTTCAACAAAAAGGAAGTAAGCTTATTGACTGTTTTTCGCATTATGCGAATTAGATGATTTTTCTCTTAGAGAGGGTGGTTTGCGTGGTTGACAAGATTTTTGCTACTATGGGTGACTTGAAGGTTGGAAAGTATGCGATTATGGACGACCACCCGTGCAGGGTAATGAGCGTAGACAAGAGCAAGCCCGGAAAGCACGGCGCGGCCAAGATGAACGTAGTAGGCATTTCCTTGCGCGACTCAAGCAAGCACTCTTTAATGAAGCCAAGCGACGCCGACTGCGAAGTTCCAATAGTTGAGCGCAAGCGCGCGCAGATTGTAAGCGTTTCAGGCAACAGCGCGCAGCTGATGGACTTGGAGGGCTACGAAACGTTTGAAGTGACCGTTCCAGAGGAAATGGCCAAGGACGTTGAAGCAGGGAAGGAAATGGAGTACATGCTGGTAATGGGCGCAAAAATACTGCAAAGGGTGTACGAAAGCTCCGGCGAAAAAAATGAATACTAAGCACAGTCACATTGCCGGAGGGATACTCCTCGCCACAGTGCTATTGCTCGCCGCATACAACTTTTACAAGGCTCCAGAGCCACACGTTTTAGGCGAGGTGCACGAGCACGCCGACTTCAAGGTATTCCTCAACGGAAATGAATTCAATTTCTCGCAAAGCAAGTACATGAGCGGAAAGATAAACGGCTCCAACCAAACCAAGCTGCTAAGCAACTTCGTCCACTTACACGACCTCGACGGCGGAGTGGTGCACAAGCACATAAACGGGGTGACAATGGGAATGCTTTTCAAAACGCTCTCAATGGTTTTTAACTCAACCTGCTTTGCAACCGACAACGGCAGGCAGTACTGCAACGGGCAGGGCGGAAAGCTCTCAATGATTGTAAACGGAAAGAAAACAAGCGCGTTTGGAGACTACCAGTTCGGAGACCTCGACAGGATGCTCATATCCTTCGGGAACGAAAGCGGGCAAGAGCTGCAGGCGCAGTACGCAAGCGTTTCCGACAGGGCGTGCATACAGTCGCTAAAGTGCCCCCAGAGGGGCACGCCGGAGCCTGAAGCCTCGTGCGCCGGCAGCGACAACGGATGCGCCGCAGAACCAAGCCACGGCTAGCCCATCGTTTAACCCAAATGCAAATTGCAGCCAAACGGCTCTTTTTTTATACGCTTGATGCGTAACCAACTAATGGAAAGTGAAAGGGAGTTCCTGCGCCAGGAGAGCGGCCAGTCGTCGTTCGAGTACGTGCTGATTGCAGCCGGCGCAATACTCATTGTGACAATGGCGCTCATCATAATGCGCCACACGGTACTGCCCTCAATAAACGAGCAGGCAGGCCAAAGCATTGGCAACTTCAGCAACTTGGTTGCCGGCTTTAACAAAACCAAGTAATCGAAACACTTGAAACGCGAGTTGAAGGCAAGCTTACAGAAAGAAACTGGTTTTTGAAATGAAAAAATTCGCTCCACAGGAATTCCTTTCCCAAGGCGGCACGCTGGTCTTGCGCGAAGTCGAAAAGAGGGACTGCAAGGCGCTAAATGGGATAATGAACGAGCCGGAAGTGAACCACTTCGTCTACCTCCCTTCACCCGTGCCGTTGGAAAGCACGCCAAAGCACTGGCGGGAGCTTGAAAAAAACGGCGGAAAGTCGGTGGTTGCAGAGCTCAACGGAAAAGTGGTTGGAAGCGTCGAGCTGCGGCCAAGGCGCGGGCGGGAAAAGCACGTTGCAGGCTTTGGAATAGCATTCTCGCAAAAGGCGCAGGGCACCGGCACGGCGCAAGTAACACTTGCAGCCGCGCTAAAGCACGCAAAAAACAACGGCATTGAAATAATTTCTGCAAGCTGTTTTGCGGACAACAAGAGGGCGCGCGCCTTCTACAAAAAAATGCACTTCAAGGAAGTGGCGGTACTGAAAGGATACCTCAAGCGAGGAAAAAAGCGCGCAAACTCGGTGCTGATAGAAAAGAGGCTTTGAAGCTCTCAAAAAGGCGCGCAAGTTGGGTTTTTAGCCCTTTTGCAACAAAACAATTTAGTTGATTTAAATGGCTACGCAAATGATGTCACAGCGGGAGTTCAACTTCGACAAGAAGAAGAACTTCAGCGAGTGGTACAACACCGTGATTTACGCGGCAGACCTAGTTGACAGCCGCTACAACGTGCAAGGCTTTGTGGTGCACAAGCCCTGGTCGGTAAAGGCATTTTCAAAGATGTACGAGCTGTTCGAAAAGGAATTGGAGGCAGACGGGCACGAAAAAGTCATTTTCCCGACAGTGATACCTGAAGAGAACTTCGAGAAGGAAAAGGAGCACGTGAAAGGGTTTGTACCCGAAGTGTTTTGGGTGACTGAAGCTGGAGGCGAAAAGCTCGCACGAAGGCTTGCCTTACGCCCCACAAGCGAAACCGCCTTCTACCATATGTACTCTCTTTGGGTGCAGAGCGAAAACGACTTGCCGCTAAAGATGTACCAGTCGTGCAGCGTATTTAGGCGCGAGCACGAAACCACGCCATTCATACGCGGGAGAGAATTCCTCTGGATTGAAACCCACGACGCTTTCGCTACAAAGAAGGAAGCGCAAGAGCAGGTTGAAAAAGACGTCAAGACCGGCAGGCTCGCGCTGACCGAACACATGGGCATTCCGCTGATGGTTTTCCAGCGCCCCCATTGGGATACTTTCCCAGGCGCGGAACACACCATTGCATACGACGTTCTAATGCCGGACGGGAAAGTGCTGCAAGTAGGCTCAACTCACCTGCTTGGCCAGAACTTCTCAAAGGCATTTGACATAAAGTACGCAAACGCCGAAGGCAAGAAGGAATTCGTTTGGCAGACCTGCTTCGGGCCAGGCATTTGGAGAATGATGGCTGCAATGGCAGGAGTGCACGGCGACAACAAGGGCCTGGTTTTCCCACCCGCAATAGCGCCAGTCGAAGTAGTGATAGTGCCGATATTCAAGTCGAATGGAGAAGCGGTGATAAAGTACGCGCGCGAAACAATGCTCGAGTTGCAAAACAACGGCGTGCGCGTGCACATAGACGAGCGCGACAAGACGCCGGGCTTTAAGTACAACGAATGGGAAATGAAGGGCGTGCCCCTGCGCTGCGAAATCGGCGAGAGGGAAATGCAAAAACAAGAAGTAACCCTTGCACGCCGCGACACGCGAGAAAAAAAGACGATAAGCAAGGCAACCCTCCTTGCGGAAGTGAGAAAGCTCGAGGAAGTCATGCTAGACCAGCTGCGCGCAAAAGCAGAAACCGACTTGAACTCGCGAATAAAGCCGGCAAAAAGCATTGCCGAAATAAGCAAGGCAGTGCAGGACGGGTACGCGCGCATTGCAATCTGCTCGCTTGGCGCGGAAGGCAGCGCGTGCGGGAAGAAAATACAGGAGGAAACAGAGGGCGGAAAAGTGCGGGGGGAGGCGTTCGGCGGAAACGAAAAGCCCTCGGCAAGCGAGAAGTGCGTTGCGTGCGGAAAGAAGGCAGGCGCAGTGGCGTACGTTGCAAGGCAGTACTGAACAAGGCAAATGCTATTTTTTATGAAGTTCATTTTAGCTTGAAGGGGTTCACTACTTTCAGCCAAGGTATTTTTTTGAAGTCCTTCTCGTTTTCGGTTGCGATTGTTTCTATTCCACTTTCTGACATGGCTGCCGCCAACAGTGCATCAAAAAAATGCAAGTCATGCAAATAGGATAGCCTTAGAGCCTCCGCCACGGTCTTCTCGTCGTAAGAAATTACTTCCAAACTCTTGGAAACTTCGGAAAGAAAAGAGCTGGCTTGATCAAAATCCATCGTTTTAGCAAATTTTTCGGTTGCAAGGCTGCAAAACTCGGCCAAGTTTTGAGCGCTCACGACACCTGTTTCCTTGCTTATCAAGTCTTTAAGCAGCGCTGCCGCCTTAGGCTGCCTATCCGAATCGGGCTGCAATGCGTAGATCAAGACATTCGTATCCACGAGGATTTTTTCATCGTTCATAGATTTCCGACCTTTTTTCGTAAGCTTTGCGCCCGTTCAACCCAAAGTCAAACCCCTTTCTCAGCATTTCCATCAACCTGCTTCCGGCAATCCGGCGCTTGTTCTGCCTCTCGAGCTCAGTAAGGCCGTCTACAACTATTGCACTAATGGCCCCGTGCCTTTTTCCGTAGCTGCGCCTCGCAAGCCTGCGCAAAAGCCTAACATTGTCCTCGTCAAGAGAAATCATTACATGCACCACGAGCCAAACGCCTCCAGAAGTATATACTTTTCTTAATTTATATATACTTTATGAAGGCTCTAACAAGTGAGCGTTTGCGGCAATAAATGTCTTTCGGAGGGTACTTGCCGCCGTTGCCGCAGGCTAGCAAGGTTAGAAAAAACTGTAAAGGAAAAATTAGGCTGCTTGCTGCGCGCGGTAGGCGTGCGCCGGCTGCACAAAGCTGCGCGCTTCCTTTGCCCGCAACGCGTTCTTTTGCTGCTTGATTATGGTAGTGAGCTCTCCTGCAAGCTTGTTGAATTCCTTCTTGCTTTCCTTAAGCAAGTTCATTGAGTCGAGCATGTCCTTGTTTTTCTCCAAGTCCTCGGTGAACTCAATTTTCTTGATAAGTTCGTTGGCAATGCGCCTCAAGTGCTTTCCTTTCGACCGACCCATTTTACACCAATCCTCCAAATTCAAATTGCGAGTTTTATAGCCCCGGGCAGATTCGAACTGCCGTCTACAGGTTGCTTCCTTAGGCTTACCGCCAAGACCCATCATAAAAACAATTCACTAGAAGAGGGGTCGAGGGGCACGAGCAAAAGTGAGACCTGCGAACTTTTGCGAAGTCCCTCGTTCAAAGCCTGTCATGCTTGGCCGCTACACCACGGGGCTGTGCGCGTTATTAGTTGTGCGGAAACTGCTTAAATACCTAGCCAAAGTAAGCCTTATGGGCATCAAGGGGTTTTTAGAATGGCTTTAAGCGTTTCACTAGTCAGGCACGGGCTAACACTGCGGCGCCACCGCAAGCTCATACTGGCAGCGTGCTTTTTCCCCGTCTTTTTCACCTCACTTTTCTTCCTGGCGCAGTTTCTCGGCACGCGCTCGTACAACATCGCTGCAGTATTGCTTTTCAGCGTGCTTTTCGGCGCCATTCCCTTCCTTGCTGCAGAGGCAGTGATGCTTTTGCCAGTCAAGTTCCTAAAATTCAAGTTGGAAACCGGCCCCACTGAAACCATCGAGATAGGCTGCATGGCTGAAACCGCAGTTGCCAGAGTGTGGAGGATTTTCTCCGAGAGGAAGATCAGCGCGCGCTACCTCAAGCACTTCACCGGCCACGAAGGCCTTGTGCTAGACGTTATAGGCGCGGGCAAGAAAGCCGACGGCGAGACGATAATTTCATTCAACCCGTTTTTTGCAGTGAGCATAGTCCAAGCAGGCAGGGGCGCGCCGGTTGCAAGGATGTACTACGAGAAAGACAGGGAAGGCCTCACGCTTGCAGAGACGCTCAAGGCAAAGCTCAAGATTGCCTGAAAACTGCGTTTAACCACTGCCTGGCAAAAAACAAAATCTTTTATTCCAAGCAAGCGCACAATACACTTGCAATTGCTTTTGAGAGGTGGCAGCTATGGCCTTGAAACGACGGAAATTATTCGAATTCGACGACTTGTTCCCCGACTTCGACAACATAGAGAAAATGTTCGAAGGAATGATGAGGGAAATGGGCGAACTGAGGGTAGACGAAATGGCGCGCCCAGGCAAGCCGCTAGTCTACGGCTTTAGCATGCACGTTGGTCCCGACGGCAAGCCGAAAATAGAGGAGTTTGGCAACGTCTCAAGCAAGCAGCAGAAAATAACCGACGAACGCGAGCCGCTGGTTGACGTGATAAACGGCGAAAAAGAAATCACAGTTATTGCCGAGCTGCCGGGCGTTGACAAAAACTCCGTGCACATCAACGCACAGAAAAACTCGCTAGTGATTTCAGTGAGCGACCCGGAGAGGCGCTACCACAAGGACCTGGCGCTGCCGGCGGAAGTGGACTCAAAGAGCGCGAAAGCCAAGCTCAAAAACGGCATACTGGAAGTGATACTCACAAAACTAAAGCCCGACAAGCCCAAGTCAAAAGGCGAGGAAATCAAGGTAGAATAAATTTTGCTTGCGCGCCCTGTGCACGCGCAGCACGTTTCAAATAACGCTTATGAAACTGCCCTCCTCAAACGCGGAACTCGTAGAGCACTTGAAGTCTAGTTTTCACTTGACGCGCAGCGAAGAAGAAACAGCCTTCCGCCTCACCGACAGGAAAAACTTCGCATTGCCCGAATTCCTCGCCCAAGCGTATGCCGACGCACCCCGGCCAACTCTCCAAGGGCAGACTATTTCAGCGCCAGGAGTAGTGGCGATAATGACGGAAGCCCTGGAAGTAAAGCCCGGAATGCGCGTGCTGGAAGTGGGGGCTGGCAGCGGCTATCAGGCGGCAATACTCTCGCGCTTGGCTGGAAAAGCAGGAAAAGTTTTTTCCATGGAGCGAATTCCAGAGCTTGCAGCGCGCGCAAAGAAAAACTTGAAGCGGGATGGTGCCAACGGCGTGGAAGTCATTTGCGGCGACGGCAGCGCAGGCCTTGCAGGCGAGGCGCCATTCGACAGGATAATCGTCACCGCAGCGGCCAGAAAAATCCCAGAAAAGCTCGCGCAGCAATTGAAAGACGGCGGAAAAATGGTCCTGCCAGTAGGCCAAAACCCTTACGCGCAAAGCCTTTTGGTAGTTGAAAAGAACGGGGGAAGGCTTGCCAAAAGAAAGCTGCTAGACGTGGTGTTCGTTCCCCTCGTGGAAGAACAATAAAAAAGCTAACGGCCAGTTTTTAAGTTGCAGGCGCGGCATCGGCAAGCGCAAGCCTGCCGAACTGCAACTAATTCTACAGAAAAGGCCTGCAACGCCAGTTTACGCCACTTCCAGCCGCCGGCAGCCTGCGGCAACCCACCCCCTACTTTTGTTTAAATACTACGGGCGGCATCGATTGTCTTCCGGCTGGAAAAAACAGCTGCACGGAAAGAGAGCAAAAAAACGGTTTGAAAAGGTGGTTTGCATGAAAACAGACGTAACGCAATGCGCATACAACGAAATTGCCGAGGCATTCGAGCAGGCTGGAAGCGCGATGGCCTTCCAGTCGGTGGGCGGAAAAGTGTTCGTCAACTTTGGGTAAAAAGCAAGCTGGAATTGAAACGAGCGGAAAACGAAAAACCAAAAAGAACAACCGAAACGAGATGGCAAACATGGATGGAATGAAAAAACAGTTTTGCAAAACAGGCTTTTTTGTCAAAACGCAGGCGAGGGGATTGGAATGGAAGACGAAATGCAACACGGGAATGGCTACGCGATGGTACAGCAATCCAGCGACGAGTACCTGGCTTCCGAAAGCACAGAGCGAAAAAAACCACAGCTTAACCTCAAGGCAAACAAGCGCTTTGTAGGAAGCGGCTGGCTCTCCGACGGAAAATTCGGCAAATACATTTCATTCACCGCAAGGGAACCAATCGAGGCCGGAACCAAGGTATACCTCTCGCCAAGAAAAGGCTTTGAAGGAATACTCGGCTAGCAACTAGCCAATCACTTAACTTACGATGCCGGCTGTAGGGAGGGCTTCTGGTGCAAAGGCGCCTAAGCGCTAAAAACGCGCCCACCCGAAGCGACGGCGCGCCGGGCAATGGACCGTAACACGTTTTTGTAAACGCCTGCCCGGTGCGCCCTCCCACTTTTTCAACAAAACAAAAACAGGACACTGACAGAAATGCTTTATAGGAGGTCGTATAACAGATGTATGGTGATTCGATGGTTAGCTACACCAGCATACAAATACTTCCGGAAACGCGGGAAAAACTTGCTGGCTTGAAGCAAAGCAGCAGGGAAACTTACGACGAGGTGCTCAACAAGCTCATGGAACTTATTCCAAAAGGCGACGACGAAGGCGAATATACGGAAGAGTTCCGCCTTGGCCTGCTAAACGCAAGACTTGAGCTCATGCGAGGCGGCAGGGGCGTGCCAATGGAAAAACTAAAGAAAAAACTGGGGCTGTAAAAATGAGTTGGCAGGTTCGCCTTTCGGACGATGCGGTTCGCGAATTAAGCAGGCTAGATGCCCAGCAAGCCCAGCGCATAATCACAAAACTCGCGCAAGCGGCAGAAAACCCACGGCGCTTCCTTAAAAGGCTCGCCGGGCAAGACGATTTCAAGCTAAGGGCGGGCGATTACCGGATTATTGCAATTCTCATTCATTCGGAAAACATTGTTTTCGTGGAAAAAATAGGACACAGGAAAAACGTTTACAAAAGCTAGTTTCAAGCTGGTGCCGGTACCTCGGGGGAAGTAACTCTAGCAAAAAACTAGAGCCTGAGGCCATAGGCGTTACTTTTTGGAATTACGCAAGTGCCCTTGGCATCTAGAAGCGCCTCGTTTTCCCTCAAGGCATTATTTGGATTCATGACGTAATTGCCGATGTGCCAACTAATCGCGTGGCCTGCTTGAACTATCGGTTTTGGCTTAATTTCATTCAATTCAAAAAGCCTCTGCAGGTGTTTCCTAGGAAATTTGCCTTAAGTTTGCGCCTACCTTTCGCTCTATTGTTGCAAAGTCTGGCAGGTTTCGCACGAGGTGCCGCAAGTCTCTTATCCAATTCGGTTCACTTTTCCTTGCGTTTACCAGCGCTTTGTTTGCATCAAATTTTTCTTTGTAGTACTCGAACTTATTGGCAAGCACGTTCTGGTCTATTTTGACTCCGTTTTCAAACAAAAACCAGGCGTCGTACAAGTCCCTTGGCGCGGACCTTGAGCCTAGAGCATGCAGTTTCTCCGCAAATATTTCTTCAATGCTCAAAACGTTGATTTCGGCTTTGCCGATTGCGTATGCATCTATCAATGCCTTGCGGGAAGGCGTTTGCGCAAAGTTTTCGCGGAAGTTGAAGTCAAAACGGATTCTTTGCGCGTAAGCCAAAGGACCAAGGGATTTGACTGCCGCTTTCAGCCCTGCAGCCGTCTTTTCCTCCTCGACTTTCCCGAAATCAATGCCGTCTATTGACTTATTTTCCAGTGCTTCCTCCAGCAATTTCAGGCATTCGTTTCGGCTCAGGCCAATCGCGTTGAAATCCAAATCCTCGGAAAACCGCGCTTCCTTGAAGTAGACTTTCCTTATCGCAGTTCCTCCCTTGAATACGACGTGCTTGCCAAGCTCGGAAGTAGCTATTGTTTTGAGCGCAACTGACAGCACAAGGTCTTTTTCCACTACTGCCTGCGGCACGCCTTCTTTAACCGCAATTTTCTTCAACTCGCTTGGCCCGATCATCAAGATTCCCTCCACTCGGTAAGCTCTTTTTCATTGACGTTGAGAAGCACCCCCCATTTCTTTGATTTAGCGAATGTTTTCTTGGGTGCCGAGGGGTCGAGCCAGCGCCAGCCGGCAAATTTTTGAGATTTGAAAATGCGGACGCCCAAAAGCTCTGCAACGTAGCCCAGCCTTCTTTTCACCGCGTCATTGGATTTTGACGCAAGCGTCCAGAGTTCCGCCCAATCCAATCTTTTTTTCGCGTTCCACAACGCTTTGCACGCCTCTTTGACGCCGCCGCTTTTTTCAGGAAACGCCAGGCAATCCAGCACGAGCTGCTCGATTGTGGCAAACTTAATTTTGTTCCCGCCAATTTCTTCCTCTTGCCACTCGCCCAAACGGCGGACTTGAATGAATTCAAATCGGGTTTGAAGCGCTTCAAAAGCACGCTGCCTGGAAGTGGCGATGACCTGCACGGTAATGGGAATCTGTTCAGTAAGCCCATAGTAGTTCATGGCAGACCAGAAACCAACGTAATAGTCCCTGCCTTCCATCAGCTTGGGAACGGAAACGAGCGCGTTCTCGGTCCAAAGGCCTTTGCGGCCGGCTTTCATTGGCGCAAACAAGTATATTCCCCGCTTTAACCTAATCAAACGCTTTTTCCGCACGAGCCTACAAACCAATTTCCACGCCTGCAGCCTGGTGAGCTTCAACTCTTTAGCCAGTCCGGCCAGCGTTACCACTCCCGCTTCCCTTTCCTCGAGGGCGAAAAGCGCCTTCAACTCCATGTCGCCAAACCGTATTTTTTGCATAGCAAAACTACCTTTCAAGGGTAGTTAGTGGCAACAAAGTATATAAAGCTATTTACGAGCAGATGCAAAAAAAACAAGAATTTCCTAGAGGGGTAAACTTCTAGGCTCAACTTAAGTGCAGGGTGGAGTAGCCCTAGCAAAAAACCAGAAGCGTTCCGGGAGTTGTTTCAAGCCCGGCCTGCAAGCAATCACTTACTGAACTCAAACCGGCGAGTTCCTCCAATGCTCTTTGTAAACGATCAGCGGCTGGTAGGACTTTAGCAAGTTAGGAAACTTTTCGCTTGCAGCGCGCGCAAGCGCATCAACTTGCGAAACGCTTTTTACAAACACGCTCGCTTCCAGCGAGTACTCGCCTGCAACCCTGACTATTCTCCCAACTTCCTCTCGCATTTTAAGAAACTGCGCTAGTTTTTCAACTTCCAGCTCGTCTTTTGGCTGAAGCGAAAGCAGCAGTTTCACGTTTTCAAACCCGAGCTTGCCCGAGTCAAGCTCCGGCTCAAATCCCGTAATTACGCGGGAGGAAACCAGTTTTTTTATCCGGTAGATTACTGCAGGCGGGGAGAGCTTCAGTTCCCGCGCCAGTCGCGAAACTGGCGCCCTGCCGTCGGCACAAAGCAATGAGAGTAGCTGCAAGTCAATTCCGTCTAGTGAAACGAGTTTGCGCACGCTTGCAGAGGAATGGCCCATGAACCTCTCTGAAATTGCGCTTGCCTCGGCAGGGTTTTGGTAAATGAAGAGCGCCGAGCGCACCATTGCATCTACAAGTTCCTGCACCGCCTCGCCGCGCTCTTTGAGGAATTCCTCTCGCACAACGAGCACGCAGTCAATGTGGTGCGCAAGGATTTCACGCGAAAACGAAAGTGCCCGGCCGTACCCCTCCTCTTCAGCTATGGAAGCAAACGGCTCGGCTGAAATGAACGCGTCAACCTTGCCGTCCTTTAGCGCAGTGAGGAATTCGAGTTGCACGAGCCTTTTTTCCTTGACGTCTTTAAGCGAGAGTCCAACGCGGTTCAACAGCTTATAGAGCAAGAGTCTGTGTGTCGAGTACTCGTGCGGGATGCCGATGGTCTTTCCCTTCAAGTCAAGGGGAGACAAAATGCCGCTGTCTTTCCCTACGGTGAGCACTACCCCCTCGCGGTGGCCAAGCAAAACCACTTTTATCCTGGCTCCCTGGGAGCGCAACAGCAGTGCGAGTGGGGCGAGGACAAAGCACGCATCCAGGGAGCCTTTTGAAATAGCTTCCCCGATTTCCTTCCAAGAAGAAAGTTTTGAAAGTTCCAGCCTGCTCTTTTTGAAATCCGCAGCCTCCCTTTCCGCAGCAATGCCTAAAGTAAGGTGGTCGGCTATTGCCAAGTGGCCTACTCGAAATTTTTCTAAAGCCATTCTTTTTCCCTCTCGAAACTGCCAATTTTCTGGTATGCCTTGAGTGCAAACGACTCATCCACCAGCTCTTGGGCAGCAAGGCCGGCGCCTTTGAGGCCAAGCTCGCGCATAATCTCCTGCAACTGCTCAAAGTCCTGGGCAGTTGGCACCAAATCCCAATAGCTCACCCTGCCGCGCAATGGAGCGGCCTGCTCAAATTCTTCGCGTTCCTCCCTTTTTCCAACAGGCGAGTATGCAAAGGAATTGCCTGCAACTGATTTTGCCACGACAACTCCAACCTGCTTTTGGCCAATTGCCTTGGAGAACTTCCTTTCAACTTCCCCAAGCAAGCCATCAAGCTCGCCAGTGGAAGAACATGAAACGGAGAGGACAAGCTGGAAGGCGCCGCCGCAGAGGGCAAACCCCTGCACTGCAGGATGAAGCGTGCAGAAGTCAACCAACTGGCCCAACTGTTTTGAGGAAACTCCCTCTAGCTTGAAAAACACGCGGTACTCCGTCTTTCCAAGCTTTGCCGAGTCAACAAGCGCGTACACGCGCTTTAGCAAGCCATCTTGTGAAAGCGAGCGCAGCCTGCGCAGCACCGACTGCTTTGAAATTCCTGCGCCCTTTGCAATGCTTGCAGCCGACGCGCGGCCATCCGAATCAAGCCCACGCAAGACAAGCATGTCACGCCTACCCAAGCTGGAGCCAAGCACCTCCAAACTACGTTTATTTTTCAAAGTACCACTTTCTTAACTAAATTCATTCTTTTTTAAGTAAATACGAGTATTTTATTGCAATAAGTTCCGTTTTCTCTAATATAAATTAATATGCTTCGGGAATCAGGAATATTACATTAGGCTAGAACCTCTTTCAAACCGACGTGAAAAAAATGGCTTTGCTTGACCAACAACCCGACCAGATAGCGTTCTTCATCTTCTCGTTTGCGGCATTTTCTGGCTTTGCAAGCGGCGGGAGCTTTGGCGACAACGCAGTGCTCGGCTCGTCGGCGCTCTTCCTCACCATCCCACGGATGCTCGTAGACGTAGTTTTCCAAAACTTCCCCATGCTTGCGCCGCTTGCTGTGCTCGCGTTTTTCTACTACTTTGTGCTGGTAAAGAGGCACGTTGGCGACGCGCTTACGGCTGCGATGGCTTTGGGCGCAATAGCGGTAATGAGCGGCTTTTAGGCACGCGCAGCGCAAAAGTGCCTTTTTTTGCCTCGTGAACTGTTTTTAAATACTTTACTAGCTTAATTTTGACGCAATGCACATAAGCCAAATCCAGCTGAAGAACTTCAAGTCATTCCCCAGAGCCAGCCTCAAGCTTGAGCAGGGATTCAACGC
>OBEQ010057888.1_pt1 | contig 50840 bp, 42 predicted proteins | sample 1670901 | NCBI WGS metagenome assembly OBEQ01 (sample SAMEA104232315, study PRJEB22302) | groundwater metagenome | biome: forest; feature: aquifer; material: groundwater | place: USA | collected 2011-08-07 | depth 5.4 m
ATTATGAACATACTCGGCATAGTCGGCGCACGCTCCGGTTCAAAAAGCATCCCTGACAAAAATATCCGACCACTTTTGGGTAAACCGCTCATGGCATGGATCATTGAAGCCGCCAAGCAGTCAAAACATATCACTCGTCTTATTCTCTCAACTGATTCCGAAAAGTATGCGGCGATCGGTCGGCAATACGGCGCCGAAACGCCCTTTCTGCGGCCTGCGGAATTTGCCAGCGATTCCGCCTCGGATATTGATTTTCTTACCCACGCGGTCAAATGGCTTGAAGACAACGAAAACTACAAAGCCGATATTATTCTGCGCCTTCCCCCTACCACACCGCTTTGCACCCCTGCTTCTATTGATGCCTGTATTGAACTTTTGATCAATGATCCGCAGGCAACCTCAAGCCGCACCATAGCAACCGCTCCCAAACACCCTTATAAACTCTGGACTATCAAAGATAATCAGCTTGTTCCCTTTATCCCCAAAGAAATGACCGGATTTTCCGAACCGTCCAATATGCCCCGCCAGGCCTTTCCTCCGGCATTTGCCCACATAGATGTGATCGCCGTACGCCACGATACCCTCATGAATGATCATCTTCTTACGGGCAAAAAAATCCTGTTCCATAAACTCGATAAAAAAGATGCGGTGGACATTGATACGGAAAATGATTTTATCCTGGCAGAAATTCTTTTGAAAAAGAAAATGGGACTTCAATAGCCGTTACTAATGACGAGACCTTAAAAGAATACCTCAAGTGGTGTCATTGCTTCGCCGTTGCTAAACCCAGTAGATTTTTCTGCTGAAAGATCCTCGCAATAACAAGTGTAAGTATTTTTCGATGATCTCACGTGTAGCCCTAAACTTTATATCCTTTAAACCCGTATCCTTCGGCAAAATCTTTGAGTGAGGGACATGTTCTTAATATGGGAGTGAACAATTTGGTAAGAAGATATATTGATTTCCTTGCCAATCGCAGTCGCATAGCGCCTTTGGTATGATCCATTGACTTTGCAAAATATATCTTGCACCACTTGGTATACATCAAAAGGCGTGCCGATAGGAGTGATTTCAATATCCTTAAAACCTGCGTCCGTAAACATTTTTTCAAGCATAAAATGAGTGTACCGCAAAAAATCATAAGGTGCTTGGTGAACATCGCGGATATAAGGAACGGTACCAATAATCATACCATCATCTTTCAGTAAACGGTGCGCCTCTGCGATCAATGCTTCTGGTGTCGGTATATGTTCAAGGACATTAGATATAAATACAATATCAGCGAGATCACTTTCCAAAGGGATCGGTTTTGTAAGGTCGGTAATCAATGTTGTTACGCCGGGAAATTCTTGAAAATCGATACCGATATACTTTTTTACATTATTAAAAAATGCCTTGAATTGTCCCTCTCCGCATCCGATATCTACTACGATATCGTTATGTCTAATATTCTTAAGATTTTTTTCAAAAAACTCGAAATTATTCTGCCTCCATCTGCTCCATTTCTTTTTCTCAGAAGTATTCATGTTATTGTTTGAAGATTGCCAAGCGCTTTATACGCATGATATTTATTAAATGCCACATACCATTCAAAAATTTTATTCAACTGATTTCCATCGCAGCACATAAATAATATAATTAGCAAACCATTCATTTGCCGGCAAAAACCGGTCAAATATATGCAAAAAAGAGTATTGAATGCCCGGTTTCGTATAAACCGTTTCAACCAAATCAAAATAACGCAGATATGTTTTTTTAAACGTATCTCTGGTGAATATCGTAATATGATTGTTTGATTCAGCCCAGCGCGGAAATGTGCCTTTTTTTAGAAAAACAAGCCGGCTTATGATATGAAAAACGTTCGGTAATGCAAAAATAAAAATACCGTCCGGCTTCATCACACGATGCACCTCACGGCAGAAGTGATAGGGATTTTCCATATGTTCCCCTATCCCCCACGCGGCTACATATTGAAAAAATGCATCCTCATAGGGAAGCTTTTCCGTATTCATATCAACCACCTTAAAGTCAAGCTTGCTGCGGTCTGCAAACGATAGTGCATCATAAAAATCTACGGCGTGGATATTTGCGTATCCCTTTTCCTGCAGAAGTTTCGTGAAGGATCCGGTATGCGGTCCGCATTCCAGCACATGCGCATTGGTATCAGTAAAATACTTGAACGCAAGCTCCGGGGTCGTTGTCCCGCGAAAACGGCTTCCTCCTCCCTGCTCCTCTTTTTCAAGCAGTTCAGGGTGAGCACGCATTTCTTCAACCGTCATGTAGCTTGGTTTTTTCGTCATATGATTTATAGAGCGCACACTATTGAATTGATACTCTCCTCGTCATTCTTAAGCGTAGCGAAGGATCTCAATTATGGCTCAACGAAAAGAGATTCTTCGCTACGCTTAAGAATGACATAGGAGAGGGTAGTCTTAACTCATAATGTGCGCTTTATATCTAACATTTTTCGAATAAAATCAGCAACCCGCTTTCCGTTTAATCCGTCAGTAAATTCTATCTGGTCATGGACAATTTTCTTCCTGCCCTCTCGGTCCGCTTCCGGATGTTCAAAATAAAAATTCACTGCGCGTATCAACTCATCGTTAGAATAAACGAGCCGTACTGCACCGGTCTGCTCAAGTTCGCGATAGTGGTCATGGGCATCGGCAATTTTCATCACACTATGCTGGAGTGTTGTCGCAGTATCGGCATCAAAACGAATGCCTATCACCGGACGATCGGCTGCTGCGGCATCAATGGTAAGGGTCGAGTACGTACTAATAACCATATCACTGAATGCAATCGAATGCACCAATAAATCCACATCCTCCCGGGAAAATTCCCAATCCTTCGTCGGCGCCTGTGCCCGATTTTTCACACGAAAAAAATGCGAACACGGTTTGGTTACAGTGATATGATCGCTCGCTTCCATCTGCTCCTGCGGAATTTCAGGCGTTGCAGGGCGATACCGGATAATGATATGCGCATCTTCAGGTATCCTGCCTTCTTTAATCGCACGCGTAAGCGCGTTTATCATAACAACTGCCGAACCCGTTGACTCGTCATAAAAAGGAGAAAAAAGAATAAGCCTGCGGCCGGCAGGGATCCCAAGCTGTTTTCGAAAATCATCTTTTGTAATAGCAAGCGGTTTAAAATATTTGTCATAGTCCGGAGGACCTGATACAAAAATATCTTTTTCAGGAACCCCTACAAGCTCTATTGCCTGCTGTTTCATACGCGACGTATGTAAAATAAGTTTATCCGGAAGAATCTGGATAACGCCTTTTGACGTCAAATTATCCCATGAGCGGGTAAGACCGATCACGGTATATCCTTTGCGCTTTGCCGCGCGCAAAAATATGCGGTCAAGCGGAAAGACAATATCGGGAGCAAGAACTAAATCGGGTTTATGTTTATCCAAGAGTGCGGATACCTCGGGGTCAATGGCAACGCACCAGTGATCAAGCAACCGTATGATACGCCGCACCGGAGCCTGAAAAGGCGTAAGTATGATATTGATACTGCGCTTCAAAATAAATCGCGTAAGTTTTTTGTACCTCCAGTATTCCAGTTTCTGTTTAAACACTATCGTGCGCGTACCAAGTGCATTAAATGCGATCTCGGCAAGCAGTCTTCCAAACCATGGTTCCGAGATAATATCCAATGGCTCGAAAACCACATTTGATTCCGGAAATGCCGCGCGGTAATAATCATACTTTGATGAAGGGATAGCAATCACCAATCGAATATCTCGGTCTTTAACCAATTCGCGGTATGTATCCGTATGAAAAAAATTTTTTGCGCGGATACCGTTATAAATTGAAAGAAAAATAGTTTTTTGCATAAAAAGATAATACGAGGAATAATCCTTAGGATTTACGACGCATTTCGTACTTCTTCTTCCACTCCTAGTATAGGAGGGGTTAAGGGGAGGTAGGTGCGGAGAGTACCCCTCCTAACCTCCCCTATTCTAGGGGAGGAACTAAACACGTAAGTCCTAATCCTATTATAACTGCGAAACGAGTTCTTTGAGTATGCGCTCTGACGCCTTGCCGTCTAATTTAGAACACAATGTTTGACGCAAAAGTTGCCGTTCTTGAGATGCATACAGAGGATCTTTAAAATACCTGTCCAAAATACAAAAAAGGTCATCAAACGAGTAGGCGGTCTTCATGGCTCCTGTTTTACGCACGTCTTGAAAATGCTCAAATTGCTCGAATCTGCGGATAGAACGGGAAAACGATCGTTTGTGGTATCCGTCAAATGCAACCGCAACCAATGGTCGATCAAGCACCGTAGCCTCCAGTGCCATCGTCGTATAGACCGCCAAGACAACGTCGGCATGCCGCATAATATTGATAAAATCCACGCTTTCTTTTATATTGCCCCAAAAATCAGGCCGGTAAAATACCACGCGCGGGTGATGCTCGAATCTATTGAATTTCTCTTCATCAAATTCCTTATCCTTGCTTCTTCCGCCCAAATACGGGCGGATAACAATTCGTGCGTCAATCCCAAATCTTCCCTCGTCCATCCACTTGATCATAGTCTCAATCACATCCGGCTCATCGGGGCAATAACTGCTTCCCGAAACATAAAGAATGTATTTTGTATCACGAGGAAATCCAAGGCGCGCAAGCGTTTCTTCTCTCGTATGCTCATACGCTCCGTTCACAATAAAATCAAAATGAGGATAGCCGACCGTCGTCATCTGCGGTGCGTCGTATGCCTGGTACAAAAGAGCGGCATGACCTACCTGCTCGCTTGGAATAAGCAACTTGTCTGTATGGAGAGGAAGAAAATATTTATCCAGATGATCCCATCCCGCGGGCATGCCGATCGTTTTAATTCCATGGCGTTTTGCCTGTGCAAGCAAAAGCGTATCAAACCATCCATAAAGATGCGGAACAAAAACTATATCCGGCGCATACAAGTCAAAGTATTTCTTAAACGGCTGTTCCGGAAAGATACGAAAAAAAATCAAAGGCACGAGCGTTGTTTTCACCGCACGCAGACGGCCGAATGTAAAAGCGATACAAAATTTTATCGGGGCTAAATACCAATTTCCCCCGGCAGGCGGTTCGTCCGGACGCGTGCCCATCGTAGCCATAAGCTTTGTCGTGCCGGTATAAATCAAATATGAATAAAAAAACACAAATGCTTTTTGCAGTATTGTTTTTGACTGTGGGATGTCAGCAGGCTCAAGTATCAGGCGCTCATGAAGCTTTTCTCCGATAACAGGCATATACTTCTCGCGCACGCGGCTCGGCACCAATATGACAACGCGGCACTCTTTTTCTTTTTCAAGAAATTCATGCACGCGATCAAAAAAACTGCCCGGAAAAAAGAAGAGATTCCGAAATACCGCCTGCGATGACAAACTCATAAGAATTGTTTTCATAAAAAATTTTTGATAACTTCCGCTACGCGCTCACCCGATTTTCCATCGGTAAACTGTGCCTGTTTATTTACAATTCGCGCACGCCCCTCTTTCATGCGCTCGGGAAATTTAAGAGACATGGCAATTGCCTCAAATAATTCTTTTCTGCTCTGTACTCTCCAGATACCTTTGAGCGCATCAAGCTCTCTTAAATGATCCCAATCAAAAAAACGTTTTGCCGAATCCCAGTATGATACCTCCCGCTCATCAAAACCAACGGCAATAAGAGGCTTATCAAAAATTGCAGCTTCAATAAAAAATGTTGTGTAGAGAGCTATGACCGCATCGGCATGGGCAAGCGTATTGTTAAGAAAGGATATCGTATGTTTATCAAATTCCCAAGAATCGCGACCTTGTCCTACATGGGACATCGCAGGCATCACAAGGCATCCGAGATCATCTTTGATATGCCGTATCTTTTCCGGTGAAAAATCATAGCGCGGATGGGCGCGCAAAAAAACCTGAACATCTTTTTGAATTTCTCCTTCGCGCATACCGTCACCGATCATCCTGATAATGCCAAAATCAATGTGCAGTCCCGCCTTACCCGACACCGCGTATAGAATCAACTTTTTTGATGTATCTCCGCCAATGCTTTTTATAAATTCATCGCGACCCATGATCCCTGTTTTTCGGAAATACCGGTCATACTGGGGAATGCCCGTTACATGCATGCGTTCGCGGGGAAAGTCCGTATAGCGCCATACCTGCTCCATTGTATCACTTGTATGAACCATCAAATGGCTCGGAAATACACGCAGTATTGTTTTGCTATGCAGATTATCCCAACTTAAAATCATACCGATTGTGGGAATAGTACGTTTTTTTGCTTCTTTTAACAAACGAAAATCCGTATACATCATAGAGGGACAATAGACAAGATCCGGCTTCCATTTTTCTAATACTCCTGCAAACGTATTACTAGGCAAAATCCGATACGCCACGCGGATCGCTTCGCGCCACCAAGAAAATCGGCCTAAGCGCCAAAGTATCCGCCGCATGGCATAAATTGCCATGCGTTTAAGAAGCCATTTCTGTCCGCGCGTTCTTACAAAATCTGTTTTCTGCAAGAGTGTTACCGTATGCGAATGGATGCTCGCAGTCTCAATGAAACGAAAAAAACGTTCACTTACAAAAAATCGCGTCTCCGGCAATACGTCAAAAATTACGCGCTCGCTTGAAAATTCTTTCCGATAATACTCGACTTTTTCCCTTGGCGCTAGAAATACCAACTGCAAATCTGTTTTTTGCTTCAAAACGAAAAAAACATCCGTACGAAAAAAATTGCGTACAAAAAAACTATTATCGAATTTTATAAGAAGTGTTTTCATGACAAAACCTTGCGAATCCCGCGGGTATTAAGAAATGCGATAAGTTCTTGTGCCATTCTTTGTCCTGCTTTCCCGTCGAACCGAAAAAACCAAAGCTCGCGAATACGCGCTCTCCCTTCTTGGTCTGCTCGTGGATTAATAAGATATTCGTGAATCGCCTTCAAAAAGTCCTCCTTGGTTGTCACGTGGCGCACTCCGTGCGTGGTAAACAGTTTCTGGATATGATCACATCCGTAGCTCCATACACCTTCATACATGCTCCGGCGCACAGTAGGATACAAGTCAACGGTTATCACCGGCTTATCAAAAAAAGCTGCATCAAGAGAAATGCTCGTGGGTCCAGTGATCACAAGATCGCTGTAATAAAGAGAATTAATGAGACGCTGGTCATCTTCCGGACGTATCTCCCGATCTGCAAATTCACTTGGCTTAAAGCGCTGTCCCGGACGATCAAAAATCATGTGTGCGGGTTTTACAAAATCTACCAGTCGCACATTTTCATCCGGAGGAAAGCGCACCAGTATATTCGCATCCACAGTACCAAAAATTTCCATAACATACTGGTCAATATCGTTCGTCCGTATCAGCATATCGCCAACCGGCGCATAAAGAATTAATTTTTTATCCGGATCAAGTCCGAGATCACCAAAAAATTGCGCACGCGTCCGATCGGGACCCTTAAGATAACGATCATAATGGGGATTACCCACGATTGTTATTTTTTCCCCAGGATAATCATATAAATCAATAACACCTGATTTAAGCGTATCTGACCCCACAAGAAGCCGATCTGGAAGCACGCGCAAAATTCTCTGTGTCACATTATCCCATGAGCGCAACATGGCAATCACGGGTATGTGATTACGCCTCGCATCATGCAAAAGACTTACGTCATTCTCATTCTGCGGATCGGTGGAAAATATAATATCAGGGTGATACTTCTCAATCACATCAGTAAAAAATCCATGGGGACAAAACCATGCATCAAGCGTGCGCACTGCCCGCCTTACGGAATGTGAACGACCTAGAAACGCAAACGAAACGGCGGCAGCGTAACGGAGCAGATTTCCATTCCAATAGTATTCGTATCCCCTTTTAATGGATGCGGTTTTTGTATTAAACAAAAAAACTCCCAGCCGCTTAAAAAAAATACCTAAAAATTTCTTTGAAGACTGATATGTCTTTATCCCTTCGACTATGATATGAGAACCGGAGAAGCGTTCACGAAAATAGTCAACTTTATACAAAGGCACCAAAAGGACAATCCGAATATTCCCTGACTGCACGAGCAGAGAGAGAACATCGGTGCCAAAGATATTGCGCGAAATATGAGGATGGAAGCTCGTTATAAAAATTGTTCTCATATCAATGCTCCAATGCGTACCGAGCGAGCCGAGAAAGCTGTGTTATATCGTCGCGTACTATAAGACGATGCTTTGCAAGCGAAGCTTTGGAATAATAAGTACCCGTATACATAAATCGAGGTTGTGATGTCGTGTATCCGCCTTTATGAAGCCCGCTCGTATCGGCAAAAATAACTGTTCCTGCAGGCGCAGTGCATGTTGTTACCGCCGAAGATGGAATCACTTTTTCAACCGCACCCGCCTCCGGATACATTGCCGCCGGAGGCGTTTGAGGAAACACGCGACCAAATTTTCCTCCCGGCTGCGATCCTTTAATATAGGTAAACGGACCCGCATCGGGCTTCAACACATCTGTCATATAAATAAAAATCTTGAGCATTCTCTTGTCTTCCGGATCACGGTGCCATCGCTGTGAAAAATATTCCGTAGCGCCTGCGGGAACGGGCAGAGTTACGCGCAGAGAAAATCCTCTTAATTTGGGAGCTAGTCCCATATAGCCTCCCGCGATACGCAATGTCTTCTCGTGCAGACTTGCTTGTATAAAAGGATTTGAAAGATCGGGAATCGTATCATTACCCGTAGATCCGTAGGGTTCCACGATAAAATCTTTAACATATTTTTTTGATCCTTTCCTTACGCCCCCGCTTGCGATGCGCTCATCAATCATACGATTATGGGATGCGATCTCTTCTTGGATGCGCGGATGCGCGACTGCTTCATTGGTAAATGATTGAAGATCGGTTAAATTGATTCCGGGAAAAAGTTCCGCTACCGAAGTAACCGCAATGCCATCACGGGCAAGATCGGCAACTATTTTTCCTACCAACGGATCAGTTTCTTTTTTTTCCTGATTCCATACACGGCGCGGCTCATTATTCAAATAATAATACCACACCGGCCATATATTACGGGTGGAGCAATACATTCGAAAAAGATTGTCTTTGATAGTGCGTACGTATGACATGCTATTATATGAGGACATACACACTTGGTCTTTTATTCCCCTCCTATCCTATGAGGGGTTAGGGGAGGTAGCTCAAAGTGATATATGGTGCTACCTCGCTCCTTGCCTCCCGCTGATATCGCAAGAGCGGAGGATAACCGCCTATGCTAGGGGAGGAACAAGATGCGTAAATCCTATATATAAGTTTACTCCTTTTATACGCCGATGCTAGTGCTTATAAAACGCCATATTCTTAATGCTTGTTACTCTTTTCAGCCTCATGAAAAAGTGCAAGCATGGCATCTGTATACCGTTGCCATGATATATTTCGCTCCACAAAAGTCCTTCCTTCCCGACTAAGCTTGGTATAAAAATCAGGACTGGAACATATCTGCTCAACTGCAGCCGCAAGAGCAATCGGTGACTTCGGGGGCACGAGAAGAGCGTTTTGTTTGTCTGTCAAGACTTCGCTTGCTCCGACAGTTTGGGACACGATAACTGGAAGACCTGACGACATAGCTTCAAATACCGAGAGGCCCCAGCCCTCAAAATGATGAGAAAAAACAAATATATCATGTTCTTCATATGCGTTGCGAAGATCTCTTTCACTCACTTTTCCGGCAACACGGACATAATCGGTTAACCCTCTATTTTGAATCAAATTAAAAATTTTTTTAACATATTCCGATTTGGGAGAAAAATCTCCTATTATAGTTAATGACATGTTCATACCCGCATCCCGCAATATCTTAACCGCTTCAATAATATCTTCAAATCTGCGTTGAGGGAAAAAAATACCTGTTGTCAACAACCGCACCCCCGTACCTCTGCCCGGCACGCGCTCCACATAAGGAAAAGAATTAATATCTATCCCGCTACGCACCGTATGCGCCTCTTTCCCAAAAAAAATTTTAACCCACGCGCGATCGCGATCATCAAGTGTTGCAATACTATCTTGCGCTCTGATAAAAAATAATATTTCCCACCAGTCAAGTAATCGGGCAATTATATTCTTTATCACACGCGGCTTGAAATCGGGATTTATCTCCTTCTCCCGCATAAGAGAAAACATTCGCGTTGGCAGATCATTCATCATCCAAACCGAAGGAATACGACGTATCCGTTTCTTGGCATAATAGGCAACTCGATAACTTATTTGATCATGAGGATTTAAAACATCGGTGTCATGATCAATAAGAGCCGCAAGATGTTTTGCCCACCTGTTCTCATGCCAAAAAAGAAAACGTGAGTTTGCAGGATAGCTCCCCAGAGCAGCTACATCAAGACCCGTAAGCTCATCTTCATAACAATCACCCGGCGAATATAAAAAAGTATAGAGCTTGACTATATGCCCCCTGCGTTTTAATTCGCGCGCCAAACAAATTGCTTGGCGCTGTGCCCCTCCTGTAACATTGAGTTTTCTCACAATGATCGCGATTTTCATATTACGTTGGCATGTGCGCTCAAGAGACTGTTGAAGAAGTCTCTTTCGTCGCGAGATTCCAGAATTTCGAGCGAAAATGATGAAGGGCGAGGAGGCGTATACAGAGTATACGTCGACGAGTCCTGAATCATTTGCAGCCGAAATTATGGAATCGTAGCAGAATATGGACTTCTTCAGCAGTCTCTAAACACCTTGAGCATCGCCTGCGCCGACTGTTTCCATGATATATTCTTTTCAACAAATGCCCTGCCCTCGACGCTCATATGTTCATATAATTCCGGACTGTCAATCAAACGCGCAATTGCGGCGGCGATTTCTTCCGGAGACTTGGGCACTACAAGCAATGCATTTAATCCGTCAGTCAATACTTCCGCCGCGCCCGCGGTTTTTGAAACAATAACAGGCAGACCGCTTGCCATTGCCTCAAAACACGCAAGACCCCAGCTCTGCAAATGATTCGGAGAAACATAGATATCATGCGACGCATAATTCTCGCGCAGCTCGTCTTCACTTATATGCCCTAAAAATACAACCCTCTTCTCTATACCAAGCTCGGAGACAAGAGCGCGCAAACGCTCATGATACGACAGATATTCGTTATTGCTGGTATATCCTCCCACTATTGTGAGCGTGGCATCATATCTTTTATCTGAAAGAATTTTTATTGCCTGTATGGCATCTTCATATCTCCTATGTACAAAAAAAATCCCTGCCATAAGTATGCGTGCGCCGTCTGCCGTAATTTTTTTATTCGATATGAAAGGAAATTTTTGTATATCAAGACCGCTGCGCACGACAACGGCATCTTTTCCAAAATACTCGCGCGCCCATTCTTTCGTCCTTTCATCAAGTACCGCCATACCTTCATGCGGCTTGATAAAATACCTCACTTCATAAAAATCAACGACCCAATTAAAAAGTTTTTGCTTGAATGTCGGACGATACCGCGAATCAAACTGGCTCCTGCGCCACGCAATCCAAGACTTTGTCAAAATATCGCTCATCATCAATACTGACGGCGTATTCTTTATTAATTTTTTATAATATGCAGCTACGCGAAACCCCAGACGGTCATGGGGATTTAATATATCTGTTTTTGGGTCAATGAGGCATGCAAGCGCGCGGGCGGCTTTATTTTCTTCTTTTGCATACGCGACATAATTTAAAAATCCTAATAATCGTCTTTTTTTTGTCCGTGACGGCTTCAATGCATCGGGTAACGTGACAATACGGAGCTGGTCGAGTAAATCAGGAAAACATTTATCATGATCATAGTTTATAGTATAGACCGTTACCTCATGTCCGAGTTCCTGGAACGCAACTGCAAAAGAGAGAGCCTGTCGTTGGCTCCCTCCTATTCCGTTTAACTTTGATTCGATGAGTGCGATTTTCATTTTCTATGACTATCCGAATATCGTTTAACATCCGCATCCACCATCATCTTTACCAGATCTTTAAAATCAACTTTAGGCGTCCATCCGAGTTTCTTGCGCGCCAAAGATGCATCGGCTTCGAGATGATAGACCTCTGCCGGCCGCAAGAATTGCTTATCAATCTTGACATGCTTTTTCCAATCAAGTCCCACGTAATTAAACGCTTCTTGCATAAATTCTTTGACCGTATGAGTTTGTCCAGTTCCGATCACATAATCTTCCGGGATTTTTTGCTGAAGCATGAGCCACATGGCTTCTACATAGTCGCCGGCAAATCCCCAATCCCGAGCCGTATCAAGGTTCCCAAGCCGCAGTTCTTTATCAAGACCTATATTAATTCGCGCTACACCATCGGTAATTTTACGCGTAACGAATTCAAGCCCCCTTCGCGGCGATTCATGATTAAATAAAATTCCCGATGCGGCAAACAGACCATATGACTCACGATAATTCACGGTGATCCAATGCGCATAAAGTTTTGCCACACCGTAAGGACTGCGCGGATAAAATGCTGTACGCTCATTTTGGGGCACTACATTGACCGCGCCAAACATTTCCGAACTCGATGCCTGATAAAATTTGATTTTCGGATTTACCTGCCGAATCGCCTCAAGCATACGCGTCACGCCAAGTCCGGTAACTTCGCCAGTAAACACCGGCTGCCTCCATGATTCTCCGACAAACGATTGCGAGGCAAGATTATATATTTCATCGGGCTTTGCCTGCTTGATCGCATGAACAAGAGATGCCTCATCAAGCAAGTCACCCGATAGAAGTGTAATCTTTGAAAGAAAATCCTTTACATTCACATGATTCTTGTTGCTGCTGCGGCGCTCCAAACCATACACGCGGTACCCCTTTTTAAGTAAAAACTCCGCCAAATATGAGCCATCTTGCCCCGTAACACCAGTAATCAATGCTGTCTTTTTTTTCGTGTTCATATATATATAACGCCCAATTTCCTTGCCGAGTAACTCATTTTATGGATATACTATACTATATAATATGGAAGAAAAGAGCGCAAAAAAATTAAATCTGGGGTGCGGCGTGGACATCAAACACGAATGGATTAATCTTGACTCCGCGGATATACCGGGCGTTGATGTCGTCCATAATATTGAAAAACTCCCGCTGCCGTTTGCGGGTGAGGAATTCGATGAAATTCTTGCTCAAGATGTGCTTGAGCATGTTGAGTACATCCCCGTGCTCCACGATCTCCACCGTATTCTTAAAACCGGCGGAAATTTAAGCATACGCGTACCTCACTTTACGTCAAAAAATAATTTTGTAGACCCTACGCATCGACGAAGTTTTTCCGTCAACACATGGGATTTTTTCGTTAGAAGTCCTGCCGCAAGCAAACACATTGAAAAAGAACGATCCTACTATTTTGATTTTGCGTTTGAAAAAGTGGAAAACCGCCGTATCACATTTGAAAAAAGCTCCCGTATTTTTTTCTACAACCGAATTGCTGAATGGTTTTTTAATATATCTCCGCACATGCAATCTTTTTATGAATCAACGGGATTTTCGCGCATATTTCCTGCAGAAAATATCTTAATCACGCTCATAAAATAAGAAACTTGTTATCGAGCAAAGCAACAGTGAAGTCGAGAAATCTTCATATGGTAACTTCTCGATAAACTCAAAGAATATCTATTTCTAGATATAAGGGATTATTTTCAGCTTATGAAATAAGTTTTTTATACAGTTCAATATATTCCCCAGTTCTCTTCTTCCATGTACATTCTTTTACAAATGCAAGCGATGCGGCGCGCATTTTTTTTTGGAGTTCTCTATCGCGCAAAATTGTAAGCATCGCATTGGCAAAATCTTGCGGATCACGTGTGTCCACAAGAAGTCCATTTTTATCTTCACGCACTGCATCATCCACACCGCAATTTTTTGCACCTACGACCGGCAACCCCGTGGCAGCAGCTTCCAAAAAAACAAGCCCAAATCCTTCAACATCGTGATTGACATTTTGCGAGAACAAGCAAAAAAGTTCTGCTTGTGTATATACATCAGCAAGCTGCTCATCTGTGTGCACATCTTCAAGAATATGCACTTTGTCTTCCAGCTGAAGTTCTGTGATAAGATTCTTGAGGCGCTGATAGTAATCGTCTTTATATTTTTTTCCTACGATCACATAGCGTAAATCAGGAAATTCTTTTGCGACTTTTGCAAACGACTTAATGCTGAAATGATATCCCTTACGCCAGCGTAATTGCCCGACACTTACTATATATGGCTGATATTGCTTCATGGGGTATTGCATCCCATCTGCCCGTTCAAACTTCTCCGTGTCTACGCCATGATTGATAATCGTAATGGCAACACTTGGAATTTTTTTTAAAATCTCATCTCGCGTAAATGTGCTAATTGCCGTCACTCTATCGGCGTGCTTGTACGCATAGCGAAGAAGTAACGCGTATTTCCATTGATAGAGCGGAATAATCCCGCCGCTTCCCGCCGCGGTGATAATTACTTTTTTGCCAAGCCCTTGAGAAAGCAATACGGCAATAACTCCATAAGGGAATGCATCAAGCGCATGAATAACATCGCATTCTTTCATCATGTTTCGGATTGTCCGCCATTGCCGCAAAAGTTTTAATTTCTGCGGATAAAGAATCGGAGTTTCAAAGGATTGACCGCTGGGTACGCTGGTCAATGCCGCAACATCGCATTTCAAATCTTCACGAATCCCTCGGATTAACCGCAACGAAAAAACGCCTGCCCCGTTATCTTGCTGTAAATTATGCGTCAAAAAAAGTATCTTCATTTTGTTATTGCCTCAATCATTTCCCTCCCCGCCTTTCCCCATGAAAATTTCTTTGCCTGCTCGTGGCCGTTGCGGATCAACTCTTCCCGTAATTCCTTGTCGCGCACGATACGGATCATCGCATCTGCCAATTCATCTACCTGCGCCGGATCCACAAGCAATGCTGATCCGTTTTGGCATATCTCGCCCAGTGACGTTGATTTAGATGTAATCACCGGCGTGCCGCACGCCATAGCTTCCAGCACCGGATACCCAAATCCTTCAATAAAACTGGCAAATACCAATGCCCGCGCTCGCCGATATATATAGGAAAGCTGCCCGTCATTAAGGTGCCCGATAAAATGCACTCTGTCTTCTATGCCCTCGTCTGCGATATATCGCTTCATCTCATTAACATATTCGCCTTCTGCTCGTCCCCCCAACACAAACGCATACTCCGGATTTTTTTCGCATATTGCGCGAAACGCCCGCACGACATTAAACACATTTTTTCGCTGCTTCATTACGCCGACAAAAAGAAAAAAATTCTCCGGCACATCCATGACCTGTTCCGCCGACGCGCATATATCTTTAAATCCGCATAGAACCACGCGAATTTTTTCTGGCGCGATAGAGAAAAGTTTTATTGTATCTTGCTTGGTGGCAGCCGATATCGCCACAATCAAATCAGCGCGCAGAAGCGACCGGCGATGATACCAAAATGTAAACCAATTCATTAAAGTTGCTTTCAATCCTCGCGGAGGAAAATAGTAATACGCAAAATCAAGCGCAAGCACGACTGATCGTTTTGGCTTATATAAAAGCGGAACTACGGGCGTATTAAAAATTATTACATCGCATGAGGGGGCAGTGCGCAGCCGATCAAGCCAGAGCAAACCGCCGCCGAGCATATACACCTTCCAGTTCGCGCCTAAAAATTCCGGCATAATGCGGGGTGCATGTTTTAAAAAAATAATATACTCGTTCTCGCGATCAACAGCGAGCATCCCCTTGGTGAATTCAAAAATCGTACGGGCAAGACCCGCCGGCTGATCTTCACCATAAGGATGGAGCACGATACCTATCTTCATATGCGTTGTGTGGTAAACTCAATAATACTCTTACTGCGTTTTTCCCATGAAAAATCTTGTACTTTTTTAAACGCATGTTCCGCGCGATCCTTCATCTCACTCTCATGAAAAAATGCATAATGTATCTTTGCCGCCAAATCTTTTGCGTCATCCGGCTCATACATCAAGGCTTCCTTCTCTGTCACAATTTCTCCATTTGCAGGCGTACGGCTCGCGATGATCGGCGTATGACTTGCCATATATTCAAAAAACTTCATGGGCGAAGTATGCAAGTATGAATAATCATTCCTCTTTGTGCCCAGCACAAGCAATATATCCGCTGCCGCAAGCCACGTCGGAATTTCTGCAAACGGATAATGCCCCATGCAATGGATCGATTCGGAAATTTTTTTTGCGCCTGACGCGGCTATAAGATCTTGAGATGAACCGCCGACAAAATAAAATGCAGCATCTTGTCCAAGCAGTGAAATTGCCTCAAGAGCCGTATCCAATCCTTTCCATTCATAAAATTTTCCTACATACAGGACAATCGGCTTGTCCGAAGCAAGGTTTAGTTTCTTTCTTGCATCAGTTCGGGACAATACAGATGCAAACATTGCCATATCAATGCCATTGGGGTGCACAATGATCTTTTTCGGATCAATGGAGAATATTTTTGACAGCTCCTCTTCAATAATACCGTTAATCGTAATAATGCCCGCTGTGAAATAGAAAAGCAATGAGAACAAGAAGCTCTTTTGTTTTGCATCGTGAATCTCGCAGATATATGGCACGCCGATAAATGGAATAAGAAAAAAGGAAAACTGATCAATATCGGTCATGTAAACGATAAACGCTTCACCGCGCACGCGCTTTTTTAAAAAATACAAAAAATATCCGAACGCAAATGAAACCGAAGCAATAAAAAATCCTGCACGCCCTTTTACGTACCAATCAATGACCCGTATCTTTTTCAACGGAATATCAACGCGCAGCCCGTAAAAATCTTTGAGTGAAATTGAAACTGTTTGTCTCTGCGGGACCACGAGCTCAAGATCAATCCCCTGCTCAATAAATGCCTCGCACATCTTGGCAAGCTGAATGCCGTGGGCTTTTTCCGTAGGCATGCGGGCATTAGCGATATAATAAATTTTTTTATTGAGATTCATTTGGAACACTATTCACATCAATCATAAAAATGAGATTAACATCTCATACTCGTCATTCTGAAGCGTTGCGTAGGAATCTCAATCGCGGCTCAACGAACAGAGATTCTTCGCTACGCTTAAGAATGACACGCGAGGGGATATTAGTCTCATTTCAGTAGTGTGCGCTCTATAGCTGCTAGTCTCTGATCTCTAGCCTCTACGCCACAATCCGCTTCAATAATTTTTCCTCGCTTGCTGCCCAATTCATTAAAGTCTTGAGTCCTTTATCAAACGAAATCTGCGGCTCCCAACCAATATCCTGTTTTATTTTATCAATATGAGAAATATATACTTTTTGATCCCCCGGCCGCCAATCGGCAAATGAATATGGTATTTTTTTGCCAATCATTTTCTCAAGCCGGCCGATAGCACCCAGTACAGAAGACACTTCTTTTGCACCGCCCCCGATATTGTAAATGCGGCCCGAAACTTTTTTTGGATTGCGTATTGCCATCTCGTACAACCGCGCCAAATCTTGGACATGAAGCACATCGCGCGTCTGATGCCCGTCGCCATAAATCGTAATCGGACGATTGAGCAACGAAGATATGACAAACCATGCAACCCATCCCTGATCCTCGACGCCAAACTGATGGGGTCCATAAATACAGGACTGCCGAAATACTACTGTTGACATTCCGTAGATACGCGCATAATCATGCATATATTGATCTGCCGCTCCTTTGCTGCACCCATACGGCGAATGAAAATCAACTCCGTGGTGCTCCGCAATACCTGCCTCGTATTCTTTATAGCGATACCCCGCATCCGTAAGCATCACTTCCGCGTGATCCATATTGCCGTATACCTTGTTAGTGGAGGCATAAATCATAAGCGGTTTTTTTGGTGACATGCGCGCTGCCTCAAGCACGTGCAATGTTCCCTGCGCGTTTACTAAAAAATCATGATACGGGTCCTGCACCGAGGTGGTAACCGCAACTTGCGCGGCAAGATGTACTACTGCATCAGCCGCAACAACCGCGCGGTCGAGCTTCTTTCTATCCGTCACCACATCTCCCCGTATAAAGGTAAATCCTTTTCCCCATTTTTTTCGGAGCCATTTGAGATTTTCTTCAGATCCCTTGCGTGATAAATTATCGAAAAGCGTAACTTGATATTTTTTCGAGAGAAGATAATCTGCGGTATTGGTACCGATAAAACCGGCGCCGCCGGTTATAAGAATATGTTTTTGCATAAATTACTGTTTATTTATTATATATAACGGCACAGATCTGCCGTTTGTCACGATCACGTTATCTCTTAAAAGAAAAAGAATGCTGGTTATGGTGGTATCAAGACTGTGATGATCAAGTACAATCTGGCGCAATGCTTTATTTGGACGCGCTTCTGTGCTCAACTGTTTGATCCGCTCGGCAAAAAACTCAGGATTCGTATGATCAAGAAAATAGGCATCAGGCACAATAGCGCGATACGATTCGTTTGCCGTCAGAATCGAGAGTCCGCATGCCATTGCCTCAAACACCGCCTTATCAAGCGATCCGGTTCCTGATACGTTAATAAATATATCATGATCCTGCAACAATTTCGGGATTCGAGAATAACCGGCACTCCCAAGAAAATTGATATGCCCAGAGAGATGTTTTTCGGCAACAAGGCGCTTGAGTGATTCAAGATATGAAAAATCACGCGGCAATATCGGACCTCCCACGATCGAAAACGACCAACCCTCCGGCCATATCTTCAATCCAACCGCACACGCATTAATAATTTGTTCATAATTTTTAATCGGAGAAATTCTGCCCACCGTGATAAGTTTAAGTTTTTTCTTCTCGCCCAGATCAGCATGATGTTCCCGGAATTTAAATAAATCGGTATTAATAGCTTGACCCGTATAGATAACTTTTTTTGACGGCATACGAAAACCTTCCGGAGAAGATGTTGCAATAAAATCAACTAACTTTTCTGCAAGCTTAAGGCGATACGTCACACTTTTATGCGCATACCATAGAACTGAACGTTTCTTCAGGGACAGAAGAAACGGCATTGCGGCAATGACAAATTCCGGAATCTGATGAAAAAAAACCGCATCGCACGCGGCGTAATGACGACAAAAAAGTTCAAAAAAAGTTTTGAGCCGAAAAAATCTTCCCGCATTATGTTCTTTACCCAAGCTGTATACTTTCACATGAGACGGAAAATCAATTGTGCCAACATATGAAGTTATAATCGTCACTTCGTCAAATTTCAACGCAAGCCGCTCAAACCAATAATAAAACGCGCCGAGATTCTCGTCTTCTTGATCAACTTTTTGTGTAACGATGAGTAAATGCATAAGGATAAGTAGTAGGAATTAACTTGCCGCCCACTCAATGTCGGCGAGCCTCGCCCTTCTGAGGCGGGTAGCTTATAGAAACAATTTTACTTTTCTTTCCTACAAGCTATTGAATGCAACAGTCAAAACTCTTTTTCCATTCGATGTAATATTCTTCTTTTGTGCGAGGGCTAAGATTTAATACCGTTTCCTGCGCCGCTCGAGCAAATTGAGTCTTCATTTCCGGATGCGCATAAAAATCAATTATAGCCGATACAAGAGCTGATTGGTCCGCCACAGGAATTATGCGACCATTGATTCCATCATGCACCACTTCTTGCGCTACACCCACATCAGTCATCAATACGGGAAGGCCTGAAGCCATAGCCTCAATTACTGCCCTCCCCCATCCTTCAATATAAGACGGAAGAACCAGCAGGTCAAAAGATCGGTAAAACGCATGCATATCCTTCCGCCAGGGTTCAAGAAATACATTGCGAGATAAGTTAAATACGGTAATGAGCGATTGGTAATACGCTTTATCGGGTCCATCGCCTACGATAATCAAAATCGCAGGAGGATACGCCTTTACCACTTCAGTCATTGCACGAATCAACATGCTAAAATTTTTTTCTTTATCAACAAAACGGCCGACAGCGATCATCGGACATGGTGAATGACGCGTGCGCGCATCTTTCACTATGCGCAATCCATGATGCATAAATTTTTCTCTATCGGTAAAAATCGGCACTACGGTTATCTTGGATTCCGCAATAGATAACTCTCTCATAAGAGAACTTGCGATGCGGCGGGACACCACACGTATGCAGTCAGCACGGGGAAGCAAGAGTCGCGCAAAAATATATTTAATTCTCGCTCCTATTCCCGCACGCCGATACCATTGACTCATAATGTCCGTATGAACCTGCAGCTGAAGGCGCGCATGAATTGAGCGTGCAATCATATAGGCAATCAGACCCAGTTCATCAGGACTTTGCGCCGTCACTACATCTATGGAATAACGCGCCGCAATTGACCGCGCCGCGCGATATGCATTGATACGCGCGGTAACTTTATTTCCCGTTGCCGGATGAATAAAAAGATTTCCATACGCATGCGGCATGTCTGCATATCCGGTAAGCACTACGATATGAAGTTCATCACATACGGCCGCATAGGATCTCATGCGCTCATGAGCCTCGCTTGTTTCATCCATTATTCCATTGTCTCCGGAAATCATAAGAATCTTCATAGGTTTGAGATATAACTGGCTGTCGCATTCACCATGCGTTTAGGCGTATAGCGAGAAGCATGTGCAACTGCCGCGTTGCGTATCACTCTTTTTTTATCCTCCGGTAACGCAAGCGCTTCTTGAATCGTCTGTATGATTTCCCCATGATCATCAAGACTAAACAAAAAACCGTTTGTATCATGCTCCACGAGTTCGGGATTGCCTCCGACATCACTTACAACCACAAGCGCCCCCATAGCCATTGCCTCAAGAATCGTATGAGACAAGCCCTCATATGCCGTGGCAAGCACAAATGCATCAGCCGCTTTAATAATCTTAAGAAGATCCTCATGCGCAACAGACCCGACAAGCTTAATGTAATCGTTCAATCCTTTTGCTGCAATTGCGGACTCAAGCTGCTCTTTTTGCGGTCCGGATCCCGCAATCAAAAGTACAGCATTCTTATGATTTCTGATAATTTCTGGCATCAGTTCGATAAGGATATCAAATCCTTTCCACGGGACTAAACGGCCTGCGGATACCAAGACTGTGCCGGAGAGCGACAGAATTTTTCTTAATTCTTCGCGCGATTCGGCAATAACCTCAAGCTCCTCGGCATTTGCAATAACTTCTATTTTTTGCGCATCAATGCCCCACGCGGTAACCACTCGTTTAAGATATTCACTTGGTACAATAATGCCTCGTGCATGGCGCGCAGTAACATATTGAATTCTGCGCAAATATCCGATCCGTCCGCCGTATGATTTTTTTAAAAAATCATCAAGAAGTTCAGTTACCCCAAACCGCTGAATCCCCTGCTCCCATGCATAATCTCCTACGATTTTTACAATAAAAGACTTATGCAATACCAATGCGGCTACCATTGCCGGAAATCCTACGCTCACAGGATCAAGAGCAAGTATATAATCATAACCCCTTGCACGCGCAAGCACCTTAAAAAAATAAACTGCATGCCGAACGATTTTCGGAAATGCGCGCACATCGCTGAAACGAAGCACGCGCACGCCAATACCCGCATCCAGGAAATGATCTGTAAGAATGTGCGCGTATGTTGCCGGACCTCCAATCTCGGGCGGATACAATGGCGTTGTAATCAGTACACGCTTGCGAACTGCCAATAACTTTTTAAAAAGTTCTTCATAAGATTGCGCAATCGCATTCCATGAAAACTTTTCTTCCGCCAAACGCCTGCCAACTTTACGCATATGGGCAGCAACATTATCATCGTTACACAGCGTAAGAATCTTTTCTGCAAGATCATGAGGATCGTCAACATTGCAAAAAATCCCGGTTTTCCCGTCATGAATGATATCCGGAATTCCTCCGACGCGAGTCCCGATGATCGGAATGCCCACGGCTAATGCCTCCACAAATGAATTACCCATGCCCTCGGATCGGGATGCGCGCACGAATATATCAGCTTTACGCAAATAAAAAGGAATTTCTTCGTAAGGTACGCTGCCTAAAAAAATAACATCATGGGATAGATCGAGCTCTTTTGTGAGTCTCTCCAATGCATCACGGTCGGGTCCGTCGCCAATTACATAACATTTGATGGACGGAATTGTTTTTTTTACCTCTGCAACCGCACGAATAAGAACATCCACGGCATTTTTTTTTACCAGACGGGAGGTAGTGATTATGACACGCTGACGCATCTCGATTTTTTTTATATTAAAATCCGCATTTCGGAATTCAAATAATGATGTGTCAACGCCGTTGGGAATAATTTTTTCCACACCGGCAAAACCGTATGCATGCGCCGTGTTCATAAGATAAGACGAAATCGCTGTCACCGCATCCGCAGCTCTTAAAATATGGCGAAAGGATAGACCGATAAAACCGCCTCGGGCGCGGGCAAGTCTTGTTTCTCCATCCCCATATTGAACCGTGCACACAAAAGAAATTTTTGAAAAAATAATCTTGAAAAAAAATCCCAATACCGCTCCTTGAGAAATATCCATGCCCCATACAAGAAGAGATTCTCGTGTTATTCGTTTCCATGGATTAGGTATCTCGCCTGCGTATGCAAGCCTTGCTATCACAAACATACCGGCAAAGGGAAGCAGCCATTTATCAATCTTGCTCCCGAAACCTACGCGAATCACTAATCCCTCGGACATAATTTCGCGTTTCGCAAGATTACGTTTTTGCCGTGCGGCAATGATAATGAAATCAAACGTATCGCAAAGCCGCTTGCTCACTTCCTGAATAGCAATTTCTGCTCCTCCTATAAAAGGAAGATAACTCGTGGTACATACGATAATTTTTTTCTTTGTATTTGTCATTAAGAAAATTAGTAACCCCTCACACTTCTAAAAAACCAAGTTCACAAACTGTCCCCACGGGGACAGGGCGTATCCTTGTGGGAACAGCAGCAGTGCATACTCGAGAGGATATAGTATGAAGTGTTACAAAAAAAATTTTACTGCAAAAAATCCTGCCGCACCCAGAATGCCGACCCCTATTGCCATCATAAAAGGAAATGACACAAACGACTCATTTGCCGCAACCGCATATTCTTTTTTGTCTTCGCGCTCAAACGTGGGCGCAGGAGATGGAGTGCTGTTGCGTGTAATCACTGCAATTGACTGCGATTTTTTTTCTTCGGGAATTTTTGTATCTTGCCGCCCTTGGCGAGCCTCGCCTGCGGCGGGAGGAGGGGGAGTTTGCGTTTGCTTTGATATGTTTTGCAATTCAGCAGTATCTCCTACCGAAGAAACGGTAAATGCGACAACGCCATTCGGATACAGCACCGTAAGCGGCAGTGACGCGAATTCTTTTAATAAACCCGTTACGCTGTTGGGCAGAGCCGCATCCCCGTGGCGCGATATTTGCGTATGCGGCGGAATAATGAATGTTTGCGCCTTGTTATCATGGATCTTCCAGTCGCTTATATCTGCCTCAATGTTCGATGCATTCGTAAGCCGCACATACCCGTCAGTTCCTAATACAACGCTCGAAATACCGACAAGGTTCGGGCTTATCTGTACGCGGATATAATCCGAAGCCGCATATTCACCCGATGATACCTGCACGTTCGCCATATATGTGCCGGGCATACGATACGCATGCGCAACACTTCTTCCTTCTTGCGTTTCCCCGTCTCCGAAGTTCCAAAAAAATCGCGCGGATGAATCAATAGGCTCGTCATTGATTCCTCTGGCATGACCCAACAACTCAAGTCTGATGCCCACCATTGAAGACACATCCTCCCCCGCATACGCCGTGATTGATTTTATCGATGCGGCATGCGTAAGCGTGGAAGGTGAGGGTGACGAAGAAGCAGACAAGGAAGTCACGCTTACCAATGGAGAAGGAGACAGTGAAGATGATCCATGCATCGCATTTTCCGCCCGAGGAGTTGCAGGAGCGGTAATCCATCCATCTCTTTGCTGCATGGTCTCTTTTGTCTCTGCGGATCCCGCCGACCATCCGGAAGCGGCATCTACCGTATCCATAATCACACCTTGCCCGTCTTTAAGAATTAATTTTTCACCAGAATTTGAAAGAGCTCCCGTATAAATCATATCTGCCGTAATCCCGGGAACTGTATTATCGTTAGTTCGTTCAAGCAGAAAAAAACCTCCTGCTTCGATACTACCCGCAAGTGCAATACTGGGCGTGCCGTCTTGTGCCCAAAGCGACCATCCATCAAGATTTACTGGTGCCGTACCTCTATTTTTTAACTCAATCCATTCGTTATTTGCCGCGGCAGAAGATGTTTCGCCATTTTGAGGAGATGAGCCCATCCATGCAATTTCATTGATAATAATTGAAGATGCGAATGCACCATAAGGGAAACCTATCAAAATAAAACTGATAATAGTATATTTCTTCACAGACATAATATATCTACGGTACCAATACAATTTTGCGAGGTCAAGAAAACAACACTCATCAAATGCGAAATGAGTGCTGCTCAATACACAAACAAACCCGCGGCATATAAACTTAAAAAATAAGTAACTTTTCTTGATTATCCTATAAAACGTATATTATCCCCTGATAATTTTTAAGACCGTTCTTATTCTTTGTCAGTAAATACGACAAGCCGATTGGAGTAACTTTTCTTCGTCTTATTCCAAACCCCTTCGCATGTGATCAAATTAAGGTGCGCTTTTCCATCACTTGATCTAAACACGCTTGGAGCTTCCTCCTCATCGCTGTATCTTCGCAATTCACGCACCACAAACGTAGCAGTTGCTCCTTTTTCATCTTCGATATATAGCTTATCTCCCTTTTGTAATTTATGTAAACCGTCAAATACCGCCGGCATATTATTTTTCCAGCCATAATGTCCGGAAATAACCGCACTGCCCACTTCCCCGGGACGCGGTCCAAGATTGAACCACGCTACGTCAGCAGGACTTTCTGGTACATCCATTGCTCCTTGAGACGTAATGCCCACATACTTAACAACAGCGTCAACATCAATCCTTGAAATCTTAAGGCGAATCGGAAATCCCGGCGTCACTTGCTCCGGAAAAACTTTAGGTTCAACTGACTTGCCGTCAATCACATTTTCTCCAATCTTACTCCCCGTAGACAAAACTGATTTCATATAAAAACCGATGCCTGATACATCAAAAGTCAGGAAAAAAATCATGATCGAAGAAAATCCAACTCCTATCATGCTCGCAATGAACAATTCTGATCCTAATGAGACTCTTGATTGCATAGATTTTTTTGACGACTCACGACCGCAAGAACTAAGCAGAGACATATCCGACGCTTAAATTATTTCAACGGTTCTGATTCACCGACAGCCTCATCTGCGGTGTCGGCATCAGCATCAGCTTTCGTGTGATGCACGCGGCCATCAATATGATTGGGAGGAGTATAGACGGTATAAATTTTGAGAACTTCAGTGCCGGTATTCCGGAAATTATGCTTAGTACCGGCGGTTACCACGACAACATCGCCAGGACCGATTGGAAATTTTTTATCATTAAGCATGCCCTCACCTGTCCCTGAAAGGAAGAAAAGTGTTTGTTCGGTGTATTTATGCGTCTCTTCCCCAACCTCACCGCCGGGAGGAATACTCATTACAACCAGCTGACTCTTGGGACCGGTGAACAAAACACGCCGAAAATTCTCATTCTCTTGGGTATCCTTAACGATATTGGTGTGATAACTCATATATTGGAGAGTCTGACTGCTGGCAGGCAAAGCTAGTTTCGTATAAGAACTTCGCATAGGCAGAACAAAAGTCAGAAACAAAATAATAATCAAAGAGACTGCTATCCCTACAATGCTCGTAATAAAGAGTGATCGACGTAATGTTATTTTTGATTGCATAGATATTCTAGAGGATCCATAACCAAAAGGACCCCCATCTTGGCGGGACCCTTTCCTGCCTCTACGCTAAGAACTAAGGATATCTTGACATCTAGACTAGATCATGCGCTTTCTTAGAGCTGCGACAAATGAAATTAAAATCAACGTGGCCAAAGCAAGAAGTATGGCAATATTTTGCCCATTAGGAGCAAAGCCCGTATTCGGAAGTGCGGGAACAACAGCGGCGACAACGACAGTGGCGACTGCAAAATCTCTTGCTATCAGACCATTTGCTTCGCCGCTTGCTATAGCAGTATTCGTCGTGGTGTTGGTGAGATTTGCTGAACAGGCATAAGCCCATGTTTCGCTGGGATCAAGCAAATTATTGCCGTTCGTATCACCAAAGGGACCTTGAAGCGTAGCGCACTTATCATCAGTGAGACGGACATTACTTAATGAAACCGTTCCTGGATTGGTAACTGTTTCGCTGTAGGTAACCACTCCCCCTCCGGCGAGCAATGTCAGCGGGCTTGGAATTTTAGTTACATGGATCAATGGCGGCACTATGGGTACGCCGACAATAACCCGAGCACTTGCGATATCAACTGCCGAGAGACCATTTGCCCATCCGGTTGCAGTAACGATATTCGTATGAGTTTCAGAAAGCGTCGTAGAGCAATGATATGTCCATGTTTCATTTACATCAAGCTTGCTATCACCATTAATATCACCTGAAGACAGTATTATAGGACTGCAAGTATCGCCAACCATTGTTATATTAGTCACCGGGACTGTTCCGATATTACGAAGTGTATAAGTGTATGTTACCGGACCGGGACCCGCAGGCAAAGCAAGAGGACTGGGTACTTTCACCACATCAATAAGCGGCGGCACAGGCGGAACAACTACAGGTGCCCCTATGTCATTATTAGTGATAATACAGACCGCCTCGCTCCCCGGATTAAGATTCAAACCGCCATTCGCATCACAATCGCCAGAGAACGTACGAACATAGCTGGAATTAGAAGTTTCGGTCACGGTATACATATCAGCAGGCGCAGGAAAGGTATTGGGTACGCCTGAAACAACCAATTTTCCATTAACGAAGAGCGGGAAGTCGGCAATGGTCTTAACTCCGCCATTATCATTAATGACCGTTTTAACTACAGTAATCGTTCCGTCATGTTTGCCCGACGACGTGGAGGGAGTTTGCACAGATGCCAGAGGCGAGACAAGACATGCCGTGCTGATCGTGTCTGTATCGGTCGTAACTGTTCCGCCAAATGCCAATGCCCTTCCTGTCCATGTTGTAGTATTGCCGACAGTGATACCAGCAGCATCAATATCAGTTCCTATGAATGTCGTATTCGCACCAAGAGTTGTCGCGGCAGTTGGAAGCCAAAATATATCACAAGATGACGCGCCATTCGCCACTTTGACCGCAGAGTTGGCCACCGTAGTAAGTGCACCAAAGATCTTAAAAATATATGTTCCGGGACCGCTAAGCGTAATTCCTGCTGTTCCAATTGATGCAGCGCTTGATGCCGCGGTACAATAGACTCCGGGTGTATAAACCCCTATTGAACCGTGGGAGGTATCAGTGGCGAGATCAACTGCTCCGGCTGGAAACGTGTATGTGCACACGTTGGCACCCACAGTAGTTGAAGCAGTGCCTTGATCTATCCCTGCTTGTTGATATGTGGCATTACCCGCGCCTCCGCCAATATATGTTGAACCGCTCACCGTGTGCGACCCCCCCCGCTCAATGTCGTATATCCAAGATCTCCCGTGATACCTGTCACTGCTATATTACGGGTAAACGTGCTGGAAAGAATACCAAATGTGCCGCTTGTTCCAAGAGATGGATTCGTTGCTGCCAACGCAGAAATTGGTCCCATGAATCCAAGAACAGAGGAAACTGCCAGTATACTTACTATTGAATTCTTATTAAATTTTTTCATCTTTATCTTTATATTAAATAATAATTTATTATTTTTATAATACCACATCCATAAAAAAGTATTTTTGGGGCTGTGCATAACTCGACCGCTCACCGCCTTACACATAAAATCCCCTCCGGCTTAGAGGGGATTTTATTGAAACAAATACATTATTGACCTGCTAATTTCTTTTTGAGCGCGTCAATTGTTGCGATAATACCTGCGTTGTTCGGATCTGTGGCGAGAACTTTCTGCCACCATTCGATTGCATTAGCATATTGTCCGCTCTTTTCATACAGGCGTGCGAGCGCTTTAACAAGATCAATGCTTGTCGGATTTGCCGCAATACCTTGCAACAAAATATCATCCGCAAGATTTGATTTTTCCTTTATGGAATAAAAATATACATCCGATAAAGAAACATACATTGCAGGATTATGTGGATCTTTTTGGATCGAGGTCTTAAAATTCATTTCTGCCTGCGGATACAGATGCAAATAGCGCCAGTACAGCTCGCCAAGATTTCCAAAAGAGAGTGAATTTTTGGGGCGAATAACACCTGCATACTCCCACGCATCGCGTGCGCCTTCATAATCGCCGATTGTTTTTTTTAAAAGGCCAAGCTGGATCCACCCATCAAAAAAATCAGGATTTTCTCTCACTGTTTTTCCATAATTCTGCAACGAGCGATAGATTTCTTTTTTCTGCGCTTCTGAAAACAATTTCACCTCATCAGGCACCGGGCGGAGTTCTTCCGTAGGTCTTCCGTGATATCCTCCCGGCTTAACTGTTGGACTTGTCTCTGGCGTGATAGATGGCATTTCAGACACGCTTGGTACTGGAGAAGACGAAGACGATGGTACGGGGCTCTCTTGCGCGCCGCCTAACGCAAGCGTCTTAATCTGATGACGAAATACAATACCAAAAATCAGCACCACTACTACTGCGATAACGGTAATAATATTTTTATTCATAGTGAGAAATGAGAACTTATACGATTTTTATCGTCCTTAAGTATAGACGTCACACTATGAAATCAGACTCGTACTCCACGTTGTCATTCTGAACGTAGTGAAGAATCTCTTTTCATTGAGCCATAATCGAGATCCTTCACTACGCTCAGGATGACAGAGAGAGTATCATTTCATAGCGTCACGCCTATCACAGACAAGACATACAGTCTCATCTATTTTTAATTACGCGTGTCTATTCTACTCCATTCTTATTATCTCGTCAATACAAATGTGAAGCCGCCTTGAGGAGTAATAGGATCGTTAATATCCGCGCTAAGCATGAGAACGCGGAGAGATCCGTTTGTTACATAATCTAAATTCTCAAGCCAGAGACTGGATACATACGTTTGTCCGGACTTTATCAGCATAGGAAAGGAGACATCAAGCTGTCTTCGTATCTCTGTTCCGAGAGCTGGGGGAGTATTGTTAATATCAAACTTTGTTTCGCTAATCAAGTCATCGGATGTAGTTGTTCCGTTGCGCAATTTAAAAAGAACTGTCTTGCCGCGATTCACTGTTGAATTCATGCTGTCGTAGATATCAAGCTTGAATTTATTAAAATAAATAGCATGAGCCGTTGTATTAACGATAGTGATATCTCCCAATTTAATAAGCATGTTTGAACCATTCGGGAAGGATTGAGTACTGCTTCCGCTGATACGCAGTTCTGCTACAGGCGTTGGTGTTGTAGTGGGAGTTGGCGTAGCAGTCGATGAGGGTGTTGGTGATGGCGTTAGTGAGGGAGATGGCAACGGTGTCGATGTCGGAGTGGGCATTACTTGCTGTTTGGCAATCAAATCCGCAAGTTGTGCCTGCAATGCATGGATCTGTACCATAAGAGCTCCTATCTGCTCTTCTCGAGAGGGCGTTGCTGTACCCATGATCATATTAGCTCGTGAACGCGTCTTAGGACCAAAATATCCTTGAGCAGGCGTGATGCCTTCTTTTTCTTGTAATGCAATAACTGCTTGTTTCGTGAGAGAGAAGAAATTACCCGTTATAGGACTATCATACAATTTCTGATCATGCAAAAATTCCTGTAAATTTTTTACATCCTGATTATTAACTATCCCCACATAAAGATCATGCTCAAAGACGGCGGCAAATGCCCCAAACGGGAGCATGGCGCATAATACTAACCACAGAGAAAAAAGTATCTTTTTCATGTATGTATTATAGCACAATGGCAAAGATAATAAAAATAGAAATGTCAAAATCTCAAGAATCAATTTGGTGAATAATACAAAAAAGCCCCTTTAATATCATTCCCAACATATACGAGAATCCCCCCAGATTTTTTCAAAAAAGAGGGTCTGGATTCCCACTTTCACGAGAGCTTGCCCTCGAGCTTATCGGGGGATGACAACGGGGGCGGATAAATAAGAGATTTCATAGTGTTACGTGAAAGAACTCTTGCCGAATGCAATTTAACAAAGTTAGGACTACGCGTTTGATACTTCTTATTCCCCTCCTGTACCAGGAGGGGTTAGGGGAGGTAGCTGCGAAGAGTACCCCTCCTAACCTCCCCTATACTAGGGGAGGAAATAAATTCATAAGTCCTAAGGTATTTTCATTTTTCTTCCAACTAAAAACCCAGCCCCGCCAAAGGCGGGGCTGGGTCCGAGCCCATCAAGCGTGAGCTTGATGCACAAGTGACTCTTGAAAAAAGACTATTTCGAGAATGACTGCTGACTCATTTCTGTTGAAGGAAGACCCGGCAACAGATAACCGTTCAGCCAATCGTTGGTCGTAGTAGCAGACGTAGTTGTTGTATCTGGTGACCACACGAAATTACTGCTCGGGCTAGTTGTACCTAGACCCAGAGGTCCACTGCCTAGAATCATCATATCAGCACTCCTCAATGTATCAGCCGCGATACCCGGGCTAGCTGTACCACCAATATCAGTCAAGGTCGGAGCAAATGCGGGGTCGCCCACGAGCGCTACGCTAAATGAATCACCAACTGTTACGTTTGCCTCATTAGCTTTGAGACTGAAGTAGCGTGTTTGTCCTGCGGGAACCTGGATTGCTTCTCTGCCTGGGACAGTTGCGGTTCCGCTTTGAGGATCAAAGTAAAGCGCTACCTGTGTTGAAGAAGCTTTCCAATCCGGACCGGTGACTGACAGCGCACTCCATTCGCTCGAGATCTTACAGGTAGAATTTGCAGATGTCTTGAGTGAACTATTGCCAATGCAGTCAACATCGTTTTGGTTGAGCGGATTCGTCGCGTATGCCGCATTTGAGAATCCGGAATCAGTATAACCAAAGATCCGGAATGAGGTAGACGTTGCCATTGTTCCTGTTCCTACGCGGAAAGTAAACTTGTAGAGACCAACATCTCCTTGAGTCGGCGCGGTTACGCTAAAGCGATACAGATCCATGTCGCCGTTTGTCAACGTATTTGTCGGTATTCCCAAGCGTGCCAACGTCGGGTATGTCTTTACGATACGAATACCCTTTGCAGCCGTATCACTGGTAGTCGCGGTATTGAGCGTAGTACCTGATGATTGACCAATACCTTCAGTTGCAGTTGGGTATCCACCTGACCAGTTGATTACTGCCAAGTGACCTGAATCTCCTCCAATTGTAGCTGCTTTACCAATGCTTTCCTTGGCAATAAGATCAACCGTAGTACTAAGTTTTTTCTGGGAATCTTTTGGAATAATGAAGTCAGAGCTGAAGGTGCTGGTTCCATAGTAGTTGCCAGCGCTAAATACTGCCTCGCCTACTTTTGTCACACCATCCCAGAACGAAACTTTAAGTATATCTGAAGTTGATGCAGTTGAAGAAGCAAGATCAAAGCCAAACTTAGTAAGCTTTATTGCTTCGAACTGACTTGTGATCTGGAACACACTGCCTCCTACGTCAGTCATGCCTGCAATACCATAGCGTTCTGACGGGCTTGATGGATCAATAGCAACAGTAAACGAACCGCCCGTCTGTATGGTCATGGTCGAACCATTAGCATTGGTTGTGGTCTCGGTTACTGTTGTACCGGTATCCTTGCCTACCACAACCGTGTCATTACCTGTCGCCGCAGTAAGACCAAGTGACCATGTCTGACCTGATGTAGCTTGCGAATCAATATTACATTTTACCGCTACAAGCTTGACAGTGCCTTTCGGAACAATCAAGTTATTGTCCATGGTAAATGTTGCCTTGAGGTTTGTGCCTGCTGGATTGCCTGAAGGGCTTACTACATTGCTGCCGGTATTGAGAGCAGTTGTGCCATCAAACATCTGGCAACTATTTAAGTTATCAGGATCCGCACTACCGCTGACAACAATTGTCAAATCCTGTGACGTGATTCGAAGATCTTCTCCAGATGCCGTGGCATCATATTGAATGTTTGAGAAGAGGAATCCATTGATTCCGCGAACCACATTCTGTGCTACCGGAGAATCAGAAACGGACACTTTCAGTCCTGCCTTTCGAATTGTCATAGTATTTGCTGATACTGCCGATGACGGGGTGGGACTAAGAGTAAGTCCAGTAACTTGACCTTTTGCGGTGATGTCGGTACTCGGCGTTACTGCCACGGAGAACGTCGTGCCATCGCTGAAACTTGAACTTAACTTGCCTTTTATTGTGTATACATGATAACCCACCGGTGCGGTGAATGTATCAGTAAATGTCGTGGTGAAGCCGGCAATAGCATCTGCCGGTCCTGCGACTGTTGCGCCTGTATCATCAACAATTGATACGCCAGTGATGTATGAGAACAGTCCGGCTGATACGGTATAGGTAAGTTTGAGAGATGAAATTTGAGTTGCCTCACCTTTTGTATCAAATCCAAATGAACCTAATACTGTATTTGACGTTCCAAGTGGTACGTTTCCTGACGCTACATTATTTGATTTTTCAAGACGCAATGTTCCTGCGGAAATCGTGTGAAGATAGGCATCGTAATACGGTTCAGTTGAAGTAAATCCTTCACCCTGCGTGGTGGTATTTGCCGTTGTTCCGTTATCCGGAAGAATATAGTAACCAAAGGTGGTGCCCTTTGCCACTATATCAGTGCGTTTCTGAATATCGAAGTCAATCGTTCGATTGGAACCGCCTGCCACATCTGTCTTAATAGCAATGTCAATATTTGCTCCCTTGTCAAAGACAATCCCTGGATTCATAACGGCAGTGTAGTACTTGCCATCTGCAGACACTGTCGTCGGGTAATCAACGCCCTTAACAGTTATCATAACATTTGCCAAGTCACCTGCTCCTGCGGAACCTGCCTGATAGAAGCGAACCTGCTCAAGAGACACTGCTTCTGCTGAACCAACTGTCCATCGTGCTCCTGACGCGTAGAATGCTGTTGATCCTACCTGCAGTGAAGTTCGTGCAGATCCCGGATCAAGTACGCCGCGCACAGGTGATGAAAGTGCGCCAATCGTGAGAGTTTCATTGATAGTAAAGCCGGGTCCGATAATTGGCATCGTGCCGGTTACTGTTGAAGTGCCCGCATCTACGGAAACAACCTCAAGCTTCACAATTTCTCCTCCATGAGCACCTGCTACCGGACGGTTAAACGCAATCCACATTGTCTTTGAAGTACCCTTTGGCACGGTGAAAGATTGATCTAATTTAACCTGATGAAGTGAATTTAAGGTTTTTGACAAACCAATCTGTGTTTTATTGTCATCAAGAAGGACTATACTATCAACCGTTGCATCAGCTGCTTGACCTACGCGCTGAATGGTAATTGATTTTACTGTTACATCGCCGTCATTTGCTGCTGTGAAGACAACTCCCAATGCGGGAATACGCGCGGCGTTAGGCGGAGCTAATGTTCCATCTGACGGTTGGTTAGATGAAGGCATTACGGTTAATCCCGAACCCGGAATCGGTGTAGGTGTAGGTGTAGCTCCCGTCACTGTCGGCGTGGGTGTTGTTGTCGGTGTCCATGTCGGTGTAGGAAGAACTGTTATCAACATAGTATACTTTGCGCGTGAAATTGCGCCAAAGTATCCTGCTGCCGGTGATACACCGTTTGCTGCCTGCCATGAGGCAACAGCTTTTTTAGTAATTGAACCAAAGTATCCTTTAGCACCCGTGTAGGTAAAGTAACCAGTGGATTCCAGATATGTCTGGAGACATGTCACATCGTCACCTTTTGCACCTACTGTAAGGGCGCGGGTAAAGGTACATGCGTGAGCGGACATCATTGTTGATGTTCCGGTAAGTGATGCTAATTGAGCTTGGAGTGCCGCGATCTGTGCCATCAATGCATTAGTGGTAGCATCTGCCATTGTTGCAAACGGCAGAGCAGCTGCTGCTCCGGAAAGGGTAACTGCAGCTACAATCGTGAACAACTTCGTTTTGAAGCTCACACGGCTGCTGCTTCCTGTTTTGTTATATATCATACTCATACGTTTACATTCTTTCGCCATGGTAAACCAGGAAATAATACATCCTCTAATCCCGCTAAGCGGAACCGGAACACTAAGCTTTACTTAGTGTTTGACCCGAAGGAAATTATTGCCTCGTCTTCCATAACTACTCTAGAAACCTATCCTTACGTTCCATTGTTATAGATAGTAAGGAGGGTTCCAAACCAGGGGAACACTCATTTTTTATTATCCGTCGACACCGGATAACGCAAACGAGCGGTTAAATTAATAATTCTCAAACTTACGTGGAGTCAAGTCTTGTTTTCATTGTGCCTCGCCATCGCGAACAATGCGTACCATGAGAAGATAAGTTTCTCAACTCGATTCATTCGCTTAAAAAATATCTGCAACGATCTTGCCGAGTTATTTTTTCGAGTATCAAGTATATTGAAAACTTATCTTACCCTCGCATGTCTCTATATATATGTTATATGTATAGATATTCTTTCCTCACGATGGTGAGGCACAAGAAAGTATCGACCGGACGTTGATCCTCCGACTGACAATTCTAAATTCAGATTCGTTATATATAAAGTAGTGAAAAAAAATAATTTATTTCTTTTTACTGCTTTTAATTGTCAATGTTCTCGCCGTGCAACCCGCTCTTCAGTCATTGCAATCCACATATCAATCAAGATTATTTTCCGGACTGATATGTGATTACAAATATTATATGCAAAACAGCCGAAATGTGGCCTCTTTTAGGAATCCAGAAACAATGCATGCATATTTATCTTCTTATTATAAGCGCAAAAAATACCTCTGCAAGTACACACTTATCCACAGACAAATAGATACATATATGCGGCTAACTCATTATCCTACTCCCAGTCTTAAACTCTACTTCCTGGCAAATTCCCTGTCAACTTGACTATTAAACGATAAATTGTAAAAAAAATATCTGCCCCATTCACCTTGCTGCCATAACAAAATACCCCCTTTGAGGGGGTATTTTATTATCATATCATACCTTTAGGACATACACACTTAGTCTCTGATTCCCCTCCTAGAATAGGAGGGGTTAGAGGAGGTACAGGTGAGTAGGATATATAAGTATATGCTCTACCCCACCTAGCCTCCTCTATACTAGGGGAGGAATCAAGCGCATAAGTCCTAGTCTTATAAATCCAACTCTTTGAGATAGCTTTTCAAGCCCTTTCCTACTTCGGGATGTTTAAGTCCAAATTGGACAACTGCTTGTAAAAAACCTAGTTTATCACCGCAATCATATCGGACACCCTCATATTCATATCCATACATCTTACCTCCTTCTTTGATATACAAATCAAAAACATCCGTAGGAAATAATTCACCTCCAGGACCTGGCTTCATGCGATCAAGCATTTGAAAGAGTTCGGGCGTATAAATATATTTTCCAATACTTGCCAAATTGGATGGAGCTTTATCTGCGTCGGGTTTTTCAATTAGTTGAGTGATATCATAGGTGCGAGGCGCAATCTTCTTTCCTGCGATCACGCCATATTTTGATATCTCTTTTTTAGAAACTTTTTGCAGCGCAATTACCGGGCTATTTAATTTTTCATACATCATAATAAGCTGCTTAAGACATGGCACCTTTGCATCAACAATATCATCTCCATAAAGGACGGCTATAGGTTCATCATGTCCGATAAGATGACTGATCTGAAGAAGCGCATGACCCGGACCTTTCGGCTCTCCTTGGCGCACATACGTAAATCGAGCGAATGATGAAATTTCGCGAACTTTTTTTGCCAGATCATGCTTGCCGCGGCTGTTTAAAAAATGCTCAAGTTCAGTTGAATAGTCAAAATGATCTTCAATAGCCCGCTTGCCTCTTCCTGTCACAAAAATAATTTCTTTAATCCCGGAAGCAACCGCTTCTTCCACCAGGTATTGAATGACCGGCTTATCAACAATCGTCAGCATCTCTTTTGGCTGGGCCTTTGTTGCGGGAAGAAATCTTGTGCCAAATCCTCCCACGGGGATAACAACTTTTTTTATTTTCATTTTACCCTGTTAAAAATAATATCTCGCTACTCTATCGCGTAACTTATAATGGACTTTTTTTATATAATGTCCTTTATTTATCAAGGACATGTCTTATATAATCTTTTCTAACGCTTCTCTGTAAGCGAATAAACAGTCCATCGCTTTTCACCTTCTTTTTTAAGCATCTCCTTATCTACAAGATTCTGCAGATCTCTCTGTATTGTCTTTGAACTTACTCCGTTAAACGAAGCATAGAAGTCACTTATTTTTCCTCTTTCCAGCTTCACAAGACGATCCATGATAATCTTCTGGCGTTCATTAAGCCCATTATCCTTTCTCTCATAAAACCTTGCATTCGGGGCTTGAGTTTCCGAAACGATGTTTCTCTCTCCGGTTGGTTTGATTTCATAGGATAAAGAACTCTTATGATCCGCCTGTCCTTTACTATGCGAATGCGTTGCATTCTTTTCCGCCAAGGAATGCGAAAAAGGAGTTAGCTCCAAATTCTTAACATCTTCATGAAGCGACTGATTGCGATACTTTGTCTCCTCATCCTCCAAAAACTGCTCAATCAGATCATATTCTTTTTCAAGAATGACAAAATTAAGAGAGCGCACATAATTTAGAGTACTTGCAATCGCCAAGTACCCTTTCATCGTTCTAATCTTCGGAAGCAATGACCCGATATCAAAATCAAGTTCTGCCGCAGTATCATACTCTGTTACTTGCTCAAAAATCTCATTTGCCTTTGCCCGCAAGTCGTTACGCAGAATTTCGGCTTTGGGAAAATAATCCGTCACACGGTATAGTGCGACAGTCAGCTTGAGCACCCGCTCATGCAGCGCATGAATTGAGGAAGACTGTGAGTCAAACATTACTGCCCATAATAGAGAAAAATAAAATTTAGTCAACGACATTCATACAACATGATGGCATAGTACTGCACCTGTCATCCTGAAGCGTTGTGAAGGATCTCGACCATGACTTACCCCAAAGAGATCCTTCACTTCGTTCAGGATGACAGAAAAATAGATTCAATCTCGCCTCATGGCATAATCTCTATAGAGTGAAAAACTTTATGTCATTTTTATTTTCTCGCCGAATAGAAAAATTATACTTGAGCAAATCATGTATCATGCTACGATATATCCATCAATATATTATATTAAATTTCTATGGCGCTTATCCCAAAACCTCTTGAGAAATTTCGCAACGAATCACTGGACGAGAAAAAGAAACGCGCACAGACAATTATTGCGCGGCTTAGAAAAAAATTTCCTCACGCGAAAATAGCGCTTTCTTTTTCTAATCCATGGGAACTTCTTGTGGCAGTTATTTTGTCCGCGCAATGCACGGATAAAAAAGTAAATCAAGTAACGCCTGCGCTTTTTAAAAAAAATAAAAAAATTACCGACTATGTCCATGCCGATAAAAAAGAGTTTGAGCAAATGATTCACTCAACCGGATTTTATCATGCAAAAACAAAAAATATCTTAGCAACCGCAAAAATAGTCCATGAAAAATTTGGAGACCGCGTTCCTCAAACAATGGAGGAAATTCTGACCCTCAAGGGAGTAGCGCGCAAAACCGCAAACGTAGTTTTAGGAAATGCGTATAACATTGTTGAAGGAATTGCGGTTGATACGCATGTACTCCGATTATCGCAACGCCTCGGACTTTCATCATCAGATAAACCGATTGTCGTCGAACGCGATCTCATGAATTTAATTTCGAAACGCGACTGGTTCAAGAGTACCTATTTTTTTATCGAACACGGCCGCGCAATCTGCACCGCAAAAGATCCGCGATGTGATCTGTGTCCGCTCAAAAATATCTGTTCATCCGCATTTCAATTTCCACGGTTTAAAAAAATTGACACCTAATCTATTTTTTGCCAGAATTAATTTCTCGTTGATCCTTTACTTCATCAGCCTTTGGAGATGATAACCTGATGGAATCACAACTTAGACCCTCAATGGTTAGTGATCTTTTTTTCTCGCATACAGAAAAAAATGTTAAAAACGCGCTCAATCTTGCAAAGATAGATTATGAGTCGTATCCCGATTTACATCTGCACAAAGCAATCCATGTGGAAAACATATGTCTTTACAGTTATACAGATATACTGCAGGAGACCGCGCCTACGAACTCACTACGATCACATTTTTCTCCGCGGCTACTGGCGATGAGACTCCGCCATGCGAAATATAAAAATGCGCTTTACTTTAATACCAATAGCACAATATACAAACCCGCAATAGAAATTTCTCTTTCCGAGTCGTGCGATGCATATAAACTTGCGCACGCACTTTTTCCATTAACCATAGAGGGATTTCCTCTTGCATGGTATTGGCGAACGGCACTTCGCCTATGGTCACGCCTCATGACTCTTAACCGTGCCATTGCGGGAGAAAAAATTCTTTGTCATTTTTGCTCGGAAGATCATATGTATTTCGGATCCGTATATATCAACACTCACAGACATTTCGCAAGTATACATTGTAAAAATCATGCTGCGATTTTTCTGGCAATAAAAAGATTCCAAAATCTTTTACACAATGCTGATGTATAAGAGAGAAATTATCATATCTTTCTCCTGTGGATAACCCATGCTTGACCATAAAATCCAAAGACGTAAGATAGATAGGTAGATAAGTGATTATTGCATTTGATCTTAAAACTCTTTTGAGTTTATGCCCACAAGGCAAATCATATTCGAAGCAATAGTAGGCTTACTACACAATGTTATTTTCCAATTGAATACATAAGGCGCTTTGGCGCAACCTCTTATATACTGCAGCTGGTCTCAACGATCAGTTGCTCTTTTTTTATTTTAAAAAACTAGATATAGAGCCAAATATAATATTTTTTTATATATGTTTATATAGGTTTTAGAGATAAACAAAAATCCTGCCTAATGCAGGATTTTTGTCACACTCGCATAAAATAGCTTACTTCGCGGCAATCATACTGCGCCGTTTCGCGGTTTTTTCCTTATGTATCTTTTTGGTCAGCACAATCACGCCATCACGAACGTCTACTATAACGTCGTCTCCCGCACCAATCGTATGGCTAATGATTTCCTGCGCCAACGCATCAAGAATAATATTCTGGATTGCACGCTTCAAGGGACGGGCGCCGTATTGCGCATCATATCCTTTGACCGCAATAAATTTCTTTACCTCATCGGAAAATGTAAGGCGTATGTCGCGCAGTGCCATTCGCTTGATTACTTTCTCAAGCTGGATGTCCACGATTTTTTCAATGACGGACGGCGGAAGTGAAGAAAAAATAATTATTTCATCAAGCCGATTGAGAAATTCCGGACGGAAATTACGTTCCAATGATTTGCGGATTTTTTCTTTTACGTCAGTTTCTTTTCTTTCTCGCGTATCTTCATCTCCGGTCGCAAAACCCAAACGGCCCATTTCCTGAACATACTCGCCGCCTATGTTCGATGTCATGATGATAATCGTATTTTTGAAATTCACCGCGCGTCCCTTCGCATCAGTCAGCCGGCCGTTGTCGAGTATCTGGAGAAGTATATTAAATACTTCCGGATGCGCTTTCTCGATTTCATCAAAAAGAATTACCGCATACGGACGATGCTTGATTATTTCCGTAAGCTGTCCTCCTTCTTCATATCCCACGTATCCCGGAGGAGAACCGATGAATTTGGAAACCGTATGGCGCTCCATGAATTCGGACATGTCCACGCGGATGAGCGCTTTGTCATCACTGAACAGAAACTCCGCAAGTGCTTTGGCAAGTTCTGTTTTACCCACGCCCGTTGGTCCCAAAAATATAAAAGATCCAATGGGGCGATTTTCTTCGTTAATGCCCGCTCGCGAACGCCTGACCGCGCGGCTTACTTTTTCAATTGCTTCCTCTTGCCCGATGACACGATTTTTTAGCTCATCTTCCATCTTGGTCAAACGTACTGCTTCACTTTCCAAAATCTTTGCCATGGGAATACTGGTCCAGCGCGCGACCACATCGGCAATATCTTCTTCGGTCACTTCGCCCCGGATAATATCGCGCGAATTCTGAAGTTCTTTGAGCAAAGATTCATCCTCGTGAAGTTTCTTTTCCGATTCGGGAATTTTCCCATAGCGCAGTTCCGCAACTTTTCCAAATTCTCCGGCACGCTCGGCAATATCCGCCTCCTGCTTTGACGTATCAAGTTCTTTTTTAAGCGCGCGAATCTCTACGATCAAATCCTTTTCCTGTTTCCACGCAGATTCAAACGCAGCCGTACTTGCCTGCATCTCTATGATTTCCTTATCAAGTTTTTTTAAGCGATCACGGGATTTTTTATCATTCTCTTTTTTAAGCACTTCCCGCTCAATTTCTAATTTCATGATCTTGCGGCGCGTATCATCAAGGCCTTTCGGCACGCTATCCATTTCAAGACGCAAAGACGAAGCTGCTTCATCCATTAAATCAACTGCCTTATCCGGAAGAAATCGCTCCGTAATATACCGCGATGAAAGTTGTGCGGCCGCCACCAGCGCCGCATCAGTAATTTTAATGCCATGATGAGCTTCGTACTTTCGCTTTACTCCCCGCAAAATCGCAATCGTATCCTCCACACTCGGTTCATCCACATACACGGGCTGAAAACGTCTTGCTAACGCAGGGTCTCGCTCAATGTGGCGCTGGTATTCTTTGAGTGTCGTAGCGCCTATTGCATGGAGTTCACCGCGCGCAAGCGCGGGCTTAAGCATATTGGAAGCATCAATCGCGCCTTCAGCCGCACCCGCTCCCACAAGCGTATGCAGCTCATCAATAAAAATAATATATTTGCCTTGTGCCCGTTCAATTTCGCGTAAAATCGCTTTAAGTCTGTCTTCAAACTCTCCGCGATATTTCGTACCCGCAATAATTGCCGCAAGATCAACCGAAATAAGTTCCCTTTCTTTCAGGGTTTCAGGCACATCCCCGCTTACAATACGCTGTGCAAGCCCTTCCACGATTGCGGTCTTTCCCACACCGGCTTCTCCAATAAGCACAGGATTATTTTTAGTGCGCCTTGATAACACCTGCATAACGCGGCGAATCTCCTCATCACGACCGATCACCGGATCGAGTTTTTCCTGGCGCGCAAGACGCGTGAGATTGCGCGCGTATTTTTCAAGCACGTTATATTTGCTTTCCGGATCCTGATCTACAATTCTCTGGCCGCCGCGCAATTCTGCAAGGGCACGAAGAATAACTTCTTTATTGAGCCCCTCACGATCAAGAAGCTCCTTTGCCTTCGAAGGGATTTCCATAAGCGCCAAAAATAAATGTTCTGTTGATATAAACTCATCTTTAAGCTGTGCCGCTTCCCGATGAGTCTGCTCAATGACTTTTGCCAAATCCTGGGTAAGATATACCTGACCCAGCGGACTTGAGATAGTCGCACCTCGTGCAAGACCGTCAAGAACTTCCAGCACACGGTCAATAAATCCTGAAATATCTACTTCAAGTTTCTCAAGTATGGCATTAACAGTGCCTTCTTCCTGCAATAGCAACGAAGCCAGCAGATGCATAACGTCAATCTGCTGATGTGATCTCTCCAATGCCAAATCATGGGCTTTTTTTAATACTTCCTGGGCTTTAATGGTGAATTGATGAAATGGGGGCATAAAATATAGTTATTAGTTATTAGTTATTAGTCAAAGATATTCTTATTTATTACAACAATGATCATACGTGAGTACGTCACATATTTCCATATCCTATCTTATATTATACTAACTATTTTATAGAAAATCAAGTTTTTATCTATCGGTCATCATTATCCCCATAAAAGCATTGACAAAAAAATAGAATAGACATATACTTTTCTTTGTGTGCTGCTAGGTACCTTCTAACTCAAATGGAGATTCTATGCAACGTTACATGATGATTACGACTATGGCTCTCGTAGTTGCGTTCCTGATCCTGCTCGCGCCGCCAATGCCGGCCTTTGCCCAAGATGCGGGCGGTAAATACAGACCCCAAGAAGTTGGCAGTGGTACTCGCCTGCGGCCACACTCGTTCATAAACGTCATGGCTGATGCCAATGCGGTGCAAACTGGTATTCAGCCAATTGCCCTAACCCAGGAGAGTACGGGTAGGGCGATAAGTCGCTGTATATCTGCCTTCTGCCCACTTAAAAGCACCGATGTCCGAGGGTTTCTGAAAAACATCGTGGCTGACGGGGGCGATGCTATTCAGCTTCCACCTTCAATGGTCGTGGCTGACGGGGGCGACTAACCGGCTGAACCTATTCCCTTAACCCGATCTAGAAAGTGAGGCCTAGCATAGACCTCACTTAAAGAGAAGCCCAGCAGCACACAATAATCCCACATACTCGTTATGTGGGATATTTTTATTCTTTCTACTATTTTATCTGACATTTTATGTCCATAACTCATTTCCGTTCCTCCAATATTACCCTTGCGTCAAATTCTTTGTTATCGCGAAATACTTTAAGTGTTACGGTGTCTCCGACGTTATATTTTTGAATCAAAGAGGCAAGAGTATGCTCTGTGTCAATCCGCTCTCCGTTAATCATGAGTATAATATCTCCTGCCTTAATTCCCGCTTTATCTGCCGGACCGCCAGCAACGACAGCGGGATCTTGCCCGGGAGCGCCCACCAATGCGCCGTAATCTCTCCCTAGCTTTAATGTGACTGCATTGTCTTTGGTAATCACCGTGTAACGCACGCCCAAAAATGAATAAATGATTTTGCCTTGCTTTTTTACACTGTCAATAGCTTTTTTTACTTTATTGATCGGAATGGAAAATCCGATATTTTCAGCTCCGCTTGCCATTGCGGTATTAATAGCAACCACTTCGCCGTTAATATTTAATAGCGGACCGCCGGAATTGCCGGGATTAATCGCCGCATCGGTTTGAATTAATTCCTCCAATGACTCGGGACCTGACGACGCGCCATCAGCAACAATGGAACGATGAAGGCCTGAAATAACTCCCAGAGAAACCGTATTACGGAATTCCCCCAGCGCATTTCCTATGACGATCGCAGTTTGACCTATCTGAATATTCGAAGAATCACCCAAACGAACAACGGGTAAATTTGTTCCTTCTATTTTCAACACCGCAATATCTTGTATTGGATCGCGTGCAAGTACTTTTGCCAGTTTCTTTGTTCCATCATTGAGAAATACCGTGTAATCAGCCGCAGTATCGGCAACCACATGCTTGTTCGTGACCACCATGCCGTCGGAAGACACAATAAATCCGCTCCCCGAAGATACATCTTTACGCTCGGTAGTTCCTTTTTGACGATATTGGGGAACTTTTACTCCTGATCCGTTATTGCCAAAAAACTTCTGAAAAAACGGATCGTTAAACGGATCGACATAGTATTGCTCAAGAACCGCGACATCTTTGGATGCAACCACGCTCACAACCGCGGGCGATGCATCTTTTACCGCTTTCACCACGAGATCATCATGACTCAAAACCTTGTCTTGCGTTCCAATAATCTTTTGCAAAATTTGCGGCCGGTTAAATATAAACGGAGCTCCTCCGTTTTCTTCGCCAAAACCAAAAAGCGGACCTAAAATGCCAAGGGCTAAGATAGTCCCTAATACTGATGCGATAAAGCTCAAAACAACAGTAAAAAGCACAAGCCGACGAGTTGTTATTTTAGTTTCGTCCATATCATATATGCTATCTTTTTATAATCTAATAATAGTATACAACAGCATTTTAATGAATCAAGTATTTTATTAAAAAAGGCTCTTTAAGAGCCTTAAAAGGGGGGAAAATTATTCTCGTGGATATAAAAAACGGCGCGGCGGATTCGGGAATGAAGCAATGAGCTGATGATAGTAAGCGTAGTTTGCTTTATCAAGAGCAATACTTGCAGAGTGCCGGGCAAGACACCCGGGAATATCAGGCACATTGCATACCGTGAATCGCTTGTGTCCCCTTTCTACAATGTAAGTCGGTTGCCCCCAATACGTGACGTTTTGAAATGCAGGGTCTTCGATATTGCCGCCTTCATCTATGGAGATCTGAATAATAAAGGTGTCGTCAGGCATGATATCCAAATGCCTAGACGTAAGAAATCGCGGAGCGCCACGAGACGACACCGCCGCAAGAACGACAATACGGCATTTTTCTAAATGTTCGCACATCTCCTCATCATCACGGCTTGAGAATGTTTTATAGAGTATATTTGTTTCCGGCGCAAAAAATCTGCCCGATGCGATATCGCATGCATGCATGTTCCTAAAAAGCACTCCTGCAACAAGGCAATCAAAAATCGCGTATTGGCACACGATCCCTCGAGCTCCACCAAAAAAGACGTGCCTTTGCTTCCAGTTGTCGCCGCATACATGCTGCAAAATAGTAACTACCTGCTTGCCAGCTTCCCGACTCATTGCCGCAAGACCCGGCCGATGATATTCAAACGGAGCGATAAGGACATTCTTTTGCATCAACGCGGTAATAACATTTTGATTTGTCGCCGCGTGATGGAAACATGCACAGAGCTGGCCGGAATGATATAAGTCAACTTCTTCGGGAAACGGCTGCTTGACTTTAAAAATAATATCGGAATCATCATACACCTCATTTTTCTCACATACACGGGCACCATGCGTCCTCCATATATTTTCGGTCAATCCGAGCGAAGCGCCAACACCGCGTTCTATGTCAAAATAAAGATCGCAATCCGTTAATTCTTTTCTTAATCTATCAAGGGACAAAGGAAGCAAAGGAACTCTGCCTTCATGCGGCATTATCTCGCAAGGTATTCCTATACGAATTTCTCTCTGTGCCACGGCAATATCCTTTTTTGCATAAGAATAAAACCCATCCGCTTGCCGCAAGCATAATAGAAAAGAATATGAAACACAAGACATTAAAAATACGTCAAAAAAATTCTTGACGTATCTCCATGTTAATTAGTATGACATGACCTATATTTTTTCAACCCGATAAGACAGCGAGCTAAAAGAAAAATAAAGAACATATCCACTAGACCTACGCCACACAGGACAATATAGATTCCTGAGCGAGTTCTAAAATCTATCCATGCCATATAGGCGATGCCTGACAGTATTACTGAAATGAGAAAAAAAATTTGTGCATGAAAATAATAATTCTTTATAGAATCGTCCATTCGTTAGACTCATTTCTATACTCTTGCGAAGAGCATGCTGTAGTTGTATCCAATTACAAGTGCAAAAAAAATTACACCGCCTCTACGCTTTGAACTTCCGGAATGCTTGCTTTAATAAGTTCTTCAACACCGCCCTTAAGAGTGACCTGCGAAAGCGGGCATCCGCTGCAGGTACCGAGCATCCGCACATAACAGATATTATTTTCAAACTTTACAAACTGAATATCGCCCAGATGCTGGGCGATAAACGGACGAATTTCATCGAGCGCACTCTCGATTTTTTGTTCAATGGTTAATACGACAATCATAAAGTAACTTCTCGACAAGCTCGAAAAGTAAGGAGTATAATTCTTTTCTTGCCATTACTTTCGAAACTGCTGCAATTTATATCTCTCAATCAAACCATTCACAAATTCCCAATTAATGTTCTTAAAAAATACTTCTATGTATGCCTTGCGGCCCGTGGCAAAATCAAGAAAGTAAGCATGCTCATATACATCCATAATAAAAAGAGAAACAGAGTTCCATACCCCTCCCTGATTATGAGAATCGCAAAGATAATTATAAAGCCTGCCTTCATCAAGATCAAACGCAAGGATCGCCCATCCGCGCGCCGCAATACCGAGCGCCTTGAAATCAGTCTCCCATTGCTCGTATGATCCAAAATCTTTCTCAATCCATTCTTTAATAATTCCCGAAGGTTCACTGCCGCCCGCTTTCATATTGTCAAAATATCCTTCGTGGAGTTTAATACCGTTCAGAGCAAATGTTTCTTCGCGTTTTAATTCTCCAAATTCGGAATATGTCGCATTTGCCGCGGCACGATCACTGCTTTTCAGTTTCTCCTGTATCTCATTCCATTTTTTCACATACCCCGCATAAAGCACATCATGGTGCTCTTTTAACTGTCTTTCCGAGAGACCCTCGAGTATTATATACGGTAATTGTTTTGCTTCTTTCATAATCCCACTATGTCATCCTGAAACGTTGTGAAGGATCTCGTAAAAATATCTTACGTTAAGAGAGATTCTTCGCTACGCTCAAGAATAACAAATTTTGAAATAATTTTTACAACGATTAACTCATTAAGGAAATATCTGATTCCCCTCTTCGTCAAAAAGAAGTACTGCCTGCGTGGGACAGCTTTTCGCCGCAAGTAAAATGGTTTCATCATCAGCCCCTTTATCATTATATACTACTGCCTTATTTTCTCCATCAAGCTCGAACACGCCGGGAGCTACGGCAATACAGGATGCCGCCCCAATGCAAAGGCTGCGATCTACTATGATTTTTGCAATGTGAACTAATTTTTTTTCAGGCATCATATTTGATTGTTATATATCTGTATATTCTGACATCTTATTAAGTAAAAATATATATGTATTTTATCCTCACACACCAAGCTATGCAAGCCCTAAGATTACCCGACGCAAAGCCTCATACGGTAGCAATACGCATTTCAAACGCGATGGCGATGGCATCTCTCCATAGAGCTTAATCATGTCATCAGCCGAAAATGCTTTCAATTCTTGAATAGTTTTTTCCCTAAGACGATCACAGAGCATATCCGCAGCAGCGATCATTAGTGCGCAGCCAGTACCTCCGAATGTTACATTTTCAACGCGCGTCTTATTTATATCAAAAAGAAAATAAAGCGTAAGCTCATCGCCACAGAGCACGTTAAGTACTTCGCCCTGCACAGACGCATTTTTCATTTCAGCTCTATGCGCCGGAAACTTATATCGTTCAATTATTTCTTGGCGGTACATGTTCATAAGCTGAATTGTTTAACCATCCTCATGAGCGAATCAACCACCGCATCAATATCATCGCGGTCGTTATAAATACCCACGCTGATGCGCGAAGAAGCCGTGATATTTAATTTTTGGTGAAGCGGCTTTGCGCAGTGATCGCCTACGCGAATCATCACGCCATCTTGCGCAAGAAAACTTCCTACATCGTGCGGGTGTATTCCGTCAAAAATAAAAGAAATGACCCCGCTTCGTTTTTCCGGTACTACAGGTCCCAGAAGATGGATGCCGTCAATCTTGGCTAACTTATCCCATGCATACCGAAGAAGCTCTTTTTCGTGATTGCGGATTTCTTCCATGCCGATTTCCTGCATATAGCGGATTGCTTCGGCAAGTCCTATTGCACCCGCGATATGTGGAGTTCCCGCTTCAAACCGATGCGGCGGATCTTTAAACGTACTTGTCTTCAAGCTCACATCCTGAATCATCTCCCCGCCTGACTGGTATGGCTGCATGCGGTCGAGCAATTCATACCGTCCCCACAACACACCTATACCCGTGGGCCCAAATACCTTATGACCGGAGAATACAAAAAAATCCGCACAAAGATCTTGAACATCAATAGGCATGTGCACCACGCTCTGTGCCCCGTCAACAATCACATACACTCCTGCCTCATGCGCAAGAGCGGCAATCTCTTTGATTGGATTTATAGTACCAAGTACATTTGATGAATGAACAAGCGAAACTATTTTTATTTTTCTTTCTTTAAGAAACGAGCCGAATGTTTTCGGATCCCATTCAAGTTCTCCGCTTTCTCTATCAAACGGAAGAAAATGCAATATACATTTTTTTTGTTTCGCAAGCTGCTGCCAAGGGATCAGATTCGCGTGATGCTCCATCTCGGATAACAAAACGCCGTCACCTTCATTCAAAATTAAACCGCCAAACCGCATCGCGAGTAAATTGATTGCTTCCGTTGCATTGCGCACAAAAATAATTTCTTCCGCGTGATTTGCTCCAATAAACTTTCCGACAACTCCGCGTGATTTTTCGTGTACAGTCGTTGCCTTTTCTGCCATCGGATACACGCCGCGCGATACATTCGCGGAATACGACTCATAGTATTCACGCATCGCATCAAGCATACGCACAGGTTTTAACGCAGTTGCCGCGGAATCAAGATATACAAAAGGCGCTTGCGCATTGCGTGCGAAGATTGGAAAATCATTACGAATTGGAATGCCTAATTTTTGTACAAAAATTGACATATTATCATAAAAATGATATCATGCTATCAGCGTTCTAACAAGCTTGGGGAATAAGGGAGGTCACGGTGAATTTTCAGGATATCTGGCAGATCTTTTCAACGGGTAAAGGAAAAATTTATGGAGTTGATGCAATTTCCTTATCAGCGATATTTCGAATCGCTGAACAAGAACTTAAGGGTGAATTCTTTCAAGCTCAATCAGCACGGAGAGAATTCCTAAAATACGAACCCCAAGTGATGGATTGCTATTTTACTGCAACTCAACTCGATGAGCTTGTTGAGGAAATAAAATGCAATACGATTTTTAATCAAAGTATCGTATATAATAGTGACGGTCGGCGCAGATACGAAAATCTTACGGATGTAGGTTTTATGATGACTGAGGATGGTTTTAAAACAGTTATCCTTTCCGATTCCATATAGCACCTTCAGTCAAAAAGGTTCTCCACCAGCTCGATTCAATTGGATCGAGCTTTTTTATACAAAGAAGCTCTAAACAGTAATCACCTCTCTCAAAAACCCTTCCACCAATAACCGCTCCGCCTCCTCTTTCACCATACCACGGCTTTGGAGATAAAAAAGATCACTTTGCCGTATATTGCTCACCGATGCCTCATGCCGGCATAATGCCACTTTTTTAGTATGTATTTCAAGGCGCGGGATCGGACGCGCTCGCGCTCGGTCAGATAAAAGCAGGGCGCGATAGGAAAGAATGCCGCTTGATTCTTCAGCCTCGGGCGTTATCACGATAAGACCGTCAAAAAGTGAGCTTGATGATCCATAGAGAGCTGCTCGAAATGTGGCGCGTGCCGATGTGCGCGGGGCTGATTGACGTATAACCAGTGAAATATTTTGTTTGTCCTCGGCGTTTCCAATAAATGATCCGCGCACGTCAACCGCCGCATCTGACCCTGATAGTATAATACTAAGATGCAATATCTCACCCGTCTCCACCATTACTACAGCGCTTGCTCCGGACATAACTTCAATTGTTTCTTCTTTTATATCCGGTGTAATGAAAATTTTCTGATGAGTTTTTTCTGAAATGATAATCATAAAATTAACTTGCAGCCTGTAGGAAGAATTTTACTTTTCTTTCCTACAAGCTAATTCCTACAACCTATTCTGCCTACCCAACCGCCCCCTCCATCTCCATCCGAATCAAGCGGTTCAGTTCAAGCGCATAATCGAGCGGAAGCTCGCGGGATATGGGATCTAAAAAACCAGAGATAATAAGATCAAGCGACTGATCGGCGTTAAGCCCGCGGCTTTTCAGATAAAAAAGCTGTTCATCGGTCACACGATTCACCGATGCTTCATGCATCACTTCAGCGTCCGACTCATATACATCCATATAAGGATATGTATCAGACTGCGCGCGGTCATCCAATAAAAGCGCATCGCACTGCACATGGGCTTTGGCGCCTTTCGCACCTTTGGCGATTTTTAAAAGTCCCCGATAACTTGAGCGTCCGCCTGCCATGGCAATTGATTTTGAAATCACCCGCGATGTTGTATACGGCGCGCCGTGAATTACCTTAGCCCCCGTATCTTTCCATTGACCGTTTGCCGCTGTTGCGATATTAAGATGGCGCGCGCGAGCGCCCCGGCCGATGAGCCATGAACACGGATAGAGCATTGTTGCTTTTGATCCGAGTGATCCGCCCACCCATTCCACCGAAGCATCTTCATACACAAGCGCACGCTTGGTATTTAAGTTGTACACATTCTTTGACCAATTTTGGATAGTTGTATATTTCACCGACGCTCCTTTTTTTGCAAAAATTTCCACAACCGCCGAGTGCAAAGAATCCGTCGAGTAACGCGGCGCAGTACATGATTCTATATAATGAACCGATGATCCCTCGTCGGCAATAATAATCGTGTGCTCAAACTGTCCCGACTGCGGCGCGTTCATACGAAAATATGTTTGCAAGGGCATATCAAGCCTCACGCCTTTAGGCACATACACAAATGATCCTCCGCTCCAGACAGCGCCATGAAGCGCGGCAAATTTATGATCCGCAACCGGCACACAGCGCGTCATAAAATATTCTTTCATCAGGTCGGGATATTTTTTAACTGCCGTATCAGTATCGGTAAAAATAACTCCTTTCTTTTCCCACACCTCCCGCAGCTTTGCATAAAATCCTTCAGACTCATATTGACCCACAAGTCCTGCCAACATATTCTGTTCTGCCTGCGGAATGCCGAGTTTATTATAAATAGTTTTAATGTCAGCAGGCACCTCATCCCAGCTCGCAAACTGCCGGTCCTGCGGACGAATAAAAAAAGAAATATCGTCAAATCGCAAATCCGATAGATCCGCGCCCCAGAGAGGCATTTGCTTTTGTAAAAAGATATCATAGCTCTGAAGCCGCTTTTCACGCATCCAATCCGGCTCTCCTTTCAGAGATGAAATTTCCTCCACCACCTGCCGGCTCAATCCTTTCGGCGTACGCGCAACCCAACGCTCCGGACTTGCCGTTTCCCATTCGTCCCGCGTCAATGCATGCATAAGTGCGGTATCTTTTTTCATATGTCTAAAATTAGCTTGTAGGAAAGAAAAGTAAAATTCTTC
>OBEQ011263664.1_pt1 | contig 50785 bp, 48 predicted proteins | sample 1670901 | NCBI WGS metagenome assembly OBEQ01 (sample SAMEA104232315, study PRJEB22302) | groundwater metagenome | biome: forest; feature: aquifer; material: groundwater | place: USA | collected 2011-08-07 | depth 5.4 m
AAACTTACGATTATTATCCGCAAAGCTTATGGGGCCGGTTATTATGTGATGTGCGGCCGGGCTTACGGCGCCGATCTTATTTTGGCTTGGCCTTCTGCCGAAATTAGTCTGATGGGAGCCGAAGGGGCGGTGAATATTTTGTTTCGCAAAGAACTCGAATCGGCCAAAGATTGCAGCGCCCGCCGCGAAGAATTGGTGGGGCAATTTCGCGATAAAATCAGTCTCTCGATGGCGGCGGAAGGAGCTTACATCGATGACGTGATCGACCCGCGTGACACGCGGAAAATTATTTTATCCACACTCGCGCTGACTTCCACCAAAAAAATCCTTTCGCCCGAAAAAAGAAATGGAGTCTCTCCCGTATGAGTAAATGCATTATCACCGTCGCTATCACGGGGTTGGCCGCCAATCGCAAGCAATGTCCCGCCATTCCGTATACTCCTGACGAAATTGCGGATGATGCTTACCGCGCCTGGCAACAAGGGGCGGCGGTTGTCCACATTCATGCGCGCGAAGATGATGGAAGACCCACTCAACGAGTCGAAGTCTACAAAGCGATCCAAGAAAAAATCCAGGCCAAGTGTGATATCATCATCAACTTTTCAACCGGCACGGTGGGAATTCCCAAAGAAGAACGCATCGATCATATCACCCAGCTCAAGCCTGAGTTAGCCGCTCTCAACATGGGATCGATGAACTACGCGATTTATTCCGAAAAAAGGAAAGAATTTATTTTCGATCACTGTTTCGAAAACCGTTTTGAAACCATCGGATTTTTTCTTCGCCACATGGTTGACGCCGGTGTCAAACCCGAGCTCGAATGTTTTGATGCCGGTCACGTTAGCAACGTCTATCCCTTTATTGATATGGGTTTACTCAAAACCCCCATACAATATTCTTTTATCATGGGAGTGTTGGGTGGAATTGCCGCCACCAAGGAGGCGCTCGCTTTTCAAGCCGCTCAGGCCAAGCAATATGGACCGCATACTTGGGAAGTCATCGGCATCAGCCGCGACCAATGGCCGATGATCCGTGCCGCGTTGGAATTGGGAGGAAATATCCGTATCGGTCTCGAAGATAATTTTTACCGTGTCTCTGGCGAGATGGCCAAGTCAAATGGCGAGCTGGCGGAAGACGCCGCCAAACTGGTTCAAGCCGCAGGACGAAGTGTCGCCACTCCCAGCGACGCTCGAAAATTGTTGTCTCTTTAATTTAACCACGAAAGGAAATCGTATGAAAAAAAATCAATTGGTTATTTTAGTAGCCTTTTTATTTTTAACAGCCCGTGCGCAGGCGTTCGACTTGGGCGGGGTAGTGAAGAAAGCGACGGGAGGAAGCACGACGACAACAACTCAGTCAGGTTCCACGACAACTCCCGTCAAAAATGGGGTGATGATCAACAATTCCGACAACGCCGAAAAATTCAAATACGATTTCAAGAATTTTCTGAAAGCCAGTTTTAGTTATAACACGTTTTATGATTGTTTTCAGTCTCCTTATTCTGCCATGTTGGCCTCGAGCGAGGGGCATTATGGACAATCAACGCATAAAGATGCGTTTACTTCTCAATGGCTTTTCAAAACCGGTGGTCGCGACGGTCGCGATTCGTGTACGATGGCGGAGTTGGATGATGACGTTGGTAAACACAGTAGCGGCGCCCAAGGGGTCAAGCTGAACTTCACCAGCGGCTGGGGCGATTTTCTTGCTGACAGATTTAAACTGTCGGTGCAGTAATTCATTCCTTTTGAAGTCGTTGAATCATTTTTTCGATTTGCTCTTTTGTTTCTATGAGAGAAACGTTGTTGTCGATAGTATAATGTCCCCGTTTCTTTTTCTCTTCTATCGGCATTTGAGATTTGAGACGGGAAGTAATTTCTTGATCACTTAAATTTTCCCTTTTTTTGAGTCTTTCTCTTTGGATTTTTTCCGGCACATAGACGATGATAACTTTGTCACAAAGTTTGTCCAACCCTTCCTCAAAAAGAAGTGGAATGTCTAAGATGATCTTCTTTTCTTTTTTCTTTCTGAACCTTTCAATCTCTTTTTTCATCTCTTGGATGATGGCCGGATGAATCAGAGAATTGAGTGTTTTCAGTTTTTTGGGAGAAGAAAACACAAGGAGGGCCAGCTTAGGGCGATTTAAGGTTTTGTCGGGATGAAGAATTTCTTTGCCAAATTCTTTCAGAATTTTTTTGTACGCTGATTTTCCGGGTTCCACCACCCCTCGTGCCAATTCGTCGGCACAAATCACCGGAATCCCTTTTTCTCTCATCAGCCGTGATACTGTTGATTTTCCCGAAGCAATTCCCCCTGTGAGACCGATGACTTTCATATTGGATTTTGTGAATTCTTGGCTTTTTTGAGTGCCAGTAGCGATTCGATCAGCGGGTAGAGTGCTTTTGCTTTGTAAGAGATAATTTTTTCGATCCAAATTTTCTCGTCGGTTTCTTGGGATAAAAGTAATTGATTGATGGTGATCAGAATCTCTCGAAACGTCGGATCGAGTTGGGCATGGACTCTTTTCAATTGTGGATTGCTGGTCTCCTGCTTTTTCATGACTTTGTCCAGGCTTGTCACAAAATCTTTTTCGGTCCATGCTTGCTTTGGTTCTTTTTTTTTCATTTGAAATTTTTTTGAATCAATTCCATCAATTTTTCTTTTTCGTTCAGCTCTGGTTCGTCCAACACCTTTTCCACCAGGAACTTTTGAATCTTACCAAGAAGCGGCCCCGGAGCAAAGCCCATATTGATCATGTCATGGCCAGTGACCGCCAAATCGCGCGGGCCGAATGGCGGTTTTTTGTTGACCTCTTCGCGGATACGGTCACGCAATTTCAAAATTCCTTTCATGCTATCGGGATAACGCCCCCCTTTTTTGTCGGCGATGCGGAGATCGATCAGTTTAAAAATAGTTTCAGTCCCAATTTTGGAAACAAAACGGCGGATGGCTCGATCACTGTAGAATGATTTTGTTTCAAACATGTGATGCTCCACCAAACTTAAAACTTCATCGACATCCAGGCCAATGGTGGTGGCTTTGAAATCATTCAACCATTTGCGGGCGATCCGTTTGGATACCACTTGATGACTATAGAAAGTTGTTTTTTTGGTGACGGGGTCGACGCGATAAGTTTGGGGTTTGCCGGCGTCGTGGAGGAGGGCGGCGAACATGATTTCTATTTCGCCAGCATGCTCCATCTCCACGCTTGACCTGGCGGCGTCGACCACCTTCATGGTGTGCAGATAAACATCTTCGTTTTGTTTCATGGGTTGCAAAATGCCGATCATTTTTGTGACAAAAGGAAAAACGAAGTCGAGCAGGCCGGTTTCTCTCATCAAATCAAAACCGATGGAGGGGCGTTTGGCCATCAACAATTTTCGAATTTCTTCGATGATTCTTTCACTGGATACCGTTTTGATGAGGGGGGCATGGGTTCTCATGCTGGCCGCTGTTTCTGTTTCTATTTGCAAATCGAAACGGGCGGCAAACTGAACGGCGCGCATCAAGCGGAGCGGATCTTCCTCGAAGGCTTGCAAAAAAACCTGTCGGATTTTTTTGTCACGAAGATCGTTTTGTCCGCCAAACGGATCGATAATTTTTCCTGTGGCCAGTTCCAAGGCCATGGCGTTGATGGTGAAATCGCGCCGCGCCAGATCTTGCTCCACCGGAATATCTGAGTTGAAATCCACCTCGAAATCGCGATGCCCGCTTCCTGTTGATTTTTCGATGCGGGGGAGAGCGATATCAAATTCTTGATCAAAATCTTCGCGCGGGCGAAATTTAATCACGCCAAAAGATTTTCCCACTTCTTTCACCTGGCCGACCGGTTTGAGGGCACGGATGAGATCTGCCGAGCTTAATTTTCGTACAAGAATATCGTAATCTTTGTGTGGAATATTCAAAAGAAAATCTCGGACACTTCCCCCCACCAAATAAACCTCTCCTCCGGCGTCGGTGAGATGTCTTAAAAAGGACATTTGAGAAAAACTGGAGGGGATTTTTAACACAGAAGAACCTACGAAGGATTATCCTCGTGAATTTTAATCTTCGCTTTGTTCAGCGCTTGCTGGTACCAGAGTTCGTAAAATCGCGTCGAAAATTCTTTTTCTAATTTTTCTTTTTCGGTAGTTTTATTTTTTTCGAACTCGGCCCAATCGGGGGATGTATAGGCTGTCAACTTTACCAGGTAATAGGAGTTTTCAATTTGGATAGGTTTTCCCGGATAAGGTTTTTGCGGGCTGAGCTGCAAAAGAATTTTTAAGGCCGCATCGGTGTCATCTTCTCCCGGAAAAAAAGTAGTCGTTTGAGAAAGGGGAGTTAAGGGGATATCCCGTGAAGTGATATTGTATTTTTTGAGAAGTGCGGCCACCGATCCACCACCGCTGAAAACTGGCCATACTTGGGCCAAAGAGGCCGTGACTTCTTTTTTTCCTTCTTCATCCGTTAGTTCTCTGGTGGCTTCTTTTTTCAAAAAATCGTTCGTCGATTTTTCGTTGCCTGGCTCTTTTTTCTTTTTGACCATCAATTCGGCCAGGGCCGCGTCACTGGGTTTGAAATTTTTGATGAGATCGACCGGACGAATGGCAATCATCGTGAGTCCCAGCTTGGTGTTGTCGAAAGTGTAATGATTTTTGACTTCAAGATCGGATACAATCACCCCTTTCGAGAGAAGTTCGCGGAATTTGTCTTTGAGCTGTTCGCGGCGCAGATATTCTTCGTAGTCGATACCGTTATGATTCAAAAACCAGGGGCGAAAAACAGTTCGATATTGTTCGGGATCAAAAACCCCTTTTACTTTCAGATTCGGATTATTTTGAATGCTTTTAAGAATTTCAAAGTCTGAGACCCTTAACCCCATTTTTTCCGCTTCGGCTCGAACAATCCGATCTTCAATGAGTGACTGTAACGCCATTTTTTGAAACTGACTGGCCAACTGGTCTGGCAATTTATCTTTGTACATCTGCTGATAGGCATCGAGCTGATTTTGAACCAGCCGCGCCAGCTCGTCCTCGGTGATCTCTTCGCCGTTAACTTCGGCTACCACCCCTGACTTGCCCCCCCCCGCTTGCCGCATTCCTTTGGTCCAGCCAAAGAAAAAGATAAATACCACAATGATGAGGAGTAAAAGAACCTTGGTAATCCACGAGGAAGCGTTTTTTCGGAGAATATCGAGCATAAGATTTATAAAAGTATATTATCGCGACGTAATTGCAACAAATTTTTAGAACAGAAATAAAGTAAATGATGAATTTCCCTTTTACGGGTTTGCTCACGCCATTGCTTGCCATGGTACAATGATAATATTTTTTGATTCGTGAAACACTTTACTCGTTGGGGTCAGAATTCTTATTTGGGCTTGGGGTTGTTTTTTTAGAAAAGCGTAAGCAGGGCGCAATTCATAGGTGCCGGGGGCCTCTTTAAAACAAAGAATATAAGCGGTCATTTTGTTTTTCTTTTCAATGACAAAATCAACCACAGAACCTTTACTGGAAACATAATGCTCGATTTGAACTCTGACGCCCGCTGCCTCAAACTGGGCCATGGCTTCGTTTAGAAGCCAAATGCGACAGGCACTTTCGATACTAGCTCCGCAGTAACGGGCCAACCCCGAATCGCAAAGAGAGTAAACCGCTTTTTTTACACCCCATGAATTGCCATTTACATGTTGTACCACAAACAAGGCTTCCAGGGCTTCGATATGGGATCGAACACGTCTTGCATCGATACCAACTTCTTTCACCAAATCAGGTAAAGGAGGAGCCCCCAAACGAGCCAACGCTCTTAAAACTTGCATCGCCAGATCTCCGCTTAATCGACTTCCTCTGATTTGTTGCAGATCACGATAACAGGTAGTTTCCAGCCACGATGCCAACAGAGCTTTTCTTTCTTCGGGGTTTCGCAAAAAACAGACTCCCGGAAAACCTCCTTGTTCTATTCTTTTATTGACGGCAGAAGAGGATCTGTTGCTTGAAAATTTATCGTCTACCCAGGGAATTTTGAGCGGTTCTTCGAGAGTTTCAGCCAAAGTCATGGGATGCAAACGAAACAAGCCCATGCGTCCTGTCATTGATTCGTGAATCCCCGTTTTTTTTGAAAATTCGGTAGAACCTGAAAGTAAAAAACAGCCCGGTATTCGTTTACGGTCCACGTTGGCCTTGATGGCGTCGAAAAGATCGGGGACTTTCTGGACTTCGTCAAGAATGAGAGGCTTGCCCTCAAAAGATTGTAAAAAATACGCCGGGCGCCGACGGGCTTGTTCACGAATGTCCAGGTCGTCTAGGGTAACATAAGAAGCCCCTATGCGAGGCGCCAACTGGTCACGCAACAAAGTGCTTTTACCCACCTGTCTGGCCCCCAGTAAACCCAGTACGGGCCATAGTTTGAGCCGTTTTTGGAAAAGAGAAAGCAGATGACGTGGCTTTTGGTGAGGCATGGCTCTATTATACAAGTACCACTTATTTTAGCAAGTAAATGTTTAAATCTACCATACTTTATTGAGGGGAAAAACAGTCAACAATACAGAGAAAGAATCCAAGAATAGCTTCTAACAAACTTCTAACAAATTTCTTGCTAGCCCAACCTCGTTTTGTTAGGGTCTTTTTCTTAATGATTCTCGATTCTTTCTTCAGTCTTTTTTCAAACGATTTAGCCATCGATCTGGGTACGGCCAATACTCTGGTGTATGTGAAAGGGAAGGGGATTGTTTCGTCCGAACCCTCGGTCGTGGCGGTGCGTCGCGATGCGGCCGGCAAGAAAAAAGTTTTGGCGGTTGGCAAAGAGGCCAAAGAAATGTTGGGACGAACTCCCGGAAGTATCGAAGCGATTCGCCCGATGAAAGAGGGGGTCATTGCTGATTTTGAAGTGACTGAGGCGATGCTCCGTTATTTTATTCGCAAAGTTCACAATCGAAAAACGTTGGTTCGTCCCCGTATTATTGTCAGTGTTCCCTTTGGATGCACCGAAGTCGAAAAACGGGCAGTGCGCGAGTCGGCCGAGTCGGCTGGTGCCCGCGAAGTTTATCTCATCGAAGAACCGATGGCCTCCGCCATTGGTGCCGGTCTTCCCATCACCGAACCTTCTGGCAATATGATTGTTGATATCGGTGGCGGCACAACCGAAGTTGCGGTTATTTCTTTGGCGGGTATTGTCTACAGCAAATCGGTCCGAGTGGCGGGCGACAAAATGGACGAGGCGATTGTTCAGCACATCAAACGAAATTATAATCTTCTCATCGGCGAACGAACGGCCGAGTGGATCAAAATAAATTTGGGAAATGCTTTTCCTGACACCGAGACTAAAACCATGGAAGTAAAAGGGCGTGATCTGGTGACCGGTATTCCCCGCGTTCTCCAAGTCAATTCCGACGAGGTACGCGAGGCGATCACTGAACCAGTTCACACTATTATCGAAGCCATCAAAACTACCTTGGAGAGAACTCCTCCCGAACTTGCTGGTGACATCGTTGACAAGGGAATCGTTATGGCGGGAGGGGGGGCACTGCTTCGTGGCATTGACAAGTTGGTTCACGAAGAAACGGGGCTTCCTGTGACCATTGCCGAAGATCCTTTGTCGTGTGTTGTGTTGGGTGCCGGCAAAGCGTTGGATGATCTCAATGTCCTCAGGGAAATTGCGTTGAATTAATGATATTCCTCAGACGTCGTCTTCTTTTTTTTACACTTCTCATTTTTCTTTTTGTTATTCTTGTTTACCGCGAAAGGCATCACGCCAATTCTTCTTCGGTTGAAACTTCTTTTTTCGATAAAGGGATACTTTTTATTTATCATCCGATTAACCGCTGGATGAGTCGGGTGGAACATTTTTTTAACGACGGGTGGCATCATTATTTCGAACTGGTTGGTGTTACCAAAGAGAATGAAAATCTCCAAAAAGAATTATCCGAAAAAGAACTAAAACTTTTGTTTCTTCAAGAACAGCTTCGCTCGTGCATTGTGGAAAATAAATTAGAACTGAAGGGGGATGGTTTGGGTTTGAAAGGGGTGAATGCCTCGATTATTGCTTTTGATCCTTATGCAATTTCCAAAACCGCCTGGATTTCGGCAGGGAGTCGAGACGGGATAAAAGCCAATCAACCGGTGATGACCGAGGAAGGGTTGGTGGGACGTATTCTCAAAGTCGGAGAGACAAGCGCCCAAATACTTTTGCTGAACGATACTCGTTTTGCGGTGGATGTTGTTGACGTCACCACACGGGTGAGGGCGTTGGTGGTGGGCTTTAATAATCGGACTAATTTGAAGCGGTATCCCATTCTCACCCGTCTCGAATATTTGAATCTGGGGGATGAAATTCACGAGGGGGATCTTTTGGTGACCTCCGGCCTGGGCTCCCTCTATCCCAAAGGGATTCCGGTTGGGAATATTGCCACCGTCAAAACCGACAAAGATTCTTTGTTTCAAAGCGCCGCGGTCATTCCTTCAGTTGATTTCAGCAAAGTCGATTTAGTTTTTGTGGTGACGGGAGGGGAGGAACATGAGTGATCTGATTTTTGTCTGGTTGTGGGGAATAGTTCTTTTGGTGCCGCAGCAGGCGTTTCGGTTTTCTCTGGGGCCTCTTTCGTTGGAGTTTGATTTTGTAACTTTGCTGGTTATCTATCTTGGTTTTTCTTATTCCTTCTGGAAGGGTTTGGTGGGGGTCATTTTACTCTCCTTTGTGGCTGAAGCTTTGAGTTTTACCACTCCCGGTTTGATAGTTCTTTCCCATTTAATAATTTATGTGCTGCTTCAACTTTTAATCGATCAGATTGTAACCGAAGCTTACTTGACCAAAATATTTTGGGTGATGATGGCCTCTTTTGCTCAACATATTTTGGCCGGATTAGTTTTGGATAAAGGGGGAACCCTTTTGGGCTCCCTCTTTTTCTGGAGCGCTTCTGCTGTTAATGCTGTTGTCGCCGCATTTTTAAGTTTTCCTCTTTTTATCATTTTGGATGGAACCCGAGAAAAGTGGAGCTCTCTTTTTTCGAAACAGAAGGCGCAAATAACGGGGGCTGATTTTTTTGCGGTTAAGAGTTCACAAAGAAAGTATCTACGATGAGTTCGTTTTCAAAAATTCGGAATGATGATGACGTTGTCGTCGTTCAGCGAAAGCTTGTCGTTCTTGGCATCCTTTGTACTTTATTTGTTTTGATCGTTATCAGCCGTCTCTTTTATCTGCAAATTTATCGCGGTCGTTCTTACCAAGTGTTGTCGGACCAGATTACCAGTCGGGATGAGGAAATCCGCGCCCGTCGCGGATTAATTCTCGATCGCAACGGAAAGGTCCTGGCCGATAACCGTCCTTTTTTCCAAATTGTTGTCATTCCCCAAAATTTAAAAAATCCCAATTCTACTTTTCAGGCGCTGCATAGCATCACCGGGCTTGCGCCGTTGGACATGGCGGACAGACTTTTAAGAGCGAAGGGAGAACCTCCTTTTCTTCCGGTGGTGATTGCTGACGATGCTTCGTACGAGTGGGTGGCAAAAATCCGTGAATACGATCGGCCAGACGAGTTGGCCGACCTGGATGATCCGCTAGCGGAGAATCCGTTGAAAGGGGTAGAAATTCGTTCCAGCAATTTGCGAATCTATCGTTATCCCGAAGAATTTTCTCATGCTCTTGGATATTTGCGCGAGATCGATCAGAAAACGCTGGACGATTTGGATCAAAAAGACCCCGGACATTATTCGCGAGGTGATCTGATGGGGGCGAGTGGATTGGAAATTGCTTACGACTCGGAGTTGAAAGGAATTGATGGAGTCAAAAGCCGGATTGTGGATGCGCGTGGAAAAGAAATTAAAGGCAATTCCGACATTCAAATATTGGCCGATCGGGGAAGTTACGCTCCAACGGATGGGCATCATCTGGTCACTACTCTCGATTTCGAAGCGCAGGATGCCGCAGCCATTGCGATGGAGGGGAAGAAGGGGGCGGTCGTAGCACTCGATCCGAAGTCGGGGGAAGTGTTGGTTTTGTTTTCGAATCCCGGTTTCGATGGAAACCGGATCATGAAAAATATTGATCATGATTATTGGAAATTACTCAATACCGATAAAGATAAATATCTCTACAATCGTGCCACACAAGCCACCTATCCGCCAGGATCCACCTACAAGATTGTCGATTCGTTTGCCGGATTGGATACGGGCAAAATAAATTTAGAGTCCCATTTCACCTGTGGAGGGGGTTTGCGTTTTGGAAATCGTTTTTTCCAATGTTGGAACAAGGGGGGGCATGGGAGTATCGAGCTCATTCGGGCCATCACGCAATCATGCGACGTATTTTTCTATAATGTCGGATTGAAAGTAGGCGTGGACGAACTTTACCGGCACGCTCATCTGTTGGGACTGGGTGAAAAAACGGGCATTGATATTCCTTCCGAACAGACGGGGTTGATTCCCAGTGCGGAATGGAAGCTGAAACGATTTAAGCAGCCTTGGATTGAGAGCGAAACTTTATCCATCGCGATTGGACAAGGGTACGACACGGTGACTCCACTCCAGAATGCTCGGATGATTGCGACGATTGCCAATGGCGGGCATCCTTTAGTTCCACATCTCGCCAAAGAAATTTTATCAATCGATCGAAAAGTGCTTCACACTTATTCCAAACCGTTGGGGGAATCGGTTGTGTCGCCCGAAAATTTGAAATGGATTCAAGAAGGATTGATCGGTGTTGTTCATGGCGTAGGCGGAACTGCGGGGCGTTTGAAGAATGATCCCCATAAAATTGCGGGGAAAACAGGAACGGCGCAAGTGGTGGGCTATGAATCAAAAATTGCCAATTCGGGAGGAAACCGTGATCACGCCTGGTTTGTAGCCTACGCTCCGTACGATGATCCAAAAATTGCGCTGGCCGTGGTTGTCGAAAACGGAGGACATGGCGGAGCCGCTGCCGCCCCCGTGGCGCAAGCGGTGATTGATGCGTATTTAGAGGAAAAATAATGTTCGATCGTAGATTAATTACTCATTTCAATTGGCCTCTTTTTTTGGTGACGTTGGTTTTGTCCTCCATGGGACTTGCCAATTTATTTAGTGCCACCTCTAGTTTCGATGCGCACAGTCAAACCACTTTTTTTCATGCACAAATGGTTTGGTCTGCCATGGGGTTGGTTTTTCTTTCCATCGTTATTAGCATTCACTATCGTCATTTTCGTGCGCTGAGTTATGTCATTTACGGTTTCTCCCTTCTTCTTTTATTGGCGGTTTTACTTTTTGGCAAGAGAGTGGCGGGACATCAAAGCTGGCTGATGATTGGGCCTTTGACCTTGCAACCAACCGAGTTTGCAAAGTTGGGACTTATTTTTGCTTTGTCACACTATTTTTCATCTCGTCGAAATCTACAAGGGGAGGGATTTATCGATTTACTCCCCTCGCTAGGGCTTTATCTTTTGCCAACTATTTTGGTGACGCTACAGGGAGATTTAGGCTCGAGCCTTTTCTTTGGACTTATCTATATTTCGATAGCTCTGGTGCATGGAGTGCGCTGGCAAGTCATTGCTACTCTTGGCAGCGCCGCGGTCCTACTTTGTGTGGTGGCTTTTTTCTTTTTTCTTTCTCCTTATCAAAAAGGAAGAATCCAGACTTTTTTAAACCCCGAACTCGATCGACGTGGTGAAGGGTATCATCTTATCCAATCAAAAATTGCCGTCGGATCTGGAGGACTTTTTGGCAAAGGTTACTTGAAAGGGCAAACTCACAAACTTCGTTTCGTGCCCGAAAGACATACCGATTTTATATTTCCTGTCCTGGCGGAGGAATGGGGCTTTTTGGGAGGAGTCGTTGTTCTTATCCTATTTCTCATTTTTTTATTGCTGGGACTTCAAATCGCCGGCAAAACAAGCGAGCGTTTTAGTTTTTTTCTGTGTGTGGGAATTTGTTCGCTCTTTTTCTGGCATTTGGTGATTAATTTGGGAGGAGTGTTAGGGTTAATGCCCTTAACGGGAGTTCCTTTGCCATTTTTCAGTTACGGCGGCTCAGCCTTGCTTACCCAGTGGATCGGGGTGGGGCTTCTGTTAAATGTTAGCATGAGAAGGTTTATGTTTTGACATGATCACTAAACGTCCATCCCAAAGCCGCGGCTCGACAAAACTCGATTGGCTCGAGAGCTATCATACTTTTTCGTTTGGCGATTATTATGATCCGCAACAAATGAATTTTGGTCCACTGCGAGTGATCAACGACGACATCATTGCTCCTGGAAAAGGTTTTTTGCCTCATCCCCACCGCGACATGGAAATTGTAACGTATGTTTTGGAAGGAACTCTCGAACACAAAGATAGTTTGGGAAATGGCTCGGTCATTCGCCCCGGCGAAGTCCAACGGATGAGTGCCGGGACGGGGATTACTCACAGCGAATTTAATCATTCGAACTCAGAAAGTGTTCATCTCTTGCAAATCTGGCTTTTGCCGAAGCGAACAGGGATTTTTCCCGGATATGAACAGAAATATTTTTCGTTGGACGATAAATTAAATGAGCTCGTGCTTGTCGCGAGCCCCTCTGGGGCGAGTCCAGCTGGACAAGAAAATTCGGTCACCATTCATCAAGATGTAAACTTGTATGCCGGACGTTTTACGACAAAAGGAAAAACCACTTTCGAGCTTGGAAAAAATGAATCGGCCTGGATTCAAATCGCTCGCGGAGAAATGACAGTGAATGGAGAAACTTTTACAGCCGGCGATGGAGCGGCGATTGAAAAGATTTCCTTCTTGGGAATAGAAGCCAACAGCCAAGCCGAGATTTTATTATTTCACTTTCCTTCAGGGAAGGTTCCTTGACATTCTGCGTCAGAGGCCGATAAAATCTCTTTCTTATGCAGCTATCTCCTGTTCGGCTCAAAAAAACGTTTCTCACCTCCCTCGAAAAAATTGTCGGGCCACAAGGATTTTCCGTCGGAAATATCGACCGGATCAGTTATTCGCGCGATTCAAACTTTAAATCAGCAATTCAGTTTAAATATAAGAAAATAGAAGCTTTTCCGGATGTGGTGGTCTGGCCATCTTCTGTTGAGGATCTGAGTGTTCTCATTAAACTAGCGGCTAAGCATCAAATTCCGGTTATTCCGTTTGGTGGCGGGTCGGGGGTGTGCGGCGGAACATTGCCGATGGGGGGCGGAATGATTGTCGACATGAAACGGATGCGGAAGTTACTCAAACTGGATGCCGCCAATCTTCTGGTTACGGCCGAAACGGGAATCATGGGGATGCATCTCGAAAATGAGTTGCAGCGAAAAGGGTATACGCTGGGGCATTTTCCTTCTTCCATTGTTTGCGCCAGTCTCGGTGGTTATTTGGCAGCCCGTTCGGCGGGGCAATGTTCTTCCCGGTATGGAAAAATTGAAGACATGGTGAAAAACATCGAGGTGGTGACCGGCACGGGCGAAGTGATACAGACGCGAGATGTGAGCAATGGGGAGGGGATCGATCTCAATTCGGTTTTTGTCGGTTCGGAAGGGACGTTGGGGCTGATCACCAAAGCGACACTGCGAATTTTTCCCAATCCTCCGGCCCGAGTTTTTCGAGGAATCCGTTTTGAAAACATGAAAACCGCCATCGAAGGGGTGCGGCGGGTGATGCAAAGTGGGTTAAAACCGGCGGTGATTCGTCTCTACGATCCGCTCGACACTTTTTTGATTCTCTCGCACAGTGATGCAAAAAAAGGGGGAGTGATGTCGCTGCTGATCAAACCTGTGCTTGATTTTTTGCACGATGGTTCGCTCAAAGCCGGTTTGCGGCTCCCGCGCGTTTTAAGTTTTGCCCGTCACTTACTTCCTTCGAAATGTCTTTTGGTTTTGGTGAACGAAGGGAATGAGCGATTAGCGGCCGAAGAACAAAAAATTATTCTCAAAATTTTTGAGGACCTCAACGGAGAAGATTTGGGCGAAGATCCGGCGCGCGCCTGGTTTGATCACCGCTATGCTGTGGCGTACAAGGCCTCTCCTCTTTTTATGGCCGGCGCTTTTACCGACACCATGGAAGTGGCTACCACGTGGGATAAGATCGAGTTGTTGTATCAGACCATCAAAAAAGCGATGTCCGACAAAGCGTTAGTGATGGCGCATCTCTCACATGTCTACACCGAAGGGGGCTCGCTCTATTTTACTTTTGTGGCACCTCTTAAAGGACTGCATGCCTCGGAGGCTCTCTACGATCAGATCTGGGATAAAGGGATGAAGGCTTGTCTGAAAGTGGGGGGAGTAATTAGTCATCACCATGGTATTGGGCGACTGAAAACAAAGTACATGGAAGGGGAGTGGGAAAAAGGACTGCACTTTTTAGAAGCTTTTAAGGAATTGTACGATCCGTATAAAATCATGAATCCCGGAAAATTGATGCCACCGAATCGCGTCTCAGAAAAACAGGAGGCCGCTGCGTAGTTATGTTCCAACTCAACAAAACATCGCAGTTGGTGACCATCGATCCAGCCATGAGTGTTGATGCTTATGAAGATCGGCTGGGCAACGAAGGACTTACCGGAGGGTATTTTCCCATCACGGGGAGTGAGACGACGTTGACTACCGCTTTGGCCTCACGAATTCCTAATCTTTATTTTTCAAAATATGGTGGCATCGAAGAACTTTGTGTTGGCGGAAAAGTGGCAACTCCATCCGGTTTGGTTTTTCCCTTAAAAATTTATCCCCGGGCCGCGATCGGGTCCGATTTGCGTCGTGTGATTTTAGGATCGCAAAATATTTTGGGGCGTTTTGAAGAAGTGACTTTGCGTATTTTTCCCATTCCCGAATATCAATTATGGGGACTAGCTCTTTGTGAAAATGAATCGGAAGCCGTGTCCGCCATGCGCGATTTGGTGGGGCTGATGGTGCATCCGCTTTTTATGCGGGTAATCGACGAGGAGGAGGGAGGGGCTTTGCTGCAATCGCTGGGGCTTCCCGCGGCTCAGAAATTTATTCTGGCCTTCAAGTTGACCGGCTTACGTGATTATGTCGATGCGACACTCGACACTATTTCAAAAATTAACGCAGGGAAAAAAGTTTTCTTTTATTGGCCCTCGAAGGAATCAGAAATTTCCTTTTTGGACGAACAACTTTTATCAGCGGCTTCTTATCAGTTTATGAACGAGAGATATGCTTCTCTTTTGGGTCTGGGGACGGCTCGTCTGCCTGATCAGGCAGAACGAAATTTTGAAAAGTTTTTTACCTGCCCACGCACTTGATGACTTGAGGATATTTTATGTTTGAAGAGCACGCTAAAACAATGGACCTATGTGCCGCTTGTCCCCGCTTGTGTCAATCGGCCTGTCCTGTGGCGATGACGGATGCGAATGAGAGTCACACCCCGTGGGGAATGATGCAGACTCTTAATCTGGTCCGTCAGGGAGAAATTCCATTTGATGCTTCAGTGGCGGCTATGAGCTATCAATGTCTGACTTGTAAAGCCTGCACGACACAGTGCGAGCACGGTAACGTTATTCCGCCGGTTCTTCACGATGTTCGGAAAATGGCGGTGGAGATGGAGCTCACTCCTCCCGAGATTACCGGTTTTTTGGCCAAATTTCACAAACACAACAATCCTTTTGCCCGCGATCTTCTTTCCCGTTTCAAAGAACTGGTTGCGCATAAATTTTTTGAAGGGGATCCGGCCACCGTTTATTTTCCTGGATGCAGCACCATTGCAAAATGCCCCGAAGTGGTGCGCGATACTTTTTCTCTTTTTTCAAAATTGAAAATTGATTTTGTCGGCGCTTATCCCGAAGCGGTGCAATGTTGCGGTTATCCGTTACTCACGGCAGGTATGGAAGACGAATTTGTCGACCTGGCCGAAATTAATTTTCAGGCGCTCAAAAAATATAAAACGGTGGTTAGTGGTTCTCCTGCTTGCGTTTATACTTTGCGCGACACTTACGCCAAATATGATTTTAATCTTGGAAATCGGGTGATGACAATCAATCAATTTCTGGAGCCCTATCTCCAAAATATCAATTACAAATTAAAAAAGAACATGAGAACTAAATTGATGTATCACGATCCCTGTTATTCCGCCCGCTATCTGAACGAAATCGAACGCCCGCGCGAATTGATCAGCCAAGTGTCGGGCTACCAACCGGTGGAATTTTTCGAGTCGGGCGCAAAAACCGGCTGTTCGGGGCAAGGGGGCTGCTTCTCCATTGTGTCGAAGGATGTTTCCGATGCGATCACCGTTAAAAGATTAGAGGAAGTTTATGAGAAAAAAGTACAGATGGTGGTGACGCAATGCCCCTCGTGTGTCACGAAATTCAGAAAAAATTCCAAAGGATTGGTCATCAAAGATTTGGTGAGTTATCTGAATGATTCTATCGAGGGGGTAAAGGAGTGAAGGGAGTAAAGGAAACTTTTTTTGTTGTTAATCCGGTGGCTGGGCGGGGGAAGTTGAAGCAGCTTTGGAATGAAATCAAAGACCCGATTAAAAAGAAACTGGGAAAGACCCATTTTGAATTTACACAAGGACCCGAAGACGCCAGCCGTCTCACCCGCGAGGCTCTTTTTGCTGGCTATTCCACAATCATTGCCGTCGGAGGAGATGGCACCCTAAATGGCTGTCTCAACGGTTTTTTAGAAGACGACAAGCCGATCAATCCCAAAGCCTCGCTGGGTATTTTTCCGATGGGACGCGGAAGCGATTTTGCACGTTCCTTAGGGCTTTCCCGAAAATCTGCCGAAGCGCTTCAACAATTTCAAAGACTCAAAATCCGTGAAATCGATATTGGCAAAGTGACTTGCGTTGATGATATAGGCAAAAAAGGCAAAAAGAAGAATCGCTATTTTATCAATGTGGCCAGTGCAGGAATTGTGGGGAACGTAGTTAATTGGGCTAACCGTGCCCCTTCTTTTTTAGGCGCGGATGGGGCTTATCTTTACAGCATCATCCGCGGCATTCTCGAATTTCGCCCCCAGGTCATTTCTTATGATTGTCAGGGGATCAAAAAAGAAGAAAAAATTTTGATGATGATTATCGCCAACAGCCGCTATTTTGGGGCGGGGATTCCCATTGCGCCCAAAGCGATTTGTGATGACGGCCTGTTCGACGTGATGGTGATCCGATCGATGGGACTTTTCTCGATGTTTCGGCATCTTCCCAAATTATATTCGGGCAATCATCTCCGAATGCCGCAAGTGGAACTTTTACGAACCCGCCATATTGAAATCCATCCTTTAAGAAAAGAAAAAAATCTTTTTGTGGAAGCCGATGGCGACACGATGGGGGAGCTTCCGGCCACTTTTGAAATTTTACCTAAGGCTGTTCGTTTTCTGGTGCCTCTGATATAATAGACTAAGCTATCACCCGCAACGGACACCGCGAATTTTTCAAAACAATTTTGTCGCCGAATTTTAACGGGTAAACGGTTTGGGTGCCGTCCACGTAAAGGCAGGCGTCGATGGTTTGGTTGAGGATTTCTATTTTTTGTTTTTCATTCATTAATCCTTTGATGATTAAATGTTCTTTTCCGTTTTTTCCATGGAACGGTTCGCGAATGACGTATTGGATTTTTTTCGACGAGATCGGAATTTTTTTTCCACCAGCCGCCCGGATGGCTGCGGTTGAACCGGCCGCTGTGGCGATCCAAATTCCAGAGCTGCGTTGTTCATCTGTTTGTTTCCCGATTTTTATTCGATAGCGTGTCACTCCTGCCGGAGAAGAATGGGAAAAAAGAATATCGTTTAACGCTAATGTGGGAATAATTTTTCCATTCACCCGGATTTCAATCCGGTTGAGTGATCGGATTTGAGTGCGCCCATCAAGTAGGGCTTTTATTTTTTTGGGAAAAGATTCTATGCCGCATGTGAGTAAGGCCCCCACGCTGGCAAAAGGGGCCGAATTGATTCCCAACATTTTCTGGTTTTTGACATGATGGGCCGTTCGTAAAAAAGTTCCATCCCCTCCCACCGAAATAATCAGATCGTAAGATTGAAGTGGTCCGATATTCCGGCGACTTTCTGCTTTAAAAGGAACTCCCAATTTTTGAAGCTCAAAGATGACTTGTTGAAGTGCGCTGGTATGTGCCTGATGGGCTTTACGGAATCGGCGCGTCAACGGATGATTTTTACGATAGAGATTTGTTAAGTGCCGGTTCTTCTGACTTTGGATATATTTTTGATAAACCGATTTTTTGTAAATGATACAAACTTTCATAAAATCAAGATTATCGATAAAGCTTGTTTTCCTCAATATACTTTTTAACCTCAGGTCTTACATGTTCCAGAGAAGCCCCATTGCGGATTTGTGTGCTCGATACATCCGTAAAAGGAGATTTTTCAAACCCTGCCCGCGGGATGAAGAAAAAATCGGCCTCTTTTTTCAGCTCCTCGAAATTTTTCCATTGAGGGAGTTCTTTTTTGCAATCGCTTCCAACCACAATTGTAAAATGGACTGTTGGATATTTTTTCTGAAGCGCACGAACGGTGTCGATCATATACGATGGAAATTTTTTCAATTCCCCTTCAATCGAACATATTTTTATCTTTTTTCCCAAAAGACTTCCAAAATTGAGTTCGCACATTTTTACGCGATGCGAAAAATCGATTAGGTTTTTGTCAAAAGGGTGAGAAAAAGTGGGAACAATCCAAACCTCATCAAATTGGGTATTTTTGGCGAGCGCTTCCACGACCTCCCGATGCCCGACATGAGGGGGGTTAAACGATCCGCCGAAAAGGGCAATTTGTTGCATGGTTTCTGATCTCATAAAAAAGCCAAAAACTCAACTTCATAAATAATAGTAAAATCAATATGTTAAGTGTCATTCTCTCTCTCTTTTATTTAAAGTACGCAACTTCTTTGACTTTCTGCCGATAAACAATATAGGAGATGCACATGACGATCAAGAAGCCTTTGTTAATTTCTCTTTTTGTTTGCTACCAATTTTTCATGCCTTTTGTCATGAGCTGTGGGGTTGATACTCCTTATGACAAGACGACTCAGCAGAGTGATACCGAAGCTACTTCTACCATCGATAATTGTGACACCGACCAGTTTTTAACCGCCGATTGTGTGGCTGCTGCTCAAAGTGCGGATACCTCCGCCGCTCTTGTAAAAAATTCTAAAAACACCAATGTGAAAGATTCTGCCCCCGCCGATGATTCCGATCCTGCCGAAGAAGATAATACTGCTAATTAATTAATGTGTTTGTAAATGAGAGGTTTGCGACTCAGGCAATGAAGGGGATGTTGGATCGATTGCAAAGGAATCCACCGTCGTGGTGCGTCCCAACAGGGACAAGAGAATTTCTTCCCAACGTTGAATCGATTCGGCATCATAAATACGTGTCATGAGTTTTTCTTCTTTTTTAATCAATCCCAAATCGGAAAAAACTTGCAGCGCATTTTCGATGTTAAAGCGGGAAAGAGCTTCCGGATATTGCAGGTCCCCCTTGGCATAGACGGTTCTTCCTTTTTCAAGAATCGAGGCCACTAATTTTTTTGCTTCCAGCCGACTAAACGAGACATGTTTGATGTAGAGAAGAGTGAGCCAGTACGATTCGAAAAAATTATCGAGAAGTGAGGCGTAAAAAATAAAGGTGGAATTTTTCTCACACCCGTTCAGATGAATCATCTCGGCGTTATCATCGTAGTGAATGATGTTCTCTCCCACATAAAAAGAAATTACTTTTTTGAGATGCTCGCGCAGCGTGCCTCTTTCGCTGAAAGTAAAGTCGTGACGAAGAAGAGTTTTTAAAGTCTCATATTTTTTCTCGATGGTTATCAGAGAAAGAACAGAGGCTTGAGATGATAGAGCCGCTATTTTTGAAAAGCAGACGAGCGAAACGAAAAAATGAATAGAATTATTTTTGTGAAATTCCAGGGATGTGCGTTGGGCTTCATCAAGCGTGTAAAATTTTTCGCTGAAATCTTTTTGCGAAATGATCAAACGATCGTTATTTAATTTTTGCAACGCCTCGCGATAAGCCCATTGCTCATTCTGGCGAATGACTCCCGAAAAACGCGCTTCTTTGAAGTCGAGATATTTTTTAAGAAGATGCGCCCGACGTGAAATTTCTTTTTCGGGGATTCCTTTTTTAGGATAAGTCAGACAAGCGGTGGCCACAAGCGAAGTGGAGGTGACCATGGCCACTTTGTTGATGTTGTAAGTGATTTTATGCGCAAATTCTTTGATTTCCGGGAAGATATTTTCTTTTTTGTTTTCGGATGAGATGCCTTTTTCATCCAAAAATGTTTTCAGTGAAATAGGGGGGGCAAATTGAATGGAAACTCGTCCATATTTGTGTCCCAGTTTTTTGCCAGCTTTGAGAATGCCGGCGACATTTTCTTTTTCTTTTCCTTCCCCCTGAATTTCTCGAACATAACTTTGTTGCTCCAAAATTCTTTCGTAGTTGATCGATATGGGTACAAAATAAATATCGGGGGCTGCTTTTTCGAGATAAGCCGAAAATAACATCGACAAAATTCCCATGCGTGGTTGCAACAGTTTTCCGGTACGGGAGCGGGTTCCTTCGATAAAAAATTCAATCGAATAACCGTCAGTCACTAGCGCTTTCAGGTAACTTTCCAAAACCAGTTTGTAAAGTTTATTGCCGACAATAGTTCTGCGAATAAAAAAACCTCCCCCTCTACGTACAAGAGGGCCTGCGGGCCAAAAACTCAAATTAATTCCGGCGCAAACGTGGGGAAGTGTGAGATTGAAATTGTAAAAAATGTAGGACAACAAAAGATAATCAATATGGCTTTTGTGAGACGGCACCAACACCACCGGATATTTTCCGGCCACCGCTTTGATAGCATTTAACCCTTCGGTATCAATATCCAAACCGTTGTAAATATTATTGACCAGCCAGTGGATGAGACGATCGTAAAAATCGATGTAGCTATAGTTGATCTGTGCTGCCATTTCATAAAAATAACGGCGCGTTTTTTGCTGCAATTCTGGCAACGGCAGATTAGCTTCAAGACGAAAGGTCTCCAGTTTTTTCTGGAAGTAGGGATCGAGGAGAATTTTTTCCAGAAAAGATTCCTGTGGTTTGAGAACAGGGCCGGTAATGCTTTTTCTCTCGATCATCAAACGCGACAGAAGGATTTTTTTCAATTCCGAGGCTTGAAGAAAAGAATCTTTTGTTGACGTCGTTGAGCCCGAATCTAAAAATTGTTTCAGGTCGAGCGGTTCACCAAATTTTACAGTGGCCCGCTGAGAATAACTCATGATGAAGAGAATGAGTTTTCGAAATAGTCCAGGGTTTGATTTTTCTCCAAAGAGAAGATCCATCCACGATTTTTCAGACTTTTCGGGATGGCGGTCGTAGAGAAATTGTTGGGTAATCAAGTAAACCGGTTTTTTACTCTGACGCGCCCCTTCTAAAAGAGGGGCGATGAAAGCGAGCGGGTCTTCGCTCGCTCGAATCGGATTTGCTCCCAGAATAAATTCGCGCGAAACCTTGAGGTTGATCAGAGCGCTTTCTCCCTGGGCAATCAGGCGCGTTAGGTAACCGCTTTCGATAGGATTTTGTAGTCGACCTTGTTGGTAATAACGATCGATGCGCCCCAGCAGCGATTGAAACATTTCACGAAAAGGGCGCCACAAGAGAGTGTAACCCCCGTTGGAAAAGCGGGCGAGAGGAATTCCTTCCTTCAGGAAGAGGCGATTGAAATAGCTGTATTCCAACTGTCCCCTTTTTTTCATGATATAAACCAAAGTTCCCTGAGCACTTAACTCTTTAAGATGGATTATTTCTTCGCTGTTGAGTCGGACTTTGTTGAAGTAGGGACGAAAAATCCATTCGTGAAAAATATTGAAGTGAGCAACCATGCCCGAGAGATAAGGATCGTCAAAGACAGCGCGTAGTTGGCGAACGAACATTTTTTTTCGGTTGGCCCAAAATTCGTAAAGGGGGCGCAGCCATTCGAGGAAAAAATATTTTTTAGGAGTTCGGTGCATTGAGTGAAAACCCTCTTTTGGTTTTTTGGAAAATGACTTTTAAGGTTCCTGGAGAAGTGATTAGCACAAAAACAACTCCAACCAAAATCCAGAATAAGGCCCTTAATCTTCGAATGAGTTGTATGGCCACCCCCGCTGTAGGCCCTATTTTCAAAAGGATTCCCAGCGCTCCATATCCCCCTTCTAAAATTCCCATTCCTGCGGGGATAAAGATAAAAAAGATATTGATCAAGACCGCTAGCATCGCCATGAAAAGGGCGCCATCCAAGTGGATAGGGGTGCCTAAGAGAAAGGCGATGACATAAATTTCGAAAACAAGTCCCAAACGTCCGACGAGATGACAAATCAAAACGGATAAAAAACGGCCAGGACTGTGCCGATAAAAGTGTAGCAGGCGTTGATCGATGTGCTGAAGTTCTTCTCGCAACGAATCGATTTTTTTGAGGCTGACTCCAAATTTTTGAGCCATGTGAGACAAACGCACAAATACTCCTTTGCGTTGATGATGAATGCTGACCCACAAAATACCAGCCATGATGGCAGTCATGATGGGAAAGAAAGTTTTCCATGCCGTCGGGAGATCGAGGCGAAACGGGGCCAAGATCAAAGTGAAAATTAGCATGACGACAATGGCTAGCGATTGCACGGTACGATCAAGAACCACCGACACCGCGCTGATGGTGCCGGGCATTTTCTTTTTGAGCATCGAAAAACGGACAGGGTCTCCTCCGATAAAACCGAGAGGTGTTAACGGATTAATAGCATCGCCGGTAATTTTGATGATAAGAAGTTGTGCGAAAGAAATATGCGCTCCTGTTTCTTCTACCGTCAAGTGCCAGGCCAGGGTTTGAGCCAACAACCAGAGCAGAGGAATGGACCAGATGATGACTATTTTCCACCCTAAATGATGAAAAACTTCGGCCAATTTGTCGAGTTCTAGGTGACGAAAAACAAGTATGGCCAACCAAATTCCCAAACCCAAAAAGAGGATTCGTAAGCCCAATTTTGTATATTTTTTGAAATTCTCTTTCATAGAGTTTATCTGGACAACCCCTTAATATTACTAAAAGATATTGAATCATGCACTACTTTTTCTTGACCCAACCCTTTTTATAGTGAAAGATCGGCCCGTTATGCCACAATTTTCTAAAAAATCGGTTTTGGTTTTTGATGTCGATGGCACATTGGTCGATTCAATGACCCATTTTGGCGAGATTGCCTCCGAGGTGATTCACCTCCATTATGGAAAAACAAAGTTGTGGGGGGGTCAGGCTTATCGCGACACGTCGGGACTTCCTTTTCCGTTTCAACTCGAAAAACTTTTTCCGGGGGACTCGCGCAATGTCGTGGCGGCCAAAGAATTTCAAACTTCCAAAGAATCTTCCTATCACGAGGCTCCTTTTTATTCGGACATGGAAGAGACTTTGGTCGCACTGAAAAAAAGAGGATATTGGATCGCCACTTCTTCCAATAACGAGCAGGATTTGGTGCTGAAAAAATTTGCGCGGCGTACTTCCCTGTTCGATCTTATTTTGGGTTTTCGCCCAAACTTCAGCAAAGGGGCCGATCATTTTCAAACGATTGCAAAATTGTTTGGAGTGACGCCAAGCGATATGTTGTTTGTCGGTGACTCGTTGCACGATGCCAAGATGGCGCACGAAAATAATATTTCTTTTGTTGGAAAATTGGGGACTTTTCAAAGGTCCGATTTTGTAGCTCAAGGGTTTACTTCTGTTGCCATTGAACATCTTTCCGAGTTAACAAAAATTCTTATTCATGACAGCACCTCTCAACACTCTCAAACAGATCGTGATTTTGGCCGCGGGCACAGGCACTCGGTTGGAAGATAAGACCGAGTCTTTGCCCAAAACCCTGATTCCGCTCAACGGTCAACCGATTTTGTCGTACATCCTTCGTGGATGGAAACATTACTCGCCGCCGCTTGACTTTGTGGTGATCGGCGGTTTTTGCATCGACAAACTCAAAAATTATTTAAACGAGGCCGCCCCAAACGCCCGCGTGATTGAAAATCCCGAATACAAAAAAGGAAATCTCAAAACCGCTCTTTGTGCTCGTTCTCATATTTCGGGTTCGGTTTGTTTTGTGAATGCCGATCACGTTTACCCCAAAAAAATTCTCGATAAACTGATGCAGGATCCTCTCGAACAGATAACAGCCGTTTGTGATTTTGATCGTCCGTTAACGAATGACGATATGAAAATGGCTTTGAGGCCCGATGGGTCACTCAAAGAAATGTATAAGACGCTGACCTCGTGGAATGGAGGATATATCGGCATGACGCTCATTCCCGCATCCCAGCTTTCAACTTATTGGACAATGGCAGATCAGGTTCTCGAAAAACAGGGGGAGATGATCAATGTTGAAATGGTGCTCAACGAATTGGTGAAGGCGGGGGAAACGGTTAAAATTTTAGATGCCAGCGGGAGCCTCTGGATCGAAGTGGATACAGCCGAAGATTTAAAAAACGCCGAACAAAAAATCGACCAAATCAAAATTTAAAAATTCCCTTCCACGATTGTCTGGGAATGGTGAGCCCAAAATAAATAATAAGTGCTGGCAAGAAAGCAGTGATCATTTTTAACCAGGGGTTCCAATCCACCGGCACCGTTAACTTGACCCCCAGACAAATGAGCCCTGCCAAAAATCCCGACGCGATAATTTTCCAGGAACGACGGGTGATGAAGGCCGATCCAAAAAGACGAATCGTTTCCAGCACGGTTCCCAAGCTTAAAAGTATATAGCTCGCACCCACGATGACCGCCGCTCCAAAAACCCCGTTGGTCCTGATGACTTTCACTCCTGTAATAGCGGCGGCGCCCAGCACTAAGACCATCAAGGTTAAAATTCTACCGGATGATTTAGTCGCTACCAGAAAATAAACTAACAATGAAACGGTTGAAAAAATGACTTGCCCCATTAATAGCCACAAGAAAGTTCCTTCCGTGATTAATGAGGAGTTTTTTCCAAAAAGATTGATTAATTCTTTTCCAAACAGGCTTAAGAATAAGGAGAGTACAATATTGAGAAGAAGCAGTTTTTCCATGGAATAACGGACTTGGGATTCGAGCGTTTTGATATCTTTTCCCAAAAAAGATTCGGAGGTCATCGAAATAAAAATGGGGGTAAATGCTTTTTTAGTTTGAGTGACTGCTCGGGCAATTTGTTTGGCCAGGCCGTAAACTCCGATCAAGCTTCGCTGCTCGGCGGTTCCAGTTCCCAACAGAGCGCTAATTAAAAAGATGTCGACACGATACAATAAATTATCAAAACCATCGGCCAAATAAATGGGAATGGAATAGCGAAAAAGATCGATGAAGCTTCCCTGTACGCGGAGTTCGGCAAATACTTTTTTCCACGAAAAAAATTTTCCAAAAGAGTGAATACACAAGAGAGCCGTGGCTACCAGGGCTAAGGCTTGGGCCAGCAAAATACCTTGGAATCGCAAGGGGCTTTTCCAAAACAGCAGGAGAAAAATCAACATAAAAGCAGGTTCCAACGAACTGCGAATGATGGCGTTGTATTTCATTTCTTTTAATCCCATCGTCGCTTTCAGCAGCACAAGGCCGGAGTTGTAGAGTGGGACGCAAGGGAGAAGAAGATAAAACCCTTGTCGGATAGGGGCTCCATCGACATACAAATGCACATAAAGTGCCAGGAGAGTCACTTCCACAAAGGTCAGTGCGAACATGGTTTTCAGTGTTGTGGCAATTCTCTGATAAAGTTTTTTGTCGTCTTGAATTCGGTTGAGGTGGGCCAGTTCGAAGAGAAGTCCCTGATCAATGCCCAAAGTTCCAAACAGAATAACCATTTCGACTGTGGTCCAAACGAGGGTGTACACACCAAATTGTTCGGTGCCATAGAGTGCTACGGCGCAAAAGAAAAACGCGGCACGGCTGATTCTAAAAAGGTTGCCGATAAAATTTATTTTAATTCCGCGGGTAAGTTCCTTCATAGTTGTTTTTTTCTTTCTACCATTTTCCCCTTGGGGCCTGATAAAAAATAATGAAAGGAATGAGAAAGAGTGAAGCCAGCAGAGAAAGATGAGCGCCGAAAGAGAGGAGGAGTAATAGCCAGTTTAGTTTGTTAAAAATGGCCATGATGGGAAATAAAAGATCGAAAAATCCACGTTGAAGAAAAGGAAAAAGGAGGCTGAAAAAAGCTGGGCATCCTTTGTCTCTTAAGTAGGCTTTGTAACCGATGTAATTTTTTTTAATTTCAGGAGGGGCATACCGGCGATACACCGATGTCAACGTACGTCCCACAACTATACTCAGAATAATAATGCCAAGCCCCTCCAAGCCAATAAAACGAATATGCGGCAGCGAGTTTTGTTTTAAAACACACAAAAAACTGCCGACAAAGAAAAGAACAAGAGTGACATGGTCTAAACCGGTGTCTAGTTTTTCGCCAAAGGGGCTCGACATTTTTTTTAAGCGCGCGACTTCTCCATCGCAATTGCCAATGATGCCACTGACGTAAAAAAGTATCCCTCCCCAAAAAACATTTTTGGGAATTCCGGTGGCGATCAACCCGATCGCGACCAACGAAATCAAAAAACCAAGCAGGCTAATTTGATTGGGCGTTATCGAAGTCTTAAGAAACAAAAGGGTGAACGGTCTCGAAAACCTCCGATGGATGGTGCGTCCAAAAATACAGTCGGTCGGTTTGCCAAAGTAACGGGGCAATTTTTTAAAGTTAAGATCAGATTTCATGTGTGGAATTAACATTTTTAGGGTCCAGAATTTTGATTGTCGGAAACCAGGGTTTGAAATGTTCTGGATTGCGGGTGATCAGCCCAGATAGGCGTAATGCAAAAGCTCCGATGAGAATATCGGCCAGGGGTCTTTTGGCTACTTTGTCACTTCTTCTTTTGGATACATACTGCGACCAGGCTTTGGCCGCGTTGGAGGTATCTGTATCGTTCCATGGCTCCGCATAATCCACCCCCACGATACGCAGAAAAGATCTGACTTCAGATAAAGATCCGGCAAACTGGGGAGAAATTTCAATCACAGAAAGAGGACACACAACAAGCCCATGTTTCATTTTCTTTTCAAGCATCGTTGCCGACTTCAAGGACCATTTGGGATCCTTCAGGGCAATATCCAAAAGGACACAGCTATCGACAACAAAAGACATCAGTCTTTTTCCCCTTCCCGTAATTCCTTCATGATTTTATCCGTCGACAGATTTTTCTTGGTAGAAAATCGCAGAGCATACCCCAGAGCGGCAAAAGGCCCGGCAGACTTGATGTGATGAGGTACGCTTACCCGTATTTCGGAAGAGGACAAAACCTCCCATTTCAAAACCTGTCCCGTCTTCAACTTGACCACTTTGCGAATGGAGGCCGGGATAGAAATTTGCCCACGATCTGTAATTGTTGAAAGGTTATTCTTCATACCTAAATACATGCTATCATGTAAAAAATATCATGTAAATAAATTTTTTACTGTTAACTGCTTGTTAACACTTTTTATATAAAATCCCAATAATCGAGACACTTATTGATTGGATTGCCGATAAGTAACTTTGGTTTTATCAGAATATTTAAAAGGGGGGGCGCGAATAGCTGTGTATGGTGGAGCTTGGCATTATGGCAATTATTCGGATATGCGTGATTGTTCAACCCTGAATAATCTTCTACGCAAAGAGGCTGGTATTTCCGGGCCTGTTATTCATTTTGTTAATTTTTTTGATCCAGATTTGCCTAAGATTCACAATAACATCTCCATGGCCTCAGAACAGTTGGGTATTCAAGAGGAGAAGTTTGTCGTGAGAACGGATAGTGACAGCCCGGAGTCTTTTAGGCCTGACTTTATTATTCACATCCCCGTGGATTCACATTCCATTGTCTCCCGCATGGCTCGATTCGAGATGCGTTCCGAGGTTGAACATTATTCCAAAGTCATCGAAAGTTTCCTGCCCCACGAGCGACGACAACTAAATCGGCTTTTGAAAAATCACCACAGTGAAGGGGGGCGGCACGCCGTTGCCCATTTTCTGCAAGGGGCCAGAAGACGCCAGGCGGAGGGAGAGGCATTAACAACAGATGCCGGCGCTAGCATGACCGTAGGGGAGCAACTGGCCGGTATCGAGTCGGCGATCGAGGTGTTGGGGGTTTAAACGCAAGAATCTGGATTATTTTCTTTTCTTGTGTCTTTTGAGTTGATCCATCAATTTCGCCATATCCAACTTATCTTGAGGTCTTCCTGCTTTTTTCTTTGACGCAATTAATTCTTTAATTCCCAAAACATAGATGGGGGTTTTGCCATACAAGGTTTTTTTTCTGTTTTTCCACGACACATGAGAAAGAACACCCGGTACACTGATGAGAATATCAATTCTAACAGGAGGCACTCCAATTTGAAGGATCATTTGTTGGTCGGAAAAATCTTGGGGTGAAATATGAGTCAGCGGAGCGCCGAATTTTTTGAGGGCTTCGTATACTTTTTGAGGCTCATTCAAGTCGGCAGGAATCCAAATATCAATATCCTTTGTGTAACGGGGTTCTGAATAATAAATGACGGCATGAGCCCCAACGACAAGATATTTAATTTTGTAGGCGTTTAATGTTTTGAACAGATCTTCGTAATCGCGGGAGACTTCCACGTTGACCCCTTATTTTCAAGTAATCACCAATCATAAGCCAAGCGGCGGAGAAACGGGCAGAAGCGCCCGCTCTTTGCCAAAATTTTCTATCCCACTCTTCCGCTTCTTTGAAAGAGCGTGCTTTGTGAATTCTGAGCTTCATTATTTATGATTTTATCTCAAGCGGGCACTAAAAAACAACTTTTAATTAAAATTATTGATTGTTGAGCCCCCTCGCTTTAAAGTTGCCGCTTCATGACAAATACTTTTGCTGAAATCATCGAAACCGATGTCGTTGTTATCGGCTCGGGCATTGGGGGTGCTATGGCGGCTTACAAGCTGGCTTCGCGCGGGAAAAAAGTTGTGATTTTAGAACAGGGGGTTCGTCTCAGCGCGGCGCAAGTCAAACAGGTTTTCGAGAGTGAAAGTTTTATAGGAAACCCCGCGGTTCCCTTGGTAGAAGTTCACTATGATGGAAAGAAAACAAAAAAAAATCTGCCAAAAGTAGTGGGAGGGCTGGCTCGGTTCTACGCTGGGGTTTCCCTTCGGATGCGCGAAAAAGAATTTGAACGGTGGCCTTTTTCCTACAACGAAATCGAACCTTATTATTCGGAAGCGGAAACGTTGATGAAAATTTCCGGCATTGCCGGTATCGACCCGTGCGAGCCGCCACGATCTCGTTCTTATATTCACTCTCTTCCCGCCATGAGTCAGATGTCGGCTTATTTGAGCAACGCCGCCAAAGAGCGGGGGCTCAAGCCTTTCCAGCATCCGATGGCGATCCGTTTTGAAGACGGCTGTGTTCGTTGCAATCATTGCAATCAAGTTCCTTGTGCCTATGAGGTGAAATGGAATCCCGATAGTTTTTTGGCCGAGCAGAAAACTTTATCTATTTTTTTGTATGATCAGACCGAAGTGACAGCGCTTCGTTGGACTCAGGAGGGGAGCGAAAGAAAAGTTGAGGCCGTGGAGGCGCTACGATCCGATGGCCAAAAAATTTTGGTGAAAGGAAAAAATTATGTTTTGGCGGCAGGGGCGTTGTTGACGCCTAAGTTGCTGATGAAATCCGGTTTACAGGAAATAAATCCTTTGATCGGCACCCATCTCATGACCCATTGTTTGGGATTGGTCGTCGGTTTTTTCCCACGTCCAATCAGCCGCGAGTTCGATTTTCACAAATGGTTTTCTGTCAGCGATTATTATTATGATGAAATGGGGAAGGTGAGGGGTTTGATTCAGCAAGACCACTTGACTGCTAAGAAAAAAGTTTTCGCAAAGATTCCTCGCTGGCTTCATCCGCTTGTCGCTCGTTTTTACTATAACACTTGCCAACTTTTGGTCATTGCCGAGGACGAACCTTGTGTGGACAATCGGCTGGAAATTTCATCGGGCTCTTTAAAAATCCACCACACTTTTTCTAAAAATGATAGTCGACGACGAAAATTTCTTGTCTCCAAGGCCAAGAAAATCATGCGAAAGGCCGGTGCCCTTTTTAGCTTTGACTTTAAAGGAGAATCGATTTTTCATAGTTGTGGCACTTGTCGGATGGGAGACTCTCCAAAAATTTCGGTGACCAATTCTTGCGGACAAATGTGGGGAGTTGATAATTTGTATATTACCGATGCCTCACTTTTTCCGACATCCAGCGGAGTGAACCCTAGTTTAACTATCGCCGCCAACTCCTTGCGAGTGGCCCACCTCATGCCATGACAACAACAAATTCTTCAATCTGTTTTTTGGGAACTGGCCGAATAACCGCAAAACATATTTCCATTCTTAAAAAATTAAATCCCGCTTTGCGTTTGTCCGTTGCCAGCCGGGATTTGTCGCGGGCAGAAAAAATGAAACACCGGTTTGGCCTCGCCGCCGCTTTTGGAAGTTATGAAGAAGCGATTCAATCCGATTTTGATACGATGGTGATCGCCACTCCGCCACGGCTTCATTTTGATTGGGTGGAAAAATCCATGAAGGCCCAAAAAAATATTCTGATCGAAAAACCGATTTTCAATTCCCTCGCAGAATTCCAAAAAATTTGGAGAGATCTCAAAAACTATTCTCGTTTTGTGATGGTGTTAGAAAATCAGTGGTTTGATCCTTTTTTTCAAAAAATTAGAAATATTTTGAAAAAGAATGATTTTGGCCGGCCGTTGTTCTTGGACTTAGTGAGATTAGGGGTTCAAAAACAAAAAGGATGGCGCGCCGATCCGGCAGAAATGCCGTTGGGAGCTTTGCACGAAGGGGGAGTCCATTGGATTCGTAAATTGCTCGATCTCTCTAATCTTTACGAATCAGATCCCTTCTCCAGTATTCTTGGAGTGTCCGCTTACGCCGCTCACTCGCTGACTCACACCCCCGGCGAAGATACCATGTTGGTGATGGCGCGGCACCGTTCCGGTTTAGTCAGCCGTCTTTTGCATAGCTGGGCTATCCCCGGCGGTTTTTTTGATATTTCCAAAATCACTCTCGAAAAAGGATCTGTTTCCTTCAATAGCCGGGGCATTTGGGGGCTCAGTCGTGGCGCCCATTTTCAATTTCTGACCCCTTGTTTGGGAGATCTGGGAGGATTCAAAGCGATGTGGCGGCATATTTTTGATCGCCTCGAAACTGGTCAAAAACCGTTGGTGACTTTCGAGGATATTTATCTCGACTTTAGCTATCTCGATGCTGCGTATCGCTCTGTTAAATCGGGAAATGAGGAAGAGGTTGTTAGTATTCCAAGTATATGATTTAAATAAGTTTTATCTGTTTCTGTGACGGAACAACTTCCATTGTTTGACATTTTGCCCTGTTTCCCGTAAAAAGAGCGAATTACTTTATAATGAATTGAATAGCGAACAAAATGATTCACAAAGCCCTCATTATTGCTGCTGGAAATGGGAGTCGTTTAACCAACGGAAAACCAGGTGATCCAAAGCCTCTTCGAAAAGTGGGGGGACTTCCGCTTATCAAGCGCATCATTCTTTCCGCCAAAAAAGGGGGGATTACCGAGTTTGTCATTGTCGTAGGCTATCAAAAAGAAAAAATCATTTCGGCTTTAAGTAGAGAGAACCTGGGGGTGACCCTTCAGTTTGTGGAAAATCCCGATTGGAAAAAATCCAATGGACTTTCGGTTTTGGCGGCACGAGAAGTACTCCGCGAAAATTTTATTCTTTTGATGACTGATCACATTTTCGATTTTCAAACTTTGCAAAAATTACGTGCTGTCTCGCTGGGAGCCCACAAAACAATTTTGGCTGTCGATACTAAACTCTCCACCATTTTTGATATGGAGGATGCGACAAAAGTAGAGGCTGCAGGCGGACAAATTTTAAAAATTGGCAAAGCGCTGACCGAATATAATGCCGTCGATACAGGTATGTTTTTGGCAAGTCCCGCTCTTTTTGACGCGCTCGAAGAAGCCAAAAAAGAAGGCAATTGTTCGTTGTCCGATGGAATCCAATTGTTGGCTACTCGTGGTGAAATGGGAACTTTCGATATTGGTGCAGCGCGCTGGTTTGATGTGGATACTCCGGCCACCATCAAAGACGCTGAAAAATATTTGTTTAATATATGTCGTAAGTCGACCGACGGATTGATTTCGCGTCATTTCAATCGGCCGATTTCTCTTTTTATCAGTCGGTTTCTCATCAAAACTCCTCTCTCGGGCAATCAAGTCACAGGGATCACAACCTTGGTGGGTATTTTGTCGGGACTATTAACAGCGATGGGAAATTACACTTCCGTAGCAATCGGCGCTTTTCTTTTTCAGTTGGCCTCTATTATGGATGGATGCGACGGAGAGGTTTCCAAACTGAAAATGACCGATTCTAAAATGGGGCAGTGGCTCGACACCATTAGCGATAACTTCACTTATCTTTTTTACATCGTCGGTGTCACTCTGGGGGTTGCCAAACAAGGGTATGAGCCGGTAGCCATTGTCGGAACATTGGCAATTTTTGGATTGTCGATGACTTTGTTTGTCATGTTTTATTATTTGATTCGCTATACCAATTCCGGAAGTCTTATCGCCATTCAAAATGATTTTCAAAACCAGGCCTCTGGCGACAAGGGGGGATTGAAACGTTTTTTTGCTTCCATCCAGTTTATGGTGAAGAGAGATTTTTTTGCTCTGGTTTTTTTCACGTTGGCCATTTTTGGCGGATTACGAGCTATTCTCTGGCTTTCCCTCATTGGTTCCAATGTCACATGGATTGTACTTCTCAGTTCCCGATTGGGACTTTTGGGTGAATCACCCTTTAAATCGGATACAGTTTTAATCGAAGAATCACCCGATCCCGCATCCCGTTAAAAAACAGGTTGAGGTGTGTGGTGGGTTTTTTTAAATATGGGTGTTGTCGATAAATTTTCAAATTATAGACGTTTGCGCGGAGTGGCGCGCTATGCCGATATTCTTCTTCATAACCGTCCCGTACTTGTGAATCTGGAGGTGATCAAGAGTTGCAATGCCACTTGTCACTTTTGTGTTTGTTGGACGATGGATGCCGGCCCACGCTTACGCGATTATGGTCCTGTCATTCGTAAACTCAAACCGATTGTGGTTTCCATCAACGGCGGCGAACCGCTTTTGCGTAACGATATTTGTGACATCATTCGGCAGGTCAAGCCTTACAGCATTTACACGGCCATCATCACCAATGCCGGTTTGTTAACCCTCGATAAAGCGAAAGCCTTGATTGATGCGGGTTTGGATCAGATCACTATTTCTCTCGATTATCTGGATGAACGTCATAACAAAGTTCGTGGCATTCCCAATTTAGTGGATCACATTCTTGGTTTGATTCCGCAAATCAAAGAATTGGGTTTTAATAATATTGTTTTCAACACCATACTCATGCGGTCTAATCTGGATTGTGTGACAAAAATTGCTTTAAAGGCGCATGAATTAGGAGTTAAAAATTCATTTTCCGCTTATGCGGCGGTCAAAGCTGATAACGATACCGAGGTTATTCATGCTGACGACCAAGTGCACTTGAAAGAAGTGGTCGAAGAGCTCAAATCACTCAAAAAGAAAAATGGAAATATTCTTTCAAGCGAATATTTTTTCAACCATGTTCCTATCTTTTTCGAGCATCAAAAAATTGGGGGGTGCAAGGCGGGTCAGCGGTGGGTGACGGTGACCCCCGATGGTTACATTCAGCCCTGTTCCGAAACCCCGCGCGTGACTCATTATACCGAATATTCTCCCGACAAATTTGGCGACATCGATTGCGATGTTTGCTGGTACGCCTGCCGCGCCGAATCTCAAGCTCCTGTGACGTTGCAAAGAATTGGGGAGTGGGTTAGGCGTTAGAACGAAGTTCCAAACTGAAAATAAAAAGTGCCGTTACGGACATTCATGTTGAGAAGAGTATCGGTTAATCCTTGGATGCTGTCTCGGTTAACCACGATAATGGCATAGCCGAGGCGGGCTGTGACAGGAAGCCCGTAGCCAAGCATCAAATCGGCTTTAACTTCCGAACCTACTCCGACCAGCATATCTTGGAAAGGATTGCGACCATGGTTGCTTCCAAACCAACTGTTTCCTCCATCTCCAAAAACCGCTAGGTAAACTTGTTTGATAAAGATGGGCCAAGTTCCAATTCCCCGCTCGATGGTTGTGATCGGAAGGCGATATTCCCCCGAAAACATGAGCGCGCGATCGCCAGCAAAGGTAATACCAGGAAGGCCGCGAAGGGTGAAGAGGCGATCGCTGTATCCGGCCAAGTAACCTTCTCCAAAAGGGCCGCCGAGGCGGAAACTGCCAGCAAATTGTGTGTCGCCCCAAGCGTAACCTCCTGCCGTGCGGAGGGCGAACACTTGATGATTGCTCCAAGGCATTTCGAAATAGTAACGGGCATCTCCCACAAAAACCCGTTGTTCATTATCATTGGCCGCCCCTAAGACAGAATCGGTGACGTCGAAACTCAGTTTGATGAGGGGGCCTCTTTCTTGGCTGATCGAATTGGGAAATTGTTTGTAATGATAATAAATATATTGGCTGTGAAACCCAGCATAGCGATCGAGATTACCCAATGTAAAACCAGTGGGGATCGCGCTTAATTTGTCACGACTTTCAAAGAAATAATTCAGTGAAAAAAGTTGGTGAGGAAACGCCATTGAAGCGCCAACAAATTCCTGGAGCCGCTGTTCGAAAAAGTTACTTCCAATTCCAAAAATATCTCCCCAATTAAGAATATAACGATTGAATCCGGTATAAAATGTGGGGCGATAACGGGTGAGGGCATAGAGCCCTCCGGCTCCTAAAAATTGGGCATCGGTACGGTAATTGGCGTAGAGGCTCCAAGTGTGGCGATAAAGCGGATCGGATCTTCCCAGCGCCGCACCAAAAATATAAGTCGAATCCAGAGTTGCAAAAGTAGGAACGACATAACGAGGGACTAAAATTTGGGGAAAAGAATTGTATTTTTTGGCGCCTTTAATCAGGCTTTCATCAACTACTGGAGGTTTTTTGTCTTGGAGTAACGAAGTCGTATTATTTTCTTCTGTTATATTTATATTGGAGGCGTGGCTTATGGCTTCTTCGTGGATAGGTAGAGAACGTATGTCAAACCCGTGGCTGGTGTAATAAGTGGCAAAGAGTTGTTGGCCGTCGGAGGAGATTGAGGGGTGTAGCACTCCGGTCAGAACATTCGTCATTTGGACCGTTTCGCTTGTGGCCACATTGTATCGGTAAATATTGAAGATGCCGCTTTTGTCCGATTCGAAATAAATGGCATCTCCCTGGGGAGACCAGGTTGGATAATTATCGTTGGCTTCGTCATTGGTTATTTTTTTAATCTCGGTTCCTGTTTTGTTGTAGAGAATCAAATCACGATTGCCATTCGGATCGTGGGACGACACAATAATTTGTTCGCCGTCGGGAGAAAAACGGGGGTTTGAAAACTGCGTGTATTTGGGGGCGTCCGTTAAAAAGTATCCCTTCTTTTCCGTGATATCGTAGAGGTAGAGGTTGTCGGTTCCGAGATTGGTGCGTACCATCACGATCCATCGTTTTCCCCCATCGCTTGGTGCAAAATCAGGATCACTCGCCCGGAGCGATTTTTTGGGAAAACCTTTTTCGAACACACGCGTTAATTTTTTCTTCGCTAAATTATAAATAAAGACATCCGAGTAAGTGGTAAAAGGCTCCAGCGCTGACAAGCTGGCAAACGCGAGTGAGGAGCCGTCGCGGCTGAAAGACATTTGTCCGAAGACGGAGCGCTTGATGGTGAGTGGTTGATCCCCCTTTTTTCCGACAATCACAATTTGGGAAGCTTCGTCAAGGCTGCCATCCATATAAGCATAACCAGTGCCAATGGGATTAGGGGTAAGACGGGTATACTGATCTTTTCCTTCAACCAGTTTTTGAAAGTCACTCAATCCTTTTTGCGTCAATTCGTCTTTGAGAGGGGTGTATTGTGCCGTGAGATCTTCTTTCCATTCTTTCCATAATTGATAAAAACTTTTGTCGAAAACTCTTCTGGCCTTGTTATTGAGGGAGAAGAGCCAGAGCCCTGACGAATATTCCTTGATGTAATGAAGGATTTCTTCTTCTCCATATTTTTTGCCGAGCCAACACCAAAAACGACCACCAAACAGATATTGGCTGTCACTCCCTGGCCAATCATTCCCCAGACCAGCTACCTGATCGATATGAGGAAAACGATTTTCGAGAAGTGCCGAGCGAATCACCATGTCGGTGTAGGCCGATTTTCCTCGGCCACGTCCTGTTTGCAACGTTTCTTGCCAGACCGCCAAACCTTCACGCATCCAGCCGGGTGTTAAACCGTTTGGGGCGATAATTTTTCCAAACAACGCATGGAGCGGATCACTTGTTAAATGATGTTGGTCGATATGAAGAATGTGGGTGAATTCGTGGCTGATCAGCATGGTCAAATAATTTTTGTAATTGTCCAAAGACGAATCGGCCATCGGCGGGGTGATGTAGAGTAAAAGATAATTGGCCGGAATGACAGTGGCCAAGCCGTTGGAGTCGTCCGTTTTGTCGAGAAGCACCAGGTGAGTGCGCCCCCACGGTTTCCAATCGAGGTCATTGGTGAGTTTACTGTAAACATTTTCGGCAATTTCCGAAACATCTTTGGCCACCGAACTGGCTTCTTTAGGATAGTGAATGTAGAAATGTTCGGTCTTGACGGTGTAAAATTCGAGATTGGGAGAAATGAAACCGGCTTGCGCGGGGCAAGGCAAGAAAAGAATTATTCCAATTATAAAAAATGCGCGGCTAAATTTTTTAATCACAAGTTCTTGTAGAGTACAGAAAATGAAGGAAGCTTGCAATCTTTTCCGGTTTTGATAGTTAAGAAATATATGATTCACAACGTACTCATCATTGGTTCAGGGCCCGCCGGTTTAACCGCCGCCATTTATGCGGCGCGGGCCAATCTCAAGCCGATTCTTTTTGAAGGGTATCAGGCGGGGGGGCAGCTCATGATCACCACTGATGTCGAAAACTATCCCGGCTTTCCCAAGGGGATCATGGGGCCGGAGCTGATGGTGCTTTGGCGCGAGCAGGCGGCTCGTTTTGGGACGGAATTGATTACAAAAGATGTCACCAAAGTCGACCTAAAGGCTAACCCTAAAAAAGTTTGGGTGGACGATCAATTGTATGAAGCCAAAACGGTGATTATTTCTACCGGCGCCACCGCCAAATTGTTGGGATTGGAAAGTGAAATGCGATTGATGGGAAAAGGAGTTTCGGCGTGCGCTACCTGTGATGGCGCTTTTTTTAAGGGAGAAAAACTGGCGCTTGTGGGAGGAGGGGACACCGCGATGGAAGAAGCGCTTTTTCTCACCCGCTTTGCTACCGAAGTGACGGTGATTCATCGTCGCGAAGAACTGCGCGCTTCCAAGATCATGCAGGAGAGGGCGCAAAAAAATCCGAAAATAAAATTTATTTGGAATACCGCCGTTACTGAAATTTTTGGGGAAAATTCGGTGAAGGGGTTGAAACTCAAAAATTTGAAAACGGGACAAGAATCGGAATTTGCCTGCGGCGGTTTTTTTGTGGCGATTGGTCACGAGCCAACCACCCAATTATTTCAGGGGCAGATTGATATGAAAAACGGTTATCTTGTCACCAAAGACAAATCGACGCTGACTAACCTGCCAGGGGTTTTTGCTTCGGGCGATGTTCAAGATCATTACTATCGTCAAGCGGTGACTGCGGCGGGAACCGGTTGCATGGCGGCGATTGACGCCGAGAGATACCTCGAAGCGCTAGAAAATGCGTGAATAAATATTTTTTCTTCATTGTAACAATTTTTGGCGTCTGTTTGTTTGAGAGCTTTGCTCATTCTTCCATTTTTTGTCTTTGCGACTATCACACCTACGGTCCGCTTCCGGTTCGAACACAAAATCCACTTTCCCTTCTCTTTGTCAGTCAAAGTCTCGAGAAAGCCGGGACGTTGCCAAAAGGACATTTCTCAACGTCGTTAGAGACGACCTTTTCAAATATTTTTGAGAGACATTTGCCGTTAACCGGTACGGGCGTTGATATGGACATGGAGTTGGAACGAACTGTGTTGCGTTTCAGTTATGGAATCACCCATCATTTTGAAGTGGGTCTTGAGCTCCCTTTTCTTTCTTTTTCGGGAGGTTTTTTGGATTCGTTCGTCCAAGGTTTTCACAACACTTTTGGTTTTCCGAATGGCGGAAGAAATTTGGTGTCGAATGGACGTTTTTCTTATCGCGTGACACGAGACGGCGCTACTTTGTATCAAGTCCGTTCATCTCCCTTTCAGCCAAGTGATTTGGTACTCACCCAAAAACTTTCAATTCTGGATGAAACCATCGGCGTCCCTGCGATGACAGCCCGCACCTCAATCAAATTGCCGACGGGAAGTACAAGTGACGGGACAGGAAGCGGTCGCCCCGATTTTGGATTTTCTCTCTTGGCGGAAAAATCCTACAAACGATTGCATAGTTATTCGCAGATTGGTTTTTTAGTGCTGGGGGGGGATGAAAAACTTTCTCCTATACTAAGAAAGGGAGCTTCTCTTTTTAGCCAAGCTTTCGAATTTAATCTTTTGGAACACCTTTCGTTTGTAGGGCAAGTGGATGTCGTTTCTTCCATTTTCAAACACTCGACCATTGCCGAGGTATCAGAAGCGGCGGTTGATCTGACGTTTGGTTTCACCGGAATGGTTCCGCTAAAAGATTCTTGTCATCAAATTTTCTATCGAGCTTCATTTACAGAAGACCCAACCGGCAGCGGTCCATCGGTTGATTTTACGACTTTGTTTAATGTGGGGATTGAGTATTAAAGATTGTTGAGGTCATGTAGCATCTATCAACTCCAAACAAGTAATTTCCGGCCGCGACAACAGGCGGGCCTTGAAAATATAGCCTAAGCCGCGGTTGGTGTAGAGCCACTTTTTGTCGCCTTTGTCGACGAGGTGAAGGCCCCGACGGTGTTTTCGATTTTTGACCGGCACCGACAGAGGGCCTAGAAAAGGAAAGCTGACTTGTCCTCCGTGGGAATGGCCCGAGAGCATCAGATTGAAGGGATAATTTTTGAGCGAATCGATTCCATCCGGATTGTGACACAGTACAATCGTGGCAAAAGCGGTTTCTTTTTTTCCGCTAAAAGCTTTTTCTGGATTGAAGTGCGAAGTCCAATAATCCCCAATTCCGACAACGTTCAACACTTCATTTTCTTTTTCGATATGTGCCACCTCATTATGCAAAACTCGTATTCCTTGCTTTTGAAATTCGTCGATCACTTCTTGGTAATCCACCGGATCGCTTGCGGGCTCTCCCGCGTGGCAGACGCCATAGTCGTGATTTCCTAAGATGGCCAATGTGCTTGTCGCTTTGATTTTGGCAAGCATCGTCGTCAATATTCGAAGGTGGGTTGTGTCCCATTGCACATAGTCGCCGGTGAGTGCCACCAGGTCGGGTTTGAGCTGGTTGATTTTACGGATGCACTTCTCAAAAAATTTCACCGACTTATTGGTGGGACCGTAATGAAGATCGCTGATTTGAACAATTCGAAAACGGTTAAAAGATTTGGGAAGTTTCGGAATAGGAATGCGGATGTTGGAGACTTTGACTAGTTTTGGCTCGATAAAGTGGGCGTACAAACCGACAACGGGGAGTATAATCATAAAACCGACATTGGCCATCCACCGCATCCCTTTTTTGTGATGGAGTTTACGGATGAATTCTTTGACGCGATGTTTTTTTTTCATCTTCATAAAAGATCTAATTTCTCAAGCCAAGGAACCAACACTTCTACGGGAAGACCAATCACGTTGTTGTCCGATCCATCAATTCTCTCAATAAATTTTTTGCCAATTCCTTGTGCGGCATACGCTCCCGCTTTATCCAGGGATTCTCCCGTTTGAACATAGTTTTCAATTTCATCGGAGGTTAAGTTTTTCATGGTTACCTTCGATCGACAATAATCCTTCACGACTATTTTATCAGGCCAAGCCACAATTGCAAAGCCGGTTAAGACATCGTGAGTTTTGCCCGAAAGCTGTTTCAAAAAAAGAACCGCTTCGTGAGGATCGTCCGGTTTTCCAAGAATTTGTTGGTCGAGCAAAACAATCGTATCGGCGCCTAAAAAATAAAGAGGAAAAGTTTCGGATGGAACGGATTTTGCCACCGACAAAGCCTTTTCAACGGCTAAGCGGGTTACGAAATTTTCCGGGGTTTCTCCTTCCTGAAAAATTTCTGGAATGTGCGGAGGAATCACCTGACACAGAAGCCCCAACTCTTGAAGTAATTGGCTGCGCCTTGGAGAACCCGAGGCTAAAATCAGTTTTGGTTGTGTTCTTGCCATGTTTAGGTTAATTTATACTGAGGTTTTTCATCATGCCTAAACACTTTTCATTAAGAAAGTTTTTTTATATTTTGTTTTTACTCCCTTTAGTAGCTACTAACTGTTTTGGTGGCGGGGTCGACAAGCGGGGGAGTGTCACCGGTTATCGTAACGGCCTTGTTTTAACCGAAGGGGGAAAATTTCAGGTAGGGTTTTTACCCCCTTATTGGAAAGTGACCCCTTTTTCTTATCGTTCCATTTTCTTCATCCACGCTAGTTTGAGTTCTTCCATTTCGGTCGATGCTTTTTGCAAAGGAAGTTTCGATGATGCGCCGCTCCCCCTTCTTTCTCATCAACTTTCGTATGGTTTGGGAAATCTCAAAGAAATGAAAAAACAAAATTTAAAACTCAATGGACGCGATGCTTTCCGTCAAGTGGTGTCGGGAACAATGGATGGTGCCCCGATCATGCTGGACACAGTCGTGCTCAAGATGAACGAATGTATTTTCGATTTTATTTACACTTCTCTTCCCAAAAATTATTCGGCAGGGGTTCGCGATTTCGAAAGTTTGTATAACGGTTTTAAATATATAACGGGTCCTTGATGAATTTTTCAAAATCCAACCATCATTTTCAAGAATCCCTTCAACATTTTCTTGCGCGTTTGGGGAACAAAGTGGTGGCCTACATGGATTACGTGGGGGGAGTGGCTTTGTTGGGGGTTCGCACCCTTATTGTTTTTTTTCGAGGTCCTTTCCAGCCCGCATTGGTTATCGAACAGATGTATGCCATTGGTGTCCGTTCTTTAGCGCTGACTAATCTTGTAGCCGTTTTTACCGGGATGGTTTTGGCTCTCCAATTTATTGTGGGCCTCGATCGATTTGGTTTAAAACTTTATGCGGGGCAGGTTGTAGGCATTGCCATTATTCGCGAATTAGGACCGGTGCTGACCTCCTTGATGGTGGCGGCTCGTGTCGGTTCGGGAATTGCTGCCGAGATTGGGTCGATGACGGTGACGGAACAAGTGCTGGCTATCGAAGCGATGGGAGCCAATCCTATTGCCAAACTGGTGGTTCCCAGGGTTTTGGTTACAACCCTTTTGACCCCTCTGCTCACCGTTATTGCTGATGTGGTGGGAATTTTGGGAGGAATGGTTGTCACGATGTTGGAAGCAGGAGTCAGCTCCGAATTTTACATGAACCAGGTGACACGTACGGTTCAATTACAAGATTTGCTGAGCGGTGTCGGCAAGACCGTTTTTTTCGGTTTTTTTATCGGGCTGATCGCCTGCTACCAGGGGCTTAAGACCACTCGTGGCACGCAAGGGGTAGGGGAAGCGACGACTCATGCGGTTGTTATTGCGTCCGTTACTATTTTTGTGACTGATTATTTTCTCACAAAACTTTTTTTATTATTTTAAATGGCACTTATCGAATTCAAAAATGTTTCTAAGTCATTTGGAGACCACGAAGTCATCCGCGATTTAAGTCTGGATATTATTCAGGGGGAAACGCTGACCATTCTTGGAGGAAGCGGTTCTGGAAAAAGTGTCACCTTAAAACTTTTATTGGGGTTGATGACGCCCGATTCGGGACAAATTTTTTTTAAAGGGGAAGAGATCGGCAACATGAGCGAAGAGTCGCTGATTAAAATGCGATCCAAAATCGGAATGCTTTTTCAGGGGGCGGCTCTTTTCGATTCGTTGACAGTTTTCGAAAATGTGGCTTATCCTGTTCGCGAACATGGACAGCATAGCGAACAAGAAATCGAAAAAATTGTGGCGCAAAAATTGGAGCTGGTCGGTTTGCCGGATGTGCAAGAAATGTTTCCCGCCGATTTATCGGGAGGAATGAAAAAACGGGTTGGCTTGGCGCGCGCGATTGCCACAGATCCGGAGGTGTTGCTCTACGACGAGCCGACCACCGGGCTCGACCCGGCCAACACCAACCGTATTGACGAACTAATTTTACAGCTGCAGAAAGTGCTCAAGGTTACCGGTATTGTGGTCACTCACGATTTGGCCTCTGCTTTTAAAGTTTCCAACCGGTTGGCTTTGTTGCATAATAAAAAAATCGAATTTGTCGGGAGTGTGGAAGCGACAAAAAGTTCCAGCAATCGTGTCGTGCAAAATTTCATCAGAGGAGAAGACGAATCATGAATCGTTCTAAAGAATCTATGCAGGTACAAGTGGGGGCCTTTGCCGCGGTGGGATTGATTCTCCTCATGGTTGTTATTTTTATGTTGGGGAGCGAGAAAAAAATCTTCGAATCGCAATACAAACTGGTTTGTCATTTTGATGATATCAGCGGTCTTCGGGTAGGTGCCCCGGTCCAGTTGGCGGGGATTAATGTCGGCACGGTGAGTGATATTTCTTTCGATGATAAAATTGAAAAAAAGAAAGTGAAATTGGTTCTTCGCTTAACCGAATCTTACCAGCCACGGATTCGGCAGGATTCGGCGGCAACAATTGTGACGCAAGGATTGTTGGGAGATAAAATGGTTTTCATTACCGTGGGAAACCTCGATAAAAGTATCTTGAAGGATGGGGCAGAACTTCCCACGAGCTCCACTTCTGGTTTTTACAAAGTGCTCGAGAACAGCGATACGCTGATCCAGCGGGTAAACGAAGTCGCTAAGACGTTGGACAAGTTGCTGGCGGAAGTGAAGCAGGGAAAAGGGGTGCTTCATGCGCTTATTTATGACCCCGAAGGGGAGCAAATTGTGAAGAATTTTCAGGCAACCAGCGCCAATTTGGCCCAAGTAACCGATAAGATCAACCAAGGAAGTGGCACTTTGGGGGCGCTGGTTAATGATGCCTCTCTTTTTAACGACATGAAAACGCTTCTGGGGAAAGCCAACCGGAATAAGCTCGTCCGGGCGGTTATTCGATACACCTTGAAGACCAAGGACCCCACCCTTGACGCATCGCATCCAAAGAAATGAAGATAAGTCATTGATAGCAACCTCAAAAGTCTGTTAGAATAGTGGTGTGAGTAGTTTGCACGACTCTTCGGAGTTCTTTAATAATTCCCATTACAATCAGCGATGTTTTTTGTGGCGGTTTATACCTAAAAAATTCTGTCCATCCATAAGGAGGTTTGCATGAATCCAGAATTAAATCTTTGGTCGATTGTAAAACAAGAAGATGAAATTAAAAATTTCAAGGAATTGAATTGGAGGGGAAACTTTGTCGACTACCTTGAAATTTTCCAAAAAAATCCCCGAGTATCTCGCTCGGCTTTTCAACGTTTGTACGACATGATCGTGTTGCACGGAAGCGAGGATTACAAAGAATACAAAAAAACAATTTCTCGGTACAAATTTTTTGATGATCCCTACGACAACGGGGCCGATGCGATCTACGGGCTGGATCTCTATCTCATGAAGTTGGTCAATATTTTCAAGGCCGCGGCGCGTCGTTACGGTCCTGAAAAACGGGTGATTCTTCTTCATGGCCCGGTGGGAAGTTCCAAATCGACCATTGTTCGTCTCTTAAAAAAAGGGATCGAGCAATATTCGCGCCTGCCCGAGGGAGCGCTCTACACTTTTTCGTGGATACGTGGGAATCTCCCGGCCAGCACCGAATTAACCTCGATCATGGGCTCGGCCGAAAGAATTCCATGCCCCATGCACGAGGAGCCGCTGCACTTGGTCTCTCTCAAAACCCGCGAAAAACTTTTGAGCATTGCCAACGCGTCGATGCCCGGCGAAGAAAAAATTTCCATCGAGGGGGATTTGTGCCCTCTTTGTCGGTGTATCTATAATGCTTTTTTTACTTTGTACGAGGGAGACATCAACAAAGTATTCCAGCATATCGAGGTGCGACGTCTGGTGCTTTCCGAAAAAGATCGCGTCGGGGTTGGAACTTTTCAACCCAAAGACGAAAAGAATCAGGATTCCACCGAGCTTACCGGCGACATCAATTATCGAAAAATTGCCGAGTATGGCTCCGAGTCCGATCCGCGCGCTTTCAATTTCGATGGCGAATTCAATATTGCCAATCGTGGTATTATCGAATTTATCGAAGTGCTCAAACTCGACGTGGCGTTTCTCTACGATCTTTTGGGGGCCAGCCAAGAACACAAAGTGAAACCGAAAAAATTTGCGCAGACCGATATCGACGAAGTCATCATCGGTCACACCAACGAGCCGGAATATCGCAAACTCCAGAATAATGAATATATGGAGGCGCTGCGTGATCGAACGGTGAAAATTGATATTCCCTACATTACCAAACTCAAAGATGAACAGCAGATTTATTTTAAAGATTACAGTACCGAAAAAATTAAGGGGAAACATATTGCCCCTCATACTATTGAGATTGCCGCCATGTGGGGAGTACTGACGCGCCTGGAAGAGCCGAAAAAAGCCAACCTCACCCTCATGCAAAAACTCAAACTCTACAGCGGAAAAACGCTTCCCGGTTTTACTGAGGACAATGTGAAAGAGCTTCGCAAAGAAGCGCGCCGTGAGGGAATGGAAGGGGTGTCGCCGCGGTATATTCAGGATAAAATTTCCAACGCTCTGGTCAGCAATGTAGGTGGAGGATGCGTCAATCCGTTTATGGTGTTAAACGAATTAGAATCGGGTTTGAAACATCATTCGCTGATTTCCAGCGAGGATCAGAAGAAAAAGTATATCGAACTTCTGACTGTGGTGAAGGAAGAGTACGAAGATATTGTTAAAAACGAGGTCCAGCGGGCTATTGCCGCCGATGAAGATGCCATCTCACGATTGTGTGGAAATTATATCGACAACATCAAGGCCTATACTCAAAAGGAGCGGGTGCGAAACAAATACACCGGCCAGGACGAGGAGCCGGATGAACGCTTGATGCGGTCCATTGAGGATAAAATTGATATTCCCGAATCGCGCAAAGATGATTTTCGCCGAGAGATCATGAACTACATTGGTGCTTTGGCCGTTGAAGGAAAAAAATTCGACTACCGCACCAACGAGCGGTTACATAAAGCGTTGGAGTTAAAACTTTTCGAGGATCAAAAAGACTCGATCAAGCTGACGAGCCTTGTCAGCAGTGTCATGGACAAAGACACCCAGGAAAAGATCGACGTGGTGAAGTCGCGAATGGTTAAGAACCATGGCTACTGCGATATTTGCGCCACCGATGTGCTCAATTATGTGGCCTCCATTTTTGCAAGGGGAGATATAAAAGATAAACAATAATTTACCGTGGGTGGAAAATTTATTGTGATCCTAAAAATTGAACAGGACTTAAGCCGATTCCGCCAGATTGTTCGAGGGCAAATTAAAAAAGAGTTGCGGAAGTTTATCACCAACGGCGAGTTGATCGGCAAACAGGGAAAAAATTTAATCAGCATTCCCCTTCCACAAATTGAAACTCCCACTTTTCGTTATGCTGATAAACAAACCGGTGGCGTGGGTCAAGGTGAAGGGGAAGTGGGTTCCCCGCTTGGCCCTGGTGAAGAAGGGGAAGGGGGAGGTGCGGCGGGCGATCAACCCGGTGGTCATATTCTCGAAGTCGACATGAGCTTGGAGGAATTGGCCCAGTTATTGGGAGAAGAGTTGGAACTTCCCCGAATTCTTCCCAAAGATTCCGACAAACTTGTTTCTTCAAAATATTCTTATAAAGGGGTCCGCCCTTCGGGCCCCGAATCGCTTCGACATTTCAAACGAACGTACAAACAGGCGCTCAAAAGACAGATTATTTCCGGACAATATAATGTCGCGCGCCCCATTGTGGTGCCTTATGGGGAGGACAAGCGGTATCGAAGTGCGAAGATGGTTGAAGAACCGCAATCGCGAGCGGTGATTCTTTACATGATGGATGTGTCCGGTTCAATGGGGCCCGAGCAGAAAGAAATTGTCAGGTTGGAGTCGTTCTGGATCGATATGTGGCTTCGCTCGCAATACAAGGGGATCGATAGCCGCTATATTATTCACGACGCCGTTGCGCGCGAGGTGGACCAGGAAACCTTCTACCGCACACGGGAATCGGGTGGAACCATTATTTCATCGGCTTATAAGCTCGCGCTAAAAATGATCGAAAAAAATTATGATCCGGGAAGTTGGAATATTTATTTGTTCCATTTTTCGGATGGAGACAATTGGTCGGGGAGCGATACCACCGAATGTTTGAGTCTCATGGAACAAAACTTTTTCCCCATCTGTAATCTTTTTTGTTACGGCCAGGTGGAAAGTGAGTATGGCAGTGGCCAGTTTTTAAAAGATTTGAAAGAAAAATTTGGCGAAGCCACTCCCCCTTTGAGAACTTCCAAGATTGAAGGGAAAGATAAAATTATTGATTCCATCAAGGTTTTTTTGGGGAAACCAAAATCAGCATCAACATAAATAAATAATATGTTACCAATCGAGTTGGAAAAATGGCGGATCATTATTGAAAAACAGGCCAGCGACTATGGTCTCGATTTTTTCAAAACTATTTTTGAGGTTCTCGACTGGAAACAGATGAACGAGGTGGCCTCCTATGGCGGCTTTCCCAATCGTTATCCCCACTGGCGGTTTGGAATGGAGTATGAACGTCTCTCCAAAAGCTATGCCTACGGTCTTTCAAAAATTTACGAAATGGTCATCAACAACGACCCTTGTTACGCTTATCTGTTGCACAGCAATCATCTTGTCGATCAAAAATTAGTGATGGCCCACGTATTTGGTCACTGTGATTTTTTTAAAAACAATATTTTCTTTTCAAAAACCAACCGTCATATGATCGATGTGATGGCCAATCACAAAACCCATATCCAACGCTACATCAATAAATATGGGTACGAGCCGGTGGAGACCTTTATCGATGTTTGTATGTCGATCGACAATCTGATTGATTATTATTCCCCGTTTATCAAAAGATCTCGGGATCTGGAGGAAAAACCGGCGTCGGAAGATGAGGAAGAGTATCCCGAGATTGAGTTACAAAAAAATGTGCGCAAACTAAAAGTGAGTCGCGAATATCTTGACCATTTTATCAATCCCAAGGAATTTCTCGATTCCCAAAAGAAAGACCTGCTTAAAAAATCGCAGGAACGTAAAAAATTTCCCGAAGAACCGGCGCGCGATGTGATGGAATTTTTGCTCGAATTTGCCCCGTTGCAACGATGGCAGAGGGATGTTCTCTCGATCATCCGCGACGAGTCGTATTATTTTGCCCCTCAAATGCAAACCAAGATTATGAACGAAGGGTGGGCCAGTTATTGGCATAGCAAAATCATGACGCAGAAAATCTTGAGCGATTCGGAAATTATCGACTTTGCCGATCATCATTCCGGAACGGTGGCAGTTAATGGAGGGCGGATTAACCCCTATAAACTGGGGTTGGAACTTTATCGCGACATTGAAGACCGGTGGAATCGCGGAAAATTTGGAAAAGAATACGACGACTGTGACGACATGGTTGAGAAGTCTCGTTGGAACAAAAATGCCGGATTGGGGCTTAAAAAGATTTTTGAAGTTCGTAAAATTTACAACGATGTCACTTTTCTCGATGCGTTTCTCACTCCCGAATTTTGTAGTCGGCAAAAAATGTTTTCGTTCGACTACAACCGCAACACCGCTTATTACGAAATTTCATCTCGCGAATTTAAGGACATCAAAAATAAACTTCTGTTTGGACTCACTAATTTTGGCCAGCCCTTCATCTATGTGGCCGATGCCAATTATGGCAACCGATCCGAGCTTCTGTTGTTACACCGCCACGAAGGGGTCGATTTGCGCCTCGATTACGCACAGGAAGTGTTGAAAAATATATTTCAAATTTGGAAACGCCCCGTTGTTATCGAAACCAAAGTGGGAGACAAGCTCAAGCTGTACGCGTTCGACGGAAAAGAACACAAGGAGTACGACACCAAAGAGGGGGCATAAAAAATTCTCAAATCCCCAACGGCTCCGCTCCACCATAGGCGCCGAGGTCATTTCGGGTGCCGTCGGTGTCGTTGTAGGAAGCTTAACGGATCTACTTCACAAAATCATCCAAATGCAGGTAGGAAATTTCTTTTATTTTTTTGAATTCTCGGTCGTTTCCCAAAAGCACTTGTGCTTGGCAAGCCAGCGCGGAGGCGACATGAATGGCATCGGGGGTTTTCAATTTATATTTGGCCCTCAATCTAGCGGCCATGTCAGCCATTTCAAGAGTGAGGGGGTGAATTGAGAAATGGGGCAGACGTTTAAAAAGAGTCGTATAGTTTGCGGCAAGATTGGTTTCACCCTTTTGATAGGGCCTGACATTTAATTCCAGAAAACTTAATGCGGAAGTATGCCCACTGATTTGTCCCTTCTGGATAAATTCGATAAGCAATAAGGTGAGCTCAGAATAAGGCGGGATTTTTTCTAAATGATAAATGAGAACGTTGGAATCCAAATAGAAAGAGGAGTTTTGAACTAGCAAATCGGAAAAAGTGCATAACTTCACCAGGAGTTTCTTTCGCGTTGGATGTAATTTTTAGAGTAAAGCCCTTTGGATATTCCATGAAGGGCTTTGGCGAAACTCTTAGGTTTGGGTAATATCACCATAGTTCCGTTAAATGAGTCGATGATGAATTGGTCCCCCGGTTTTAAATTCATTTTCCGCCGGACTTCTTTCGGTATAACAATCTGATTCTTGCTGCTCATTTTTGTAATCGGCATAGTGTCAATCTCCTTGCTTTACTTTTACCACAAAAAGTAAAGCGATGTCAATCCCTTGCCTCTCGCCGCTATTATTTCTTCATTGTCACACCCGTTCGTTTTTGTTAATTCTCTTTTCATGGAAGAAAAATATCAGCCACAACTCATCGAGCCGCGGTGGCAGGCCACTTGGGAAAAAAATCAGACCTTCAAGGTTGAATTGGACACTGCCGTCAGTGACGGCTCCAAACAAAAATATTATCTGCTCGAAATGTTTCCTTACCCCTCCGGTCGCATCCACATGGGGCATGTGCGCAATTACACCATTGGCGACGTGATGGCCCGCTTTATGAAAATGCGCGGGTTTCAGGTGCTCCACCCGATGGGATGGGACGCGTTTGGAATGCCCGCCGAAAACGCCGCGATCAAGAACAACACGCATCCTGCTCCCTGGACCGAGCAAAATATGGCGACCATGCGCGAGCAGCTCAAGAGGCTCGGTTTTTCCTACGACTGGGATCGCGAAGTGGCCACTTGCCTTCCCGACTATTATCGTTGGGAACAAAAGTTTTTTTTGCAAATGTGGGAGAAGGGGCTTGTTTACCGCAAAGATGCGTTGGTGAATTGGTGCGAATCGTGTGCTACGGTTTTGGCCAACGAGCAGGTGGTCAATGGAGCCTGTTGGCGTTGCGAAGGACTGGTTGTTCAAAAGCCGCTCAATCAATGGTTTTTTAAAATTACTCAGTATGCCGACGAACTTCTTGATGGTCTGAAAACTCTAGAGGGAAAATGGCCCGATCGCGTTTTGACAATGCAACGCGAATGGATCGGCCGCTCCACCGGCTCCACTATCGATTTCCAGGTAGAAGGATATGACCAAAAAATTACTATTTTTACAACACGTCCCGACACCTTGTTTGGAACGACTTTCATGTCGTTGGCGCCCGAGCACCCGCTCGTCGCCAAATTAACTTCTGCCGACAAGCAAGCGGAAGTTGCCAATTTTATCGAAAAAACAAATCGTCAGCAAAAGGATTTGGAAAAAGGAAAAACTCTCGACAAAGAAGGGGTGTTCATTGGCGCTTATTGCATCAACCCCTTAACCAAACGGAAACTTCCCATTTACATCACCAACTTTGTGGTGATGGCCTATGGAACCGGTGCCGTGATGGCCGTACCGGCTCATGATCAGCGGGATTTCGAATTTTCAAAACAGTACAAGTTGCCTTTGCTCATTGTCATTCATCCAGCCGACAAATTGCTCGATCCAAACACTCTCAAAAGTGCTTATGAAGAAGAGGGGATTCTCACCAACTCCGGTCAATTTACGGGAATGAAAACCAACATCGCCAAGCTGGCCATCATTGATTTGTTGGAACGAAAAAAATTGGGCAAACGCGAAGTACAATATAAATTACGCGATTGGGGAATTTCACGTCAACGTTATTGGGGTTCTCCCATTCCCGCTATCCACTGTGCCCAGTGCGGCATTGTTCCTGTGCCCGAAGAAGATCTGCCGGTTGTGCTTCCGCGCGATGTGAATTTAACCGGCCTCCAGGGTTCTCCGCTTGCGCGTCACGAATCTTTTTTGAAAGTAAAGTGTCCCACTTGTCAGGGTGAAGCGCGTCGCGAGACTGACACCATGGACACTTTTGTGGAGTCGTCGTGGTATTTTTTCCGTTATGTCGATCCGAAAAATCAAAACGAACCTTTCTCCCGCGAGCAGGTTGATAACTGGTGTCCCGTCGATCAATACATTGGAGGCATCGAGCACGCCGTTTTGCATCTTCTTTATTCCCGTTTTTTTACCCGTGTTCTTCGCGATCTCGGCTATGTTCATTTAAGTGAACCTTTCGAAAAGTTGCTCACTCAGGGAATGGTCGTGAAAGATGGAGCGAAGATGAGCAAGTCGAAGGGAAACGTGGTCGATCCCGATTATCTGATCGAA
>OBEQ010197950.1_pt1 | contig 50745 bp, 41 predicted proteins | sample 1670901 | NCBI WGS metagenome assembly OBEQ01 (sample SAMEA104232315, study PRJEB22302) | groundwater metagenome | biome: forest; feature: aquifer; material: groundwater | place: USA | collected 2011-08-07 | depth 5.4 m
GGGAAGGAACCGCCGAACGCCTGGTCGTTGGCGTCGACCTTGTCGCCGCTGCCGAGCGCGTCGACCAGCTTCCCGCTCTGCGCAGCGCCTTCCAGCGCCTGCAGTTCGATGTCGACGACGTCGTCGGTGAGCCGCCGGCCATTCGGGAAGCCCTGCAGGTCACCGCCGAGTACCCCGAGCCGGTTGGGCGTTTTGTTCACCGGTACCGACAGGTTCAGTCGCAGCATCTCCGACGGCTGGAACTTCTTCGGGTCCACGTCGGCGTTGTTGAGCTGCGAGTTGAGATCCGCCTTGATCGGCCCATCGGCCTTGGTGGTGATGCCGGTGAGGAAGATCTCGACCAGATCGTTGCGGGGCGCCGGTGGTGCCTTGATGCCGTAGATACCCTCGATGAGTTTGGGTACCTCCGGATCGGTCACCCGGGCGACGACCGCCGGGATCCCGGCGTCCTTCTCCGGTGAGATGGAGTTGAACGCGTCCTTCAGTCCGCTCGGGATGACGACCTCGTTCACCAACGGGTTGCCCAACCGGGAGACCTGCACCATCTCGCCGGACGAGGCTCCGCCGGCCATCCGGACCCGCGGCCGCTCGGTCGTGCTCCAGATGCCGATCACCGGGTTGCGCTTGACATCGCCGCGCAGCGCGACGTCACTGAACGGCACCTGCAACGCGATCGAGTTCACGTTGTACCCGGCCAGGGTGTCCTGCCCGACCTCGCTGAGGTTGCCGCCGTACAGCAGGTCGAAGACCCGCAGGTCCAGGAAGAACGGGTCGTCCGCCTGGCCGGCGAAGCTCTTCCAGCCGCCCGGGATGTTGGCGACCGCACCGTCGCGGAGCTTTCCGTAGTCGGGCATCGAGGCGACACCGGTCCGCGACGGGGCCACCGGCGCATCCTTGATCCGGGTCACGAACGAGCCGCCGTTGAATGACGACTCCAGGGTGTACGTCTGGCGGAACAGCAGGTTCTCGTCGTCGAGCGAGGTGACCGGCCCGTTGGTGTACAGGAACGTGTTGTTCCCGCGCCGGTCCTCGGTCTTGAACGTCCACCGGAACGTCGCGTCCGGCTTCGCGTCGCCGTCGTTGTCGACATAGATGTTGTACGTGGCGTCGGTGGCGAACGGGTAGAAATTGGGCCCGCCGTTGGGCTCTTCGAACGGGATCCAGTTCGCCACGAACGTCACGTAGTCCGGCCGTTCCGGGCTGACGAACGCGTACAGGTCGGTGTTGTCCACGGCCGGGTCGGCCGCGACCAGTGGCGCCTCGCGGTGACTCGATGCGGCAGCGAGGTCCGGCCCGAGGCTGGCCATCGTGCCGACAAGCACCGATGCGGCGGCCGCCGCGACGGCCAGTACGCGGCGTCGGCTGGGCCGGCGCCGGCTCAGGACCGCCTTCGGTCGATGAGGTGTCATGTCCTTCCTTCCGCCCGTTGGGGTGTTCACCGGGCATTCGGAGTCCAGCCGCACCCGGTGGGTACCGTGTCGGACTTCCCTCACCGGGCCATCCGCTGGGCCGGCTGCTCCGAATCGCTGTGCCGGCCGTACGCCCGGTGGACGCCGTTTGGTCCGCTGTACCCCCCGGCCGGGCGACGCCACGTCGGGTCCGGTGTCCTCCCGGTGGCGTACGGCGGCCCGCACCGATCCGGCACCCGGGCCGTAACGCCGTTGCATGCCTGGTGTCCCTACCTTCGCTGAAGGCAGTACCAACGCCCGCTGGCCCTGCCGGGCCCCCGCACCCGAACGGAGACGCGCGCATGAGCACCAACCTCGCGCCGACCGACGACGACCTGCGTGCCATCGCCGAGATGGTGTGGTCGTCCTATCTCGACCCGGACGGGTGCAACCCGTTGCTGGACCTACCCAATGAGGAGAGCCAGCGCGAGGTGAGCGCCTCGGTGTCGGTGACCGGGGCCTGGTGGGGACACGTGGAGATCCGCTGCTCGAAGACGGCGGCCCGCCAGGCGGCCGCGGCGCTGTTCGGACTCGGGGACGCCGAGGCGAGCAACGACGACGTCACCGACGCCGTCGGCGAACTCGCCAACATCATCGGCGGAAACGTCAAGAGCCTGCTCCCGGAGCCCTGTGCGCTCTCCCTGCCGCACGTGCTCTTCGACGGCGACAACCGGTGGCCCGACGTCGTGCAGGTGTGCGGAATGGACGGCACCTGGCTCGGCGAACCGGTCACCATCAAAGTGCTCGGCGGTGCGGTCAGCTAGACAGCACCCGGCTGAGCGGCCTCGAGCTGACGTACCCTGAGGCGTGTTCTGTCCCCATCGCGATCGCCGGCCCCGGGGCGCAACCAGCTCGGAGGGGCACCAGTGAGCGGGCACCGCATCCTGCTGGTGGAGGACAACGATCTCAACCGGGCGCTGGTCCGGGCGATTCTGAACCGGGCCCCGGATCCGGCTATCCGCGGTGCCGAGCTGATCGAGGCGCACAACCTCGCCCAGGCCCGCGCCGTGCTCGCCCGCACGGCCGTCGACGTGGTGCTGCTCGACGTCGGACTGCCGGACGGCAACGGACTCGCCCTGCTCGACGACCTGGGTACCGCCGACGGGGTACGCCCCGCGGTCATCGCCCTCACCGGCGGTGTACTGCCCGCACAGCGTGCTGCCGCGATGACTGCCGGGTGCGATGCGATCCTCGACAAGCCGTACGCCACCGCAGATCTGCTCGCCCTGCTCCACACCCACCTGTCGACGCGCTGACAGCGCAGCCCAACCGAACTGCACCCCAACTCATCCCGTTCGCCAACCCTGGGCTCTGTACAAAGAATGGGGATGAGAGCCGATCGCGGAAACGGGGCTGCACTGAAACCTAACCAGCGCGGATCCCGGCAGAGCCAACTCGCGGTTTACCGGGCGGTGCGGTTGTCCCGGCGTACCCGGATGGCCCGCATCGTCGCGGCGCGGCCCAAGACGTTCTACTTCGGCGCGGCCGCCACCGTCATCGCCGCCGCCGTCATGACGCCGTTGCCGTGGGGCGCAGTGGTCTTCTGTCTGGTGCAGGCGCTCGGCGTGGTCGCCGTCGTGGTCGGGGTACGGTGGCGACGCCCGCCGACGGCCACGCCCTGGTGGTGGTTTGCCAGCGCCCTGTGCATGTCCGCTCTGGCGCACGCGATCTGGAGCCTGCAGTACACCCTGGGCCAGGTATCGCACGCCGACACACCCGGGGCGGTACCCACGGCCTTCGCCGAGGGCTGGTCGCTCACCGTCCACCCGCTGCTCGCGATCGGACTCGCCAGCCTGGTCCGCCGGACCCGACGCCAGTCACGCTGGGGTGGGGTGCTCGACGCGGGGGTGGTCAGCGCCGGCCTGGCCGCGGCGATGTGGGTCTTCCTGATCCACCCGGCGATCGACAACGGCGCCCATCCGACCGGCGCCGACCTGGTGGTCTTGGTCAGCCGGCCGGTGCTCGACCTGGTGATCGTCACGATGGCCGTCCGACTGGTCCTGACCACCCGGGTCCGCACCCCGTCCTACCTGCTGCTCCTGTCAGCGCTCGCCGGGTTGCTGCTGGACGACTGCATCGCACTCTTCGTCGGGGTGGGCGTACAGGGCCATCCGCTGGACCACGTGGGCTGGCTGCTGTGGAGCGCACTGCTCGGCGCAGCCGCGCTGCACCCGTCGATGGCCCGCACCACGGCACTGTCCGAGTGGGCCGAACCCGGCCCACACCGCGGCCGGCTGGCCATCTTCGTGCTGAGCGCCCTGGTCGGCTCGACGCTGTGCGTCTACGCGGCCAGCACCCTGGACCCCGATGAGGACCGCTGGCTCGACCTGCCGGTCCTCATCCTGATCGCGGCGAGCCTGTCGGTCCTCGCGGTCCTGCGGATCGGCCTGCTCGCCCGGCTGGTCGAGCGCCGGGCCAGCCAGCTCGACGCCCACGCGCTGCGGCTGCGTCGCGCACTGCGCGAACAGCAGGAACTGCAGGGCAAACTCCAGCACCGGGCGCTGCACGACTCGCTGACCGGGCTGGGCAACCGGGCACTGCTCAACGAACAGTTGGAACGCGTGGTGCCGCATGCCCCCGACGGCGTACACGGGCTGCTCCTGCTCGACCTGGACGGGTTCAAGGACGTCAACGACTCCTACGGCCACCCGGCCGGCGACGAGCTGCTGATCACCGTGTCGCGACGGCTGGTCGAGGTCGTCGATGAATCGGCGACCGTGGCCCGGCTGGGTGGAGACGAGTTCGCCATCCTGCTGGAGAACACCAGCGGCGGGCGGGTACACGCCACCGCGGAGCGGGTACTGGCCGCGCTGCGCTCGGCGTACCCGGTGGCCGGACGGGACCTGTACCTGTCCACCAGCATCGGACTGCTCCAGCTGGACGCGTCCACCACGCCCTCGGAGGCCCTGCGCGACGCCGACCTTGCCCTGTACGACGCCAAGGGGGCGGGGAAGAACCGGATCGCCGCCTTCCACGCGGGGCTGCGCGCCGAGCGACTCGGCCTCACCCAGATGACCAGCGGACTGCGCCGGGCGCTGGCCAACTCCGAGTTCGGCGTCTGCTACCAACCCGTGGTCAACCTGGGTACCCAGGAAGTGGCGGCGGTCGAGGCGCTGCTGCGCTGGAACGGCCCGGACGGTACCGCCGTCTCCCCCAGCGATTTCATCCCGCTCGCCGAGGAGACCGGGCTCATGGTGCCGATCGGGACCTGGGTGCTCAACCAGGCCTGCCGCGACGCGCGGGAGTGGCACGAGCGGTACGCCATCTCGCTCACCGTCAACGTATCCGGGCGGCAGTTGCGCGAACCCGACTTCGCCGACGTGGTCCTCGGCGTGCTGCGCGACAGTGGCCTTCCCGGTGTCGCACTCGTCCTGGAGATCACCGAGACCGCGCTGATGGCGGCGAGCGCGGCCGAGACCGATCGGGTCATCGGCCGCCTCGACGAGCTGCGCCGGCACGGCGTGCGGATAGCGGTCGACGACTTCGGCACCGGGTACTCGTCCCTGGCGTACCTGCGCCAGCTTCCGGTCGACATCCTCAAGATTGACCGGGCCTTCACCCCGGGCGAGGCGAACGAGGTCGGCGGTCCCCGGCCGGACAACGCCTTCACCCTCGCGATCCTGCAACTCAGCCGGACACTCAACATCGACGCGGTGGCCGAGGGTGTGGAGAACGCCCTGCAGGCCCAACTGCTGCGCGACATGGACTGCCGGCTCGCCCAGGGTTTCCATTTCGCCCGACCGATGACGGTGTCCGCGCTGGACCGGTTCCTCGCCCGCAAAGACCTGGCCGACCCCGGCTTCTCCTACCTCCGGCCGGTCCAGGCCGCCTGAGGGTGCTCGACCTCCGGGACGTGCCGGTCCACGATCTCCAGGAGGTGATGCACGTCCAGCGGCTTGGCAAGGAATGTACTGGCCCCGGCGTCCACCATCCGCTGCTCGGTACCGGCGGTCAGGTCGGCCGTGACGATGACGACCGGTACCGCCCGCAGCACCGGATCCGGTTCAGCGCGGATCGCGGCCAGCACCTGGCCCCCGTCGAGCCGCGGCAGGTGCAGGTCGAGCAGGACCAGATCCGGGCGGTACCGGCGGAACATGGCCAGCCCGGCCACCCCGTCCTCGGCCACCACCAACTGGACTCCGGGGCGGCGGGCCAGCACCCGCCGGACCAGCATCGCGTTCGACTGGTTGTCCTCGACGTAGAGGATCGTCTGCGCGACCACGGGCTCCTCACGCCCACCCCGGCCGGGCGGTACCGGCACAGCCCGTGGCGAATGCGGGCCCACCGGTGTCGCGGCCGGCAGGTCGACCTGGAAGGTCGCGCCGGCGCCCTGCGCGCTCTGCACCCCGATCCGCCCACCCATCGCCTCGACCAGGCTCTTGGCCAGCGCCAGGCCCAGCCCTGTCCCCTGGACCTCGGTGTACTCCGCCCCGAGTCGCTCGAACGGCAGGAAGACATCGGTCAACCGGTCGGCTGGCAGCCCGATGCCGGTGTCGGTGACCGCGATGCGCAGCCACCCGGGCCCGGCGTCCGGTCCCGCTGCCACCTGGCCGTCCAGCCGCTGGCCGTCTTGCGGATAGCCGTCCAACGGATGGCCGCCTTGCGGATGGCTGGCCAAGGGGTAGCAGTCCACGGTGACCCGCCCGCCGACGCGGTTGTACTTGACCGCGTTCGACAACAGGTTGACCAGAACCTGGATGAGCCGCTGCGGGTCGGCCAGCACATGCGGCTCGGGATCACCGGACTCGCTGGACTCGCCGGACTCGCTTGCGGGCAGCCCGGAGAGCAGCACCTGCCCGGCGTCGGCAGCCGGGCGTACCAGGCTCAGGCTCTCCCGGACCGCGACCGCGACCGATACCGGTTGCAGTGCCATCTCCAGCCGGCCGGCCTCGATGTTGTCGACGTCGAGCGCGTCGTTGACCAACCGGAGCAGGTGCTTGGCGGCCCGGCTGAGGTGCCCGAGGTTCTCGGCCTCCTCGCCCTGCGGGCCGCTGAGCTCCAGGAGCTGCGCAAAGCCCAGGATCGCGTTGAGCGGCGTACGCAACTCGTGGCTCATCCGGCCGAGGAACTCGCTCTTGGCCCGGTTGGCACGCTCCGCAAGCTCCCGGGCCCGCTCGGCCTGTTCCCGGGCCTGCTCGGCCTGTTCCCGGGCCTGCTCGGCCTGTTCCCGGGCCTGCTCGGCCTGTTCCCGGGCCGCCTGCGCCTCACGCTCGTGCTCGCGCCGCCGGGTCACATCATGCAGCATGCCGACGAACCCGACGATCAGCCCATCCGCGTCGGGCACCGCCTGACCGGTGAGCTCCATCCACCGGGTCGTGCCGTCCGGGCACCGCCAACGCACCTCGCGCGGTTCGCCGGGTTCCCCGCCGGCGATCAGGGCGGCCAGGTGCCCGGCCGCGAGCACCCGGTCGTCGGGGTGCACCTGGCGCAGGAGGTCAGCGCCGGGGCTCTGCTGCGCCGGTACGCCGGTGAGCTCGATGCACGCCCGATTGGCGTAGGCGACGCGTCCGTCCGGACCCAGCCGCAGCACCGCGGCGGTGAGGTCGTCGAGGATGCGGCGGTACCAGTCGCCCGCTGCGGGCGGCGGGTCCCCGGGCCAGGCCGGCGTACTGGACATGCCCAGGAGATCGGCGGATACCCGATCGGCTCAAGAAGACCTGGCGAACGCCGATACCGACAGCGTGACGACAGCACCGACTCCGGCGAAGGTCCCGGTGAAGCGCCTCCGCGCGTTCGCCGAGATCGCCGGCTCGGTGCTCGACGCTGTCGGCAACGAAAAACGGCTACTCTCCCAGGTTGCCGACGCTGCGGCCGACGCCCTGCAGTGCACGGCCAGCGTGTGGCTGCTCGCGCCCGGCGACGATCAGCTGGAGCCGGCCGTGCTCAACCACGCCGACCCGCTGGTCCGCGACCTGACCACCGCGCTGAGCGCCCAGCCGCCGGGTGAACCCACGCCGACGATGCGGCTGCAGGACGGCCAGCCGGTGCTGATCACGGCCGACGCCGACAGCACCGACCTGGTCGCCGCCGACCTCGCCCAGCACGGTCAGGCCAGCATGGCCGCGCTGCCGATGCTGATGCGCGGAAGGCTGCTCGGTGCGGTCTGCGCGACCCGGGAGGCCGGGGCCGGCGCGTTCCACGCCGAGGAGATCGACTTCGGGCTGGCCCTGGCCGGCGTGGCCGCCGCCACCATCGTGAACGCCCGCATGATCGCCGATTCGAGCACCGTCGTGGACGAACTGCGCCACCACAGCGAGCTGATGGACCACATCTCGGACGCGATGATCTCGTGCGATGCCGACTGGCGCATCGTCAGCTGGAACCTGGGAGCCGAGCGGGTCTACGGGTACCCCCGCGGCGAGGCGCTGGGCTGCGACCTCTTCGCGCTCCTGGCCACGGAGTTCTGCGGTGGCGACGGCATGGCGCTGAACATCGGCGAGGTGGTCGAGGACATCAGTCGGACCGGGGGCTGGCGGGGCGAGCTGCACGAGCGCCGTGCCGACGGTGCCCCATTGACGATCATGGCTTCACTGACCGCACTCGCCCACGACGCCCATGGCCCGACCGGTCTGGTCGTGGTGAACCGGGACGTCACCGACCAGCGGCGCGAGGAGCACCAGGCCCTGCACGACGCGCTGACCGGGCTGCCGAACCGTCGGTTGCTCACCAACCGGATGTACGACGCGCTGGCCCGGGCCAACCGCACCGGTCTGCTGATCGCCGTACTCTTCCTGGACCTGGACGGCTTCAAGCCGGTCAACGACCGGTACGGCCACGCAGCGGGCGACGAAGTGCTGCGGGCGACCGCCCACCGGCTCACCACGGTGGTGCGCACCACCGACGTGGTGGCCCGGCTCGGCGGCGACGAATTCGTGGTGGTCCTGGAGGACGCGGGCAGCATGGCGTCGGTCTCCGAGGGGGCGCAGCGGATCATCGACAGCGTGGCGATCCCGGTCCAGGTGGGTACCGAAGTCGTGTCGGTACGGCCGAGCATCGGGATCGCCTTCGGCGACGGGCGTGCCCGCCAGGCCACGCCGGAAGCACTGGTCCATGCGGCCGACGCGGCGATGTATGTCGCCAAGCGACAGAAGCTGGGCCTGTCGTTCGCCCCGGATCTCGTGTCCGCACCGGTCGACGTGGTGTCGCCGGCGCTGTAACACCCGTGCCCTAGGGTTGGCCGCCATGGACCATCGCTGCCATGACTGACGTCACCTCCTTCGGCTGGGTGGTCGCGGCTGTGGCGTTGGCGGCCACGGCGGCCATCCTCTCCAACCGGCTCAGTGCCCGGATCCGGGTGCCGGCGCCCGCACTGTTCCTGGTCGGCGCGGCGGTGGCCTCCGATGTGTTCCCCGGACTCAACGTGCTCTCCACGACAACCGTGCAGCGGGTGGTCCCGGTCGCCCTGGTCGTGATCCTGTTCGACGGGGGCGCGCACATCGGCTGGCGACGGTTCCGGTCGGCTGCCGGCGCGGTGCTGTCGGTGGGGGTCCTGGGTACCCTGCTCACCGCGGGTGCCGTGGCGGTCCTGGCCCACGTGGCGCTCGGCTTCTCCTGGCCCGCGGCACTGCTGCTCGGTACCGCGCTCGCACCGACCGATCCGGCAGTGGTCTTCTCGGTACTCGGCCGCCGGGAGATCGTCGGGCGCTCCGGGGTGATCCTGGAGGGCGAGTCGGGCGCCAACGACCCGGTCGGCATCGCGCTGATGGTCGCCCTGTTGTCGGCCAGTGGCCTGGACGGCTTCTCGGCGGTAGGCCACGGACTGGTCGAGTTCGCCCTGCAGATGGTGCTCGGCGCGGCGGTGGGCATTGCCGGTGGCGGGGCGCTGCTGTGGTTCATGCGCCGGGTCGCGCTGCCCAGCGAAGGGCTCTACCCGCTGCGTACCCTCGCCGCCGCGGCTGGGATCTACGGCGTCGCGACCGTGGCCCACGGCTCAGGTTTCCTTGCCGTGTTCATTTCCGGAATCATGCTCGGCGACGCCCGGGCGCCGTACAAGCGCGAGATCGAACGGTTCCACGCCTCGCTGGCGAGCCTGGCCGAAATCGTGGCGTTCACCGTACTGGGCTTGACGATCTCGCTGGCCGAACTGCCCCGGGTCAACGCGCTCAGCGGCGGAGTCGTGCTCGCGGTGGCGCTGGCTTTCGTGATCCGTCCGATCCTGGTCGGGCTCACCCTGCTCCCGGTCCGGCTGCGCCGCGGTGAGCGCATCTTCGTGCTCTGGTCGGGGCTCAAGGGCGCGGTCCCGGTCCTGCTCGGCACGTACGCCTTCAGCGCGGGGGTACCCGACGCCCGGCGGATCTACGACACGATCTTCGTGGTGGTCACCTTCTCGGTCATCGTGCAGGGCGGCCTGGTCCCCCTGGTGGCCCGCTGGTGCGGGGTACCGATGCGCACCGTGCAGCCGGAGCCGTTTGCGCTGGGCATGCGCTTCCAGCACGAGCCCCGGGGCCTGGACCACTACCGCATCGCGCCGGGCGCGCCGGCCGACGGCGCCACGATCGGCGAACTCGGAGTCGGCGCGGAGATCTGGATCAGCCTGGTGAAGCGCTCCGGGCACCTGGTGCCGGTAAGCCGGGACACGTTGTTGCGCGCCGGTGACGAGGTCGTGGCCCTCGTCGACCCGGACGGCGGGGCGGATCCGGTGGCGCTGTTCGGTGCCCGCGCCTGAGACCAGCCGGGCAGCCGGGCAGCCGGGCAGCCGGGCAGCCGGGCAGCCGGAGTCTTGCCGGGTACGGCCAGCCGGTAGTCGTTCCCTTGCGCGACCGCGTCGCACCTGGTTGGCTATAGCCACATTGGATCGAGTGGCCGCGGCCTCGCGCCGGACACCACGAAAGGAGCTGACGGTGAACGGGTCATCGGAACGGGTGGCGCTCGTCACGGGTGCCGCCTCAGGCATCGGGAGGGCATCGGCCAGGGCCCTTGCGGCGGCCGGCAGCACGGTGGTCCTGGCGGACGTCGACGAAGGGGCCGCAGAGGTCGCCCGCGAGATCTCCGACGGCGGCGGTCGGGCCGACTTCATCGCCTGCGACGTCGCCGAGGGCGAGCAGATCGACGCGCTCTTTGACGCCATCGAGCGCGGGTACGGACGACTCGACCAGGCGCATAACAACGCCGGAGTCGAGGGCCTGAATGCCCCGCTGCACGAGTACCGCGACGACGAGTTCGAACGCGTCCTGCGGATCAACCTGACGAGCGTGTACCGGTGCATCAAGCGCGAGGTCGCGCTCATGCTCCAGAGCGGCGGGGGCTCGATCGTCAACACCTCATCGACGCTCGGGCTGCGCGGGTTCCGTGGCGGCGTCGCCTATTCGGCGAGCAAGCACGCGATCCTCGGCGTCACGCGCACGGCGGCCTTGGAGTACGCCGCGAGCCGGATCCGGGTGAACGCCGTCTGCCCCGCAGCCATCGACACGCCGATGATGGACCGCACGTTCGCCGCCTTCCCGGGCTTGCGCGAGATGCTCCTGCAGCTCGTGCCGGCCGCGAGGATGGGCACGTCCGATGAGGTGGCAGGTGCCGTGGCGTGGCTGTGCTCGGACGCCGCATCGTTCGTGACCGGTCAGGCGTTCGTCATCGACGGTGGCCTCACGGCGCAGTAGTTGCGCACGACCGGTCCGTGTGGTCAACTCGAACCGAAATGAATACAGACACTCGCTTGACGCCGGCCATGTTCGGCATCCTGCTGGCACTGTCAGCAGGAGACAGGCACGGGTACGCCGTGATGCAGGAAGTGCGCCGGCTCACCGGAGCACAGCTCGGGCCCGCTACGCTCTACCGCTCGATCAAGCAGCTCCTGAGCGCGGGGCTGATCGACGAGGCCGATGAGCGCCCAGACCCTGAGCTCGACGACGAGCGCCGCCGCTACTACCGGCTTACGGCCGCAGGCGAAGTGATCGCGGCCGAGGAGGCTCGCCGTCTCTCCGCGATCCTCAAGGTCGCGCGGATCAGGGGACTTCTGCCCAGGGGTGCGACATGAGGCCGGCGATCGCCTTCCTGCTGCTGCTCTATCCGAGCGAGTTCCGGCGCGCCTACGGCCGGCTGATCGAGCTGCAGGCGCGCGACGAGCTCAAGTCGCGGCGGGGACCATTCGCCGCGACGCGCATCATCGCCGACATGATCCTGGGAGCCGCCGGAGAACACGTGTCCGCCTACCTGGCGGCCCCGCTGGATCTGGCCCGGCCGCCAACACCAGCTCCCTGCCGCATGTTGGCAGGCCGTCCGGCCGCCGGCAAAGCAGCTGCTGAATAGTTCAGCCGGGAACGAGATCGTCCGCCTCAACGTCCGGAGGTGCGAGCCGGCGTCAGTGCGACGCCCAGAAGTCCTCCAACAGCTCCGCCGCCTTCGATGCGTCCTGCAACATCCACCAGTGACTGAGGCCGGAAAGTTCGGCAATCGTAGCGCCCGCTGCGGCTGCGGCGGTCTTTGCGCTCGCCGCTGACAGGAACGGGTCCTCGGTGGGCACCACCACAAGCCCTGGCACCGCGACGGATGTGAAGTCGGGCGCCCATTCCAGCGCGACGTTCACCGCTGATCGGTACAGCGCGAGGATGCAGTCCGCCATGGTCTGGTCCAGTGCCGCGGCGATCGCGATCGCATCATCGTGCGAGGCGCCGAAGTGTTGGTACACCCCGGCTCGCTCCTCAATGGGGCGGGCCAGTTCTCGTTGGTAGTACTCTTCGCCGGCCCCTGGCGTTTGCCAGATCTTCGCGTACTCGTGCCACTCGAAGCTCAGGTCAGCGACCCCGGCGGCGTCGCTGATCCAGGACCGCACGAGATCGGGCCGCGTACTCACCAGCCGAACCGTCAGACCACCACCCCAGTCGTGCCCGACCAGGTCGATAGGACCCTGATCCCGCAACGCCTCCAGCTGCGCGACCAGCCAGTCGACGTACTCTTCCTTGGTCGCACCGAAGCCCTCGGGCCGGGCGCACCCGAACCCGGGCAGCGACAGCGCGACGACATCGCGCCGACGAAGCTTGCTACGCAAGGACTCCCACACCACGGTCGTCTCCGGGACGCCGTGTACCAGTACGACAGGCACGCGCCAACCTCCTCGTTCGCTCTATTCATTTCGGCTATAGCCAATCAGATGCGATGCCGCCCCACAAGGGTACGCACATGTCATACAGGCTGGCAGGGCTCGTGCACGCCGAGGCCGTCGTGCGTGACTTCACGCTCGGCTATGGCCAGGTCGTGTTCGACTACCTCGCCGGCGCGCAAGGGTGAAGCCGGGTTGATCGAGTTCTCGGAACGAGGGGCAACGGATGTCCCTGCATGTGCATCGAGGCGCCGACGAGCCCGAGGCTGAGCCCACCGCCGCGGCGCATAGGTTCCGCTACCCGACGCGACGGCCGTACCCTCAAGGAAAGGAACCAGCGGATCGGCGGGCGGCGCTGGAAGCCACGATGACAGATCGGTGAGCGATGACGATCACCACCGCCCACGCCCCGCCGACGTCCCCGCCGGGCAGCATGGTGGGAGGCCGCCCGGCGGTGCTGCTGGCGATGGCGACGATCGGCTTCGGGCTGAACTTCTGGGCCTGGAGCCTGCTCGGTCCCCTCGGACCGCACCTGTCCCAGCGGTACGGTCTCGGCCCGCAAGCGCACACCATCCTGCTGGCCCTGCCACTCGTGGTGGGGTCGCTGGCCCGCTTCCCGGTCGGCGTGCTCACCGACCGGTACGGCGCCCGGGTGATGTTCCCTGCGGTCAGCCTGGTCGCCGCCGTGGCGGTCTTCGGGTTCGCGTTCGCCGGGTCCCTTCCGTTGCTGCTCCTGGCGGGCAGCGCGGCGGGAGTCGGCGGTGCGGCGTTCGCGGTGGGCGCCCCGCTGGTATCGAGCTCCTTCCCCTACGGGCGGCGGGGTTTCGCTCTCGGGGTCTTCGGCCTCGGCACCGCCGGGGCGGCGGTAGCCGACCTCACCGCACCGCACTGGCTGGGCCGCGGCGAGCACCGTGGCGCCGCGCTGCTGCTCGGTACGTTGCTGGCCGGGTACGCACTGCTGGCCGCGTTCTTGATCAGGGACATGGTGGTGGTGCGCAACCGCCGATCGATGCTCGGCTCCGGGCTGGAGGTGTTGCGCAGCACGGCCACCACACCGTTGTCCATCATGTACGCCGTCGCCTTCGGCGGAGTGCTCGCCTTCGCCCTGTACCTGCCGGCGTACCTCGCCTCGGCGTACCGCATCTCCGCTGCCGCGGGGGTGCGGTGGACCGCCGGGTTCGTTCTGCTCGCCGCCCTCGCCCGACTGCTCGGCGGGGTACTGACGGATCGGCACAGCCCCATACGGATCATGGTGACCTGCCACGCGGGCGCTGGCTGCTTCGCCGCGCTGCTGGCGTTCGAGCCGCGGCTGCTGCCAGGGGCGGTGGTGGCTATCGCGGGCTTCGCGGTCTGCATCGGCGCGGCCAGTGGCGCGCTGCTTGCGTTGATCTGCAAGGCGGCCCCGGCGGACCGGGCCGGTGCGACGGTAGGCGTGGTCGGTGCCGCAGGTGGGCTCGGTGCCATCCTGCCCCCGCTGGTACTGGGCAGCGTCTACCAGACACGCCATTCGTACGCGTTGGGCCTGATGATGCTCGCCGGTGTCCTGCTCGGCGTGGCGATCTTCGTTCGGGCCAACGCTCCCGGGGTCCGGATCGGGCTGGCCCTGCCGTTCGGCGTCCCGATCGGGCAGGCTCCGCAGACCACCGTGGTCATCCTCTGCGGGTCCGACACCGGTTCGGGTGGCTCGGCCATCGCCGCCCTGCTCGCCGAGCTGGCGACAAGGGACGAACTGGTCGTGGTCTACAGCCAGCCGGAGCGCACGCACCGTCCACCGGGTCCGCACGCGCTCGTCGCGGAGCTGCGCATCCTGCTCCCGCGGCACCGGGTCGTCGCGGTGCTGGTCGGGGCGGACCGGTCAGTGCCGCAGGCCGAGTCCGAACTGCTCCGCGACCTGCTCCACGGGGGTACCGTCACCGTCGCCTGTACGACGGCCGCGAACCCGACCTGGCCCGCGGTGGAGCTGGCCAGCCAGCTGGACGCCGATCGGGTGTTGCAGGCCGACCAGGATCCGGTCCACGGCGCCCGGCTGCGGCAGGTGTGGGCCAGAGTCCCGGCAGCGACGACGCGCCGCTGAGCCCGCCGCTGAGCCCGCCGCTGAGCCCGCCGCTGAGCCCGCGGCCAGGGGCTGGCGTAACCGGACCGTCACAGCGAGCGTCATGAATTTTAAGACGCGGCTAAGACTTTCTGACTTGAGCAGTGATCGAGGCCCGTCTAGGGTCCTCAATGACGTTGGTAAACCACACCCATCGACGCCCCACGCTGCCGCGACGGTCGCGGCTGTTCGGGTTCAAGGCGGTATCGACGCATGGTCGACACGCGAGTGCCACGCAAGCGCGGACCACAGGTAGCAGCGCCAGCAGACATTCCGCCCGACCATGGTCAACCGGACGAGGCACCCCCGGGGCGGCGGATCGCCCACCGCGCCGGCCGGCGAAGCATCGCCCGCTGGCTGGGAGTCGGCCGGCCGCTGGCCCACCGCATGCTCGCCGGACGCCGCCGGGTCCTGATCATCCTGGGCGGCGGCGCGGCCGCACTGGCCGGACTCGGCTCGGCGGCCGCGGTCTCCTGGGGCCGCGGCGGGGCCGTCGACGCACCGGGCGGCCGGTCACCACGCGACGCCGGATCCTTCGCCGACCGCGACGCCAGCTACGTCAGCGCCTCGGGCACGATCGTCGACCTCGGCGCTTCCGGGCTCGCCGACACGCCCGCCGCAGCGGCCGCTGCGGCGCTGCGGGCCACCCCGCGGTACCCGACCCCACTCTCCCGTGAGCCCGTCCTGCACCTCCTCCGCCGGGCGACCTTCGGGCCTACGCCGGCGGATGCGCAGGCCGTGCAGCAGTTGGGTGTCGACGCCTGGCTCGAACAACAGCTCAACCCGCAGTCGATTCCGGACCCGCTCGGCGATGCCGTGGTGGCCGGATTCTCCACCGTACCGATGAGCATCCTCGAACTGCGGGCCCTGCCCGACGACGATCCCCGCAAGCCCATGGACGAGCTGGCCCGGGCCACCCTGGGGCGACAGATCTGGAGCAGCCGCCAGCTCTACGAGATGATCGTCGACTTCTGGGCCAACCACCTCAACGTCGTCAACCCGCTCAACGGCGGGGATTCCTTCCGCAGCGCGTACGACCGTGAGGTGATCCGGGCGCACGCGCTGGGCCGCTTCGTCGACATGCTGCAGGCCTCCGCCCGTCACCCGGCCATGTTGTACTACCTGAACAACAACCTGTCCGACCGGCGCAACGTCAACGAGAACTACGGCCGGGAGCTGCTCGAGCTGCACTCCGTGGGGATCCCCAGTGGATACACCGAAGTCGATGTGCGCAACAGCGCGTACATCATGACCGGGCGTACCATCGACCGCAACGAGAACTTCCTCTACGACGCCAGGAAACACTGGACCGGCACGGTGAAGGTGCTCGACTTCACCCACCCCAACACCAAGGCCGACGAGGGGCTCGCCCTCGGCGACGCCTACGTCAACTACCTGGCCACCCACCCGGCGACCGCCGCCAACATCGCCCGCAAGCTCGCGGTCCGCTTCGTCTGCGACAGCCCCCCGGCCGGTCTGGTGTCCCGGCTGGCCACCGCGTACCTCGACAACGGCACCGCGATCCTGCCCGTGCTGCGCACGCTCTTCCGCTCGCAGGAGTTCTGGATCGCCACCGGAATGAAGACCCGCCGACCGCTGGAGAACGTGGTCGGCACCGCCCGGGCCATCGGCGTGGCACCCGGCGACGGCACGGTCAAGGCGCTCGACTCGCTCTACAACCTCACCCGCGACGTGGGGCAGGCGCCACTGGCCTGGGGTCCGCCCGACGGGTACCCGGACGTGGCCGGGGCGTGGAGCTCCGCGTTCGGCACACTCAGCCAGTGGAACAGCCACCGCTCCCTGCTGCAGGCCAGCTACAAGGGACTCAGCTACCCCAAGCCGGAGCAGCTGGTCACCAACCGCCCGCCGACGACCGGGGCGTACCTCGACGCGCTCGCCGCGCGACTGGTGTACCAACCCTTGAGCGCGCAGCAGAAGGCGGCGTTGCTGAGCTACCTCGGCGCCGGCGACGGCAGTAAAGCCACCGACGCCACGCTGGGCGGCAAGATCGCCCAGGTCGCCGCGTTGATCCTCGACTCCTGCTCGCACGCGCTGCGGTGATCTCCGTTGACCCAGAGGACATGGTGACGCGATGACGACCGAGTTCACCCCGCCGCGCACTGCCGCACAGCTGCGCCGGCACGGGCCCAACCTCACCGAGGCCGCGCTGCGGGTGCAGGCCGAGACGGTCGCGGCTGACCTGGACGCCCAACGGGACCAGTGGCGCAAGGGCTTCACCCGTCGCCGGGTCATCGCCGGTACCGGCGCGATCGGGGTGGCGGCCCTGGGTACCCAACTCGTCACCACCCGGGTCGCCTTCGCCGACCCGGCGACCACCAAGCGCACCCTGGTGGTGGTCTTCCTGCCCGGCGGCCAGGACGGGCTGTCCATCGTGGTGCCGGCCGGCGACCCGAACCTGCTCAAGGCGCGGCCGACCATCGCCGTACCTGCCGCCGCACTGCTGCCGGCCGACCGCGGCTTCGGGCTGCACCCGCAACTCGCCCCGCTGGTGCCGCTCTGGACCGCCGGGCAGATGGCCGCTGTGGTCGCGGTCGCCTCACCGGACCTCAGTCGCAGCCACTTCCAGGCCCAGGACTGCATGGAGCGGGGCGCCGCCGCGCTGACCGTCAGCGCGGGCTGGTGCGACCGGGTACTCGCCGCGATGGGACCGGGGACCACCTTCCGGGCCGTCGCCGAGGGTACCGAGATGCCCCGGTCCTTCGTCGGGCCGCAGGACAAGATCGTTATCAACGGCATCGGGAACTTCCGGCTCACCGGCTCGGACACCACCAGGACGATGCAGGCGCTCGATGCGCTCTACACCGGGCTCGACCACCCGCTCGCCGCCCAGGCGAAGGTCACCCTGCAGGCGCTCACCGCAGCCCAGCAGATCGCGTCGAACTCAGCCCAGACGACCGTCACGTACCCCGGCGGTAGCTTCGCCGGCAGCCTGCGCGACATCGCCCGCCTGATCAAGGCCCAGGTCGGCCTGCGGGTCGCCGAGGTCAAGCTGGGTGGCTGGGACATGCACAGCCAGCTCGGTCGCGTCGACGCCGGCGACATGCGTACCCACCTGGCGGAGCTGGCCGGCGCGCTCGCCGCATTCAGTACCGACCTCGGGCCGGCCCTGGACGACGTCACGCTGGTGACGATGACCGAATTCGGCCGGCGGCTGCAGGAGAACGGCAACGCCGGCACCGACCACGGCCACGGCAGCGTCATGCTGCTGCTCGGCGGCGGCCTCAACGGCGGCCGGGTGCACGGCGCCTGGCCGGGACTGGAGCCATCCGCGCTCAACCAGGGCGACGTCGCCGGTGCCAACGACTACCGCAACGTCCTCAGCGAGGTGCTCGCCACCCGGTTCAACGTCGCCAACAGCGCCGACATCTTCCCGGGGTTCCAGTCCCAACGCATCGGCATCATGCGCTGAGCCCGGCCCGAATGAGCCCGGTGGTCGCCGGTGGCGGCCCGCGGCGGCACCCGACAGCTACCGGCTCACAACCGGACGGCGTACCGACCGGGTACCCCGGCACTGACATCCTCGGGTCCACACGCACGGGCGGTGGTGGTCGAATGCGGCTCTGGCGCGATCCCGTCCTCGTCGCCCCGACGCTGGCGTGTGCCGCGGTCATGCCGCTACTGCTGTGGCCGGGCTCGTCCACCGGGTGGTTGGCCGCCCAGGCGCTCGTCGGGCTTCCCCTCATGCTGGCGCTCGCCCTCGGAGCCGCCGTGCTCAGCCACCGGCTGGCTGGGCGGTGCGGACCCGGCCACCCGGCCCGCCGGTTCTGGCGGGTGTGGAGCCTGTCCTGCGTGCTCTGGGCAGGCGCCTCCGTGGTGGTACTGGTCAGCGTCATCAACGACCCGGGCAGCGCGGCGCGGCCGCCGCAGCAGCCGCTGTTCCTGCTGCTGCTCGGCCTGGGCGGGGCGCTCGCCATCGGTGTCCTGCTCAGCTATCCGCTCGGTGCGCGTTCCCGCCCGGCCCAGGTCTGCCTGTGGCTGGACGTCGCCACGGTGACGGTCGGCGCGGCCGGTTTCGGCGGCTACGCCGTACTGTCGGCCCCGGGCGAGCGGGTCGGCCCGGGCACGGTACTGACCGGGCCCGTGGTGTTCCTGGTGTGCCTGTTCGCGATCTCCAAGCTACTGATCAGTGGCTCCGCCCCGTTCACCCGGCGCAGCGGAGTACTGCTCGCCGCGGCGGCCACCCTCGCCGGGATCGCCCAGGCGGTGGAGTCGGTCCTGTACGCCCACGGGCAGGGCCGCTGGCACATCGCCACGATCACCGTCGCCCACCTGCTGGTCTTCGTGGGCACCCGGGTCCAGCAGCCGTACTACCGGGCGACATCGGCAATGCTGAGCCGCCGGCGGCGCCTGTACAGCCCGCTGCCGTACATCGCGATCGCGGCCACGTACACCCTGCTGCTCGTCACGCTGCTGCAGGACGGACTCCGGGCGCGCTCCTGGGCGGTGCTCGCCGCGGCCATCATCGGCAGCGCGCTGGTCGTGGGCCGCCAGCTCGCCGCCTTCGCCGACAACGCCCGCCTCGTCGCCGAGCTGGGCACGAAGGTCGTCGAACTCGGCGAGGCCCGGTCGATGCTGCAGGCCACCCTCGACGAACGCGACGTCCTCACCAACCAGCTGCGCCATCTCGCCTTCCACGATGACCTCACCGGCCTGGCCAACCGCGCGCTCTTCCTCGACCGGGCCGAGCTGGCCACCACCCGCGCCCGGCGGGACGGCGAGCTCGTCGTGGTCATCGTGGTCGACCTCGACGACTTCAAACCCGTCAACGATGTGCTCGGCCATGCCGCCGGCGACGCGGTCCTGAAGGAGATCGCCATCCGGCTGCGCGGCTGCGTCCGGGAGGCCGACACGGTGGCCCGCCTCGGCGGCGACGAGTTCGCGATCCTGCTGGAACGCTCCGACCATTCCGAACCACTGAACGTGGTGGAGGTGGCGCAACGCGTCGTCCTGGAGGTACGCGCCCCGATCCCGGTGGCCGACGCCTCGGTGCGGGTCGGGGCCAGCGTCGGCGTCGCCCATGATCGCGGCGGACGGCTCTCCGCCGAACAGCTCCTGCACGCAGCCGATACCGCGATGTACACCGCCAAGAACCGCGGCAAGGGCACCTACGAGATCGCCGGAGACAACGAGGGACGAACCGGGGCGCCGACGAGTAGCCGCTCGTAGACGGCCAGGTACTCGTCGACCATCCGGTCGGCGCAGAAGCGGCGTACCGCGGTGGCCCGCACCCGGGCCCGGTCCAGCGCCAACACGCCCGGCAGCGCGGCCACGGCGGCGTCCACGCCGTCGACCAGGTACCCGGTGACGCCGGCGTCGACCACCTCGGGCATCGAGCCCTTCGGGTACGCCAGCACCGGCGTCCCGCAGGTCATCGCCTCCACCACGGACAGCCCGAAGGGCTCGGCGAAACCGATCGGATGCAGCAGCGCAGCAGCCTGCCCGAGGATCCGGGCCCGGTCGGCCGGGCCCACATTGCCGAGGTAGCGCACCGAGACGCCGTCGACGTACGGGGCCACCCGCTCGGCGTGGTATGCCTCGTCGTGTACCGGCCCGCAGATCAGCAACGGCCGCCCGGCCCGCCGGGCGATCTCGATCGCGTCCGCGGTCCCCTTGTCCGGGTGGATCCGGCCGAAGGCGACGAGCTCCTCCCCCGGTACGGGCGTGAACGGGAACTGCGCAGTGTCGATACCGTGGTACACCGTCGCGGCGTACTCCAGCCCGGGCGCGCGGTCGGCGTCGGAGATCGAGACGAACGCCGAGCTGCTGTGCTGGTACGCCGGCAGGATCCGCGGGTTGCTGAAGCCGTGCACGGTGGTCAGCAGCGGGGCCCGGCACAGGCCGCTCATCGCCAACGGCAGCCAGTCCAGGTGGTTGTGCACGAGGTCGAAGTCAGCGCTGCGCACCAGCAGGTGCGCCACATGCAGCGCCTCCCAGATCCGCCCGTCGAGAGTGGTCTGCTCGTTGTAGGGGCGCGGGCACACCCCGTCCAGCCGCGCCGCGGTCACCGAGTCGAGCGTGGCGAAGAGCGTGACCTGCACCCCGCGGGCCACCAGCCCCTCGGCGAGCAGCGACACCACCTGCTCCCACGGCCCGTACGCCCGCGGCGGGGTACGCCACGCGATCGGCCCCAGCAACGCCACCTTCATGGGTGCCAGCCAACCACACCCACCGCCGGACGACCCGGATTCGTACCGGTCCACATTGCCCCGGACTCCGGTCAGCCGTCGACGGCGAGCCGGTAGCCCTGTCCGGGTACGGTCTCCACCAGCCGCTGGTACCCGCCGAGGGCCGCCCGCAGCCGGCTCACTGCAAGGTCGACCCCGAGCGGGCCGGCACGCCGGGACAGTGGGGCCAGCTGAGCGATGGTCGCCCGGGAGAGCGTCTGGCCCGGGTGGTCGGCCAGCGCCCGCACGACAGCCGCCGCCGCGCTGTCCAGCCGGATCGCGGCACCCCCCACCACCACCGCATCACCCTGCACGGTGAACCGGTCGGCGCCGGCCCGCAGCTCCCGCCGCCGCGCCACCAGCGCCTCGGTGACCAGCCCGGCCAACGCGCCCGCGGCACCGTCCGGGTCACCACGCGCACCGCTGCCCAGCTCACTGCGGGCGGCACCGCCCGGGCCGTCGGGGCGGGCGCCGGCCACCCAGCGCACCGGGATCGCGCGATCGATCAGGGGACCGGCGCAGCCCGCGTCAGCCGCGGCTGCCAGCACATCGGTGGCGAACGCCCGCAGCAGGCCTTCGCCGCGGTCGGTCCGCTCGGCGACCTCGATGAGCGCAGTGACGCCGGCGATGGCCGCGAAGGTCACCGCGTGCACCTCCCGATGGGTCACCATCCGGACCAGTGTGTGCACCGGTCCCAGCCCGCTCGGCGGAGCCCAGCGCCGGGTGGGCACGACGATCACGGTGGCTCCCCCGGCGCGCAGGGCCGTGATCAGCCGCGGTGGCGGCGCCTCGTCGGCGACCCACACCACCCGCCGCCGGGCGAGCTCCTGGCGCAGCAACCAGGCAATCGCCGTGCCGAGTTCGCCGGAGGGCGACGCCCAGGTCTCGGTCAGCCCGCTGTCGCGCAGCGCCGCGCTCACCGATGGACCGGTCGACAGGATGGTGCCGGACTCCAGCGTGGCCAGCAGCGCGGCGCGCAGTTGCCATCCCTGGGCTGCATCGAGCCAGCGCAGCCAACCCGCGGCGCTGGCGGCGAGGGTGTAGTCCACCGCAGCGCTGACGCAATGCCGGGTCGCGGCACGCAGCCGGGCGTCCCTACCGGCGGGAACCATCCGCAGCAGCGGCACCTCGACCACGGTGGCGCCGCGTCGGCGGAGCTGGGCGGCGACCAGTTCCTGGTGAAAATCGGTTACCGCGACCGTGTATCCGGCGAGCGTCGTTGCCGCCGGCCTGGTCGACATCATCCGAGCAGCGTCGGTACCCCCGGTTTCCGTGACGTTGCGTGACGACGACGAACGCGGCAGGGTCTCCCCGCAATCTGTCCGGGGCACGTTGTGAGCCATCCGTAGCAGCGTGGACAGGCGTCCCGTCAACAGAACGTCGTGCGCGCCTCACATTCCGGAAACCTCGCTGCTGTGCGCCTTGCCTCACCCAGAGTTGACGACGACGCAACGTCCCGGATCTTCGCCGGCCATACGTTCCCGGCCATGGACAACACACTGCACCGCCGGGGGTTCCTCCAACTCGCCGGAACCGCCGCTGCGGCAGCGGCTGCCGCAGGCGCGCTGGCCGCGTGCTCCGTCAGCGACAAGACCGCTTCGTCAACCACTCCCACCCCCACCGGCAGTAAGCCCGTACGTAAGGTCAAGCTCGGCTTCATCGCGCTCACCGACTGTGCACCGCTGGTCGTCGCCAAGGAGCTCGGGTACTTCACCGAGCGCAGCCTCGACGTCGAACTGGTCAAGCAGCCCAGCTGGGCGGGTACCCGCGACAACCTGCTCAGCGGCGAGATCGACGGCGCCCACGCCCTGTTCAGCCTGCCGCTCTCGGTCGCCACCGGGATCGGCGGCAAGGCCGGCACGATGGACCTCAAGATCGCCATGGTGCTCAACAACAACGGCCAGGCGATCACCCTGAAGAAGGCGTTCGCCAGCGCCGGCTACGGCGACCTCGCCGCGGCCAAGGCGCTGCTGGAGCGGGAGTCACCCAAACTGGCGATGACCTTTCCTGGTGGTACGCACGACACCTGGCTGCGCTACTGGCTGAAGGCGACCAGGGCCAACACCGCAAACATCCAGATCTCCACCTACCCGCCGCCGACCATGGTCGCCAACATGACGGCGAACAACATGGAGGGGTACTGCGTCGGCGAGCCGTGGAACGCCGCGGCGGTCACCACGGACGTCGGCTTCACCCACCTCGCCACCCAGGACCTCTGGCAGCACCACCCGGAGAAGGCCTTGGTCGTGGGTACCAGGCTGACCCAGGACACGGACACCCTTTCTGACGTGATGGCCGCGGTCTTCAAGGCGCAGAAGTGGCTGGATGATCTGAGCCACCGCAAGCAGCTGGCCGAGCTGCTGGCCCCGGCCGGATACGTCAACACGGCTGCCAAGAACATCGAGGGGCGCCTGCAGGGCCAGTACGACCTCGGCGCCGGGCTGGGCAGCAAGACGTTCACCGGCGACCAGATGATGTTCTTCCGCGACGGTCAGACACCCTTTGCCCGCCGGTCGTACATCTACTGGTTCCTGGCCCAGTACCAGCGCTTCGGCCTGCTCAAGGAGGCGCCCGACTACGCGAAGCTCGCCGACGGACTGATCCTGCACGACCTGTACGCCACGGTCGCCAAGGCCGAGGGCGTGAAGGTACCGGGCGACGACATGGCTGCGTTCCACGTCAAGCTCGACAACATCACGTTCGACCCGAAGAAGGTCGACGAAGAGGCCAAGCGGTCATGACCCGGCTGGAGGCGACGCCCACCACGGCGGCGCCGCTCGGGGCGGCGTCGGCAACGACCGGTCCGGCCCGCGGCGCAGCTCACCCCGGCGAACCAGACCCTTCGCCGACGGCCACCACGGCGCCCACTCTCCTGGGCGCCGTGGGCGGCCGGCTGATCAGCCTCGCCGTCGGGCTCGGCTGGGCGCTGCTGGGCCTCGCGGTCTTCGTGGGGCTGTGGCAGTTCGCCGCGGCCGGCTCGAAGACCGTGCCGACCCCGCTCGACGGCTGGCACACGCTGACCGACCTGCTGCACGATCCCTTCTACGACACCACCAACGACAAGGGCATCGGCCTGCACCTGTGGATCTCGCTACAGCGGGTCTTCATGGGCTTCGCCCTCGCCGCGGTGGTGGGCGTGGCGCTGGGCCTGCTGATGGGCGGAGTCCGCCCGGTCTGGCAGGCGCTCAACCCACTCGTTCAGGTGCTGCGGCCGGTCTCGCCGCTGGCCTGGTTCCCGATCTGGCTCTACATCATCAAGGACGCCGGTGAGGCGGCGGTCATCGTGATCTTCATCACCGCACTCTGGCCGACGCTGATCAACACCGCGGCCGGCGCCGCCGCGATCCCGCGCGACCAACGCAACGTGGCGAAGGTCTTCCAGTTCGGGCCGCTGGCCTACCTGTGGCACGTACTCATCCCGAACGCACTGCCGTCGATCATCACCGGGCTGCGCCTGTCGATGGGGATCAGCTGGATGGTCATCGTCGCCGCCGAGATGCTCTCCAGCAACTCCGGTGTCGGCTACTTCGTCTGGAACTCCTACAACGCGCTGGAGCTCAACAAGGTCGTCGCCGGCATCGTGGTGATCGGTGTCGTCGGCCTCGTCCTCGACTCGATCCTGCTGTGGATCAAGCGACTGGTCACCCCGGAGGAGGTACCCGCGTGACCATCGAGATCGCCGGGGTACGTAAGACGTTCCGTCGTCGTGGCCACCCGGCCCAGGAGGTACTGCGGGGCGTCGACCTGACCATCAACGCCGGCGAGTTCGTCTCGTTCATCGGACACTCGGGTTGCGGCAAGTCGACGCTGCTCAACGTCGTCGGCGGCCTGGTGAAGGCGGACAGCGGGGCGGTCCTCATCGACTCCCAGCCGGTTAGTGGACCGGGGCCGGAACGGGCGATGGTGTTCCAGAACTATTCGCTGCTGCCCTGGCTCAGCCTGCTCGCCAACGTACGGGTGGCCGTCAAGGAGTCCCGTCCGGACTGGAAGACGTCACGGGTCGACGAGATGGTCGAGCGGTACCTGACCGCGGTGTCGTTGTGGGAACACCGCAACAAGCGCCCCGGCCAGGTGTCCGGCGGGATGGCCCAGCGGGCCGCGGTGGCCCGGGCCTTCGCGGTCGGGCCCCGCACGCTGCTGCTGGACGAGCCGTTCGGCGCGCTGGACGCGCTCACCCGGTCGCGGCTGCAGCAGCAACTGATCGACCTGTGGGGCAACGAGTCGGAGACCGAGACCGTACTCATGGTCACCCACGGGCTGGACGAGGCGATCCTGCTCGCGGACCGGATCGTGGTGATGTCCAACCCGCCGCACCCGTCGGTACGGACCATCATCGACGTACCGATCCCGCGCCCACGGCACCGCACCACGATCACGCACCACCCGGCGTACGACGCGATCCAGAAGCAGCTGGTCGACCTGCTCATCGCCGACGACGAGAGCGGGGACGACCCGGTTGCCGCCTGATTCACCGGGCTGCGCTGCGCCCGCGCCGGGGACGGCGGATGATCCGCACCGTGAACGCCACCATCGCGACGACCAGCGCGGCGGCTGCGGCCAGCAGGTACCTGGCCTGATCCGTCGAGAACCACCGGGCGGGGCTCCCCGAGCCGCCCGGGGCCGCGGTGCCGGACCCGGCAGCGGAGGCCGGCCGGACCGGGGCGTAGCTCAGCAGCGGGGCCGGCCCCTGCTGATCCGAGACAGTCAGAAACATCGATCCGTCGCGGGTGTAGGCGATCGACTCGCCCTGCGGCTCGTCCGGCAGCGGGGTGATCCGCGGGGTACCGGTGGTGATGGCCCGGACCAGGTCGCCGTCGGGTACGTCCCACTCATAGGCGTCGGAGTAGGTGCGCAACGCCAGCCGCCGCCGGTCGGCGGTCTGGGCGGCGCCGGTGACCAGCAGTTGTCCGATCACGCCGAAAAAGCCCGGAGTTCCGGTCCGTTGCGGGGTGAACGTGCCGACCTTGCGCAGCGCCGCACCGTTCGGGGTGTTCGGCTGCAGCGGTCCGGCCGGCGTGTACAGGCCGGCCACACCGGAGAGTTCTTTGGTCACGATCACCGGCGTACCGTCGCCGGTGAGCAGGAGCGCCTCGGCATCGTGCGGCCCGTCCGGATAGGTCAGCCGATGGATCACCGGAGTAGTGCTCCCCCCGGTGCCCAGCTTCCACAGCGCGATGGTCGCGCGCCGGTTCTCCGCCCCATTGGTGAGGTTGTCGCCGATGTCGGCCACCCACAGCGTCCCGTCCGCAGCGACCGCGAGGTCTTCAGGGTCGCGGGCGGTGGTCGGGTACCCCACGGTGCGGACCAGGGCGCAGGTCCGGTCGAAGAAGAAGATCCGGGTCGCGGCCGGTACGTCGTTGCCGTCGTTGATCGCCACGTAGCCGGAGTCGGTGGCGACCAGTCCGGAGAGCTCGACCACGCGCGGATCGTCGAAGGTACAGACCGGTTTGCCGGGCACCAGACTGGCTGCGGGGGTCGGGCTGACCGGTCCGGCCCAGGCCGGACCAGCAGCGCTAGCCAGCAGGGCGGTGAACATCAGGAGGATTCCAGCTCGACGCACCGGCACATTCTCCGCCCATCAAGGTCGACCGATGGGCACCGCTTGGCACAATCGGGCGCTATCATCACGCAACGATCGATTCACATTGGTCAACGGTCCGCGCTGCCCACGATTCGGCCGAGCGGACCCCACCCCCTGGAGGCTAGCCTTGCAACCCGGAACGCCCTACCCGCAACACGTCCAGCCGCCTGCGCGCCAGCTGGGCCTCGGCGACATCCTGGTCGCCGCCGGCGCGCTCGTCGTCTTCGGCTTCTCGTTCGCATCCTTCCCCTCGTCCACCGCGTGCTACGGGTCCTACTGCGGGTCAGTCGGGACCATCAACATCTGGTCCTTCCCCGGTGCGTACGGCGCGTTCATCGTCATCAGCGCGGTGCTGGCGGCGGTGCTGGCCGTCGTGCACGTGGCAACCGGCACCGAACTCAACCTGGCCGGCTTCCGGCACGTCGGGTTGGAACTCGGCCTGAGCTTGTACGCCTTCGTCTCGCTGCTCGCCCTCGCGTTCTCTGCCGGTGGCGTCGGCGCGATCTTCATGCTGATCGGTGCCGCGATCGCGGTCGCGGGTGCGTTCCTCAACCACTTCAAGGTGGGTCCGTCGTTCCCGATGGGCGGCGCGCCCCAGGCCCCGGGCGGGTACCCGCCCGGTGGGTACCCGCCCGGTGGGTACCCACCCGCGGGCTACCCGCCGGCCGGCGAGCCGCCGACCGGCTACGGCCCGCCCGTTCGCGCTTTCGCTGTGATGATCCTTCGCATACGATCCCGGAGTCCTGACGGCAGTGCCGTGTTTCGATGGCAGGCAATGCGAGGAGGCACCGTGAGTGCAACAAGCGGGCCCCGCAGTCGCGAACAGCACGGCACCGCGGTGGGTACCCGGCTCCAGCTCTGTATCGACCTGGGTACGTCGCACACGGTCGCGGTCCTGCAGCGCGCGGACCAGTCGCCACGCGCCCTGCTCTTCGACGGCTCACCGGTGCTCTCCTGCGGAGTCTTCGCGGGCGCCGACGGGGTCCTGCACACCGGACGCGACGCCGAACGGCTCGCGCAGGTCGAGCCGGAGCGCTTCGAGCCGCACCCCAAACGCCGCGTCGACGAGGGCAGCGTCCTGCTCGGCGAGTCCGAGCTGCCGGTCGCGGTGCTGCTCGCCGCGGTACTGCGCCGGGTGGCCCAGGAGGCGGCGACGGCGGGGGCCGACGCCACCGACGGCACGGTACTGACGTGTCCCGCCGACTGGGGGCGCCATCGGCGCGCGGTACTGCTCGATGCGGCCCGCCTCGCCGGCTTCGGTGAGGTGGCGCTGGTGGACGAACCGGTCGCCGCCGCGACGTACTGCATGCAGGTACTGGGCCAGCAGGTACCGGTCGGGCAGGCACTGGCCGTCTTCGACTTCGGCGGCGGGACGCTGGACGTCGCGGTGCTCCGCCGGGCACCGGCCGGCCTGCACGTGCTGGCCACCGGCGGCCTGGCCGACCTGGGTGGGCTCGATGTCGATGCGGCACTCGTCGGCCACCTCGGGCAGGTGATCGCCCAGCGTGATCCGGCGATGTGGCAGCGGCTGAACCACCCGGCCAACCCGGTCGAGCTGCGTGAACGGCAGGCGCTCTGGTCGGAGGTACGGTCAGCGAAGGAGATGCTGTCGCGGACCTCCTCCGCGCCGGTACAGCTGCCGCGCACGGCCCAGGCGCTGCACCTGACCCGCGAGGAGCTCGACCGGATCGCCGGTCCGCTGATCGACCGCGCGGTCGACGAGACCCTGCGGATGCTGCAGCGCTCCACTGTGGGGCGATCCGACCTGGCCGCGGTGCTGCTGGTCGGCGGTTCCAGCCGGATTCCGCTGGTGGCCAGTCGGCTGCATGCGCGGCTGAACGTGACGCCGACGGTACCCGAGCAGCCGGAGCTGCCCGTCGCCCTTGGCGGCCTGCTGGCGACCGGGGTGGCGCGGCCCAGCGAGGCGCTGCGCGACGAGTGGGACACACTGGGCCCGCCGACCACGGCACGCCTACCGCAGCCGCCCCTCTCGGTGCCGCCGGCGTCGGTGCCGCAGCCGCGGGTGCCGCAGCAGGCTCTGCGGCAGCAGCCGACTCCCGCCGGGTATTCGGCTGCACCCGACCCGGCGCCGGCCGAGCGGCGTCGACGTGGCCGACGGATCGCCCTCATTGCGGTGCCGATCCTGGTCGCCGCGCTGATCGGCGCTGGGATCTGGCTGTACCCCACCGGGTCCGGCAACCCGAACGCCGCCTCGGCGCAGGGGGTCCCCGCCGGCTTCGTCGCCTGCTCGGACGTCAGCGGCGCCTACTGCCTCACCCAGCCCCGGTGCTGGGGCGGGATCAACACCAAGGCCGGCCGGCTGGACGGCCTGCCCCGCGACCTCGACTGCAAGGACCCGCACCGCTGGGAGGCCTTCGTCGCCGGCCGGCTGCCCGCAGACGCGGTCAACCTGTCCTTGGACAAACAGGAACAGCACGCGGCGGTCCAGCAGCTCTGCTCCGACGCGAACCTGAAGCGCCGCACGGCGCCGGCCGCCGACACCGAGGGGTGGACGGCCACCCTCCTGCCATTCGCGATCGGCAGCGAGCTCTTCTACTGCGTGGGCAATGGCGGCGAGACCACCGGGTCAGTGTTCCGCACGGGGTGATCCGGCAGCCCTCAACATCCACGGGCACCGATGAGCACCGATGACCGGTTCCGGGCGATATCATGACCGGACACTGGCGGCCTCGGTGGAGGTCTCCGATGTCTCCGCTGACCAGCAGCGGGTAGGGCCAGACAGCACACCCAGGAGGCTGCATTGCAACCCGGATACCCGTACGAGCAACCCGCCCAGCCCGCCTGGCAGCAGACCGGCCCCCAGGTCCAGCAGACCGGGTACCTTGCCGCGCAGAGCCCGGCCAGGCAGCTGCGCATCGGTGACCTCCTGGCCGTAATCGGCGGCTTCTTCGTCTTCGCCTTCTCGTTCGCGCCGTTCGTGTCCTACAGCGACAGGACGGTGCAGCAGGCCCAGTCGTCCAAGGACGGCTTCTCCGGCTGGTACATGGCCTGGTCGACGCAGATGTTCATGGCACCGCTGACCTGGTGGGTCATTCTCAGCGCGCTGCTGCTGCTCGCCCTGGCGGTGCTGCGGATGGCGACCGGCCGCGAGAGCTCCCTGATCGGCTTCAAGGACTCCCAACTGCAGGTCGGCCTGGGCCTCTTCGCGGTCCTGGTGCTCATCGGGTACGCGTTGTCGCACAAGCAGATCCTCTTCGGTCTGGACGATTCCCGATTTAACGCCAGCGTGGACACGCCGTCGTTCGGCTGGGGCGGCATCCTGATGCTGATCAGCGCTCTGGTCGCGCTGACCGGGGCGATCCTCAACCACTTCAACGTCGGCCCGTCCGTCGCAGCCCGACTGCCGCAGGCGGCGCCGCCCGGGCAGCCCGCCGGCTACCAGCCCGGGTACCCGCAGACCGGTGCGTACCCGCAGCCGGGTGCGTACCCGCAGACCGGTGCGTACCCGCCGGTGACCGGTTACCCGCAGGCGCCGGGGTACTCCCCGCCGACCGGTGGCTTCACCGCGCCCACGACACCGGAACAGCCGCAGTAGCTGACACCCAACCGCGGACTGTTGGGCAGCCGGACCCGCCCGGGCCCGGCTGCCCGACCCGCCCGGACGTGGTAGGACGGAAGCCGTGCCACCCGTTGACCTGAACGCAGACCTCGGCGAGGGCCTGGGGCCCTGGCGCCTCGGCGAGGACGAAGGCCTGCTTGAGGTGATCACCAGCGCCAACGTGGCCTGCGGCTTTCACGCCGGTGACCCGTCCATCATGCGGCGGGTCTGCGCGCAGGCAGCCGACCGCGGGGTCCGCATTGGCGCCCAGGTGGGCTACCGGGATCTCGTCGGCTTCGGCCGCCGGGCCATCGACTACGACCCCGGGGAGCTCACCTCGGACGTGCTGTACCAGATCGGTGCGCTGGACGCGTTCGCCCGCGCCGCGGGCGAACGGGTCCGCTACGTGAAGCCGCACGGCGCGCTGTACAACCGGATCACCTACGACGAGGCGCAGGCTGCCGCCGTGGTGGAGGCGGTCGCCGGGTACGACCGTAGCCTCGCACTGCTCGGCCTGCCCGGTTCCGTGGTGCTGCGGCTCGCCGCCGAGGCCGGGCTGCCCGTGGTCACCGAGGGGTTCGCCGACCGGGCGTACACCGCCGACGGTCGGCTGCTGCCCCGCAACCAGCCCGGAGCCGTGCTCGACGACGAGGAGCTGGTGTGCCGCCGTGGGGTGGCGCTGGCGACCGGCGCCAATCTCTCCACTGTGGACGGTGGACCGATCCGGGTGATGGCCCGCTCGATCTGCGTGCACGGCGACACTCCGGGTGCCGCCCGACTCGCCGGGCGGGGGCGGGCGGCGCTCAACTACGCCGGGATGACCGTGGAGCCGTTCGCATGACTCCGGCGTCACCGGCCGTTCCGCCTGCCGCGGCGCCGCCGGTGACGCTGCGCCCGGCCGGCCCCTTCGCGCTCCTGGCGGAGCTGGACGGGGTCGTCGCGGCGCAGGCGCTCTACGCCGACGTCGCTGCCTGGCGCGCCAGCGGCGAACTGGCCGGGCTCGTCGACGTGGTGCCGGCGGCGCGGACCGTGCTCGCGGTCGCCCACCCCACCGAGGTGGGTCGGGCCTGCCTGACGCGGTTCGCCGCGGCGGTCCGCGACTGGTCCCCCCGAGCCGCCGACCCGCAGGACGGGCGCCTCGTCGAGCTGGCGGTGCACTATGACGGGCCGGACCTGGCCGACCTCGCCGACCTGCTCGGCCTCGACGTCGCCGCGGTGGTCGGGCTGCACGCCGGTGCGCAGTACCGGGTGGCCTTCTGCGGGTTCGCTCCCGGCTTCGGGTACCTCACCGGGGCACCGGGGCGGCTGCACGCCCCGCGGCTGGCGACGCCCCGGACCCGGGTACCGGCTGGCGCGGTGGGGCTGGCCGGGGAGTTCTGCGGGGTGTACCCACGCGAGTCCCCGGGCGGCTGGCGGCTGATCGGGCACACCGACGCGATCCTGTGGGACACCGGGCGGGAGCCGGCCGCGCTGCTGACCCCGGGTACCCGGGTGCGCTGGCGGCGCGTGCCGTGAACAGCAGTGCCGGCACCAGCGGCGAGCTGGTCGTGCGCCGACCCGGGCCGCTGACCACGGTGCAGGATCTCGGCCGCCCCGGGTACGCCCACCTCGGGGTGCCGCCCAGCGGGGCGCTGGACGCCGACGCGCTGCGGCTGGCCAACAGCCTGGTGGGCAACTCCGCGGGTACCGCCGGGCTGGAGCTCACCTTCGGCGGGCTGATCGTGCTGCTCCGCGGCGCCGGGCGGCACGTGGCGCTCACCGGTGCGCCGGCTCCCTTGAGCATCGATGGCGAGCCGGCTCCGGTGTACACCCCGATCTTCCTGGCCGACGGCGCGGCGCTGGCGGTCGGCCGTCCGGCCGCCGGGCTGCGCAGCTACCTCGCGGTGGCCGGCGGGCTGACCCCGCCGCCGGTGCTCGGCAGCCGCTCCACCGATCTGCTGTCCGGGCTGGGGCCGGCGCGCCTGACGGCCGGCACCCGCCTGCCGCTGGGCGAACCCGGGCCGCCAGCACCGTCCACAGTGGATACTGCGGCCTGGGCCGAGCGGGAACCGCTGCTCCGGCTGCACCCGGGGCCGCGCGCGGACTGGTTCACCGCCGGGGCACTGCAGACGCTGACCGGTCAGCCGTACCAGGTCGGCATGGACAGCAACCGGATCGGGCTGCGGCTGCACGGTGCACCGCTGGGCCGGCGCAACCCGGCCGAACTGCCGAGCGAGGGGCTGGTCACCGGCGCGCTGCAGGTGCCGGCGAGCGGACAACCGGTGCTCTTCCTGGCCGACCATCCGACCACCGGCGGGTACCCGGTGATCGGCGTCGTCGACCTCGCCGACCTGGCCGTGGCGGCGCAGGCCAGACCCGGCGCGACACTGCGGTTCGCGCTGGCCTGACGCTCAGCGCCTCACCAGCGGGTGCCGGTGAGGCGCTCGTACACCTCGACGTAGCGGGCCCGGGTCGCCTCGACGACCTCCGGCGGGATCTGCGGCCCGGGCGCCTTCTTGTCCCAGCCGGTGCCCGCCGCCCAGTCCCGCACGTACTGCTTGTCGAAGGAGTACTGCGGGCGGCCCGGTTGCCACGAGTCGGCCGGCCAGTACCGCGACGAGTCCGAGGTGAGCACCTCGTCGGCGAGGACCAGTGAACCGTCCGGCGCCCAGCCCAGCTCGATCTTGGTGTCGGCGATGACGATGCCCCGCTGCGCGGCGAGTTCGGCGCCACGCTGGTAGATCTCCAGCGTGATCCGGCGCAGCTCTGCCGCGGTACCGGCACCCAGCTGCGCCACCACGTCGTCGTAGCTGATGAACTCGTCGTGCTCGCCGGCCGGAGCCTTGGTCGTGGGCGTGAAGATCGGCTGTGGCAGCTTCGACCCCTCCACGAGGCCCGGCGGCAGCGCCACCCCGCAGATCGCACCGTAGGCGCGGTACTCCGACAGCCCGAGTCCGGCCAGGTACCCCCGGGCGATGCACTCCACCGGCACCATCTCCAGCCGGCGGCACCGGATCGCCCGCCCGGCCCACTGCGCCGGCACGTCGGTGCTGGAGATGACGTGGTTCGGCAGCACCCCGGCGAGTCGCTCGAACCACCACAGCGACAACGCGGTGAGCAGCTTGCCCTTCTCCGGAATCGGCGTCGGCAGCACGACGTCGTAGACCGACACCCGGTCGGAGGCGACCAGGATCAGTTCGTCACCGTCGGCGTAGACATCACGCACCTTGCCCGAATGCAGCAGCTCCACCGGGTGAGGATACGGGGCGCGTCGCTACCGGATGTTGGCGGTGTGGCCGAGCGAGTACCGCCCCGGCTGCGGCCAGTAGGTCAGGCCGTGCGGCCCGCCGCCCACCGGAATCTTGGCCAGCAACTGCCCGTCGACCGTGCTCAGCACGTACACCACGTTGTGGTACCGGCCGGAGAGCCACAGCTGGGAGCCGTCCGTGGAGAGCGCGCCCATGTCCGGGCTGCCCCCGCCCGGGATCTGCCACTTGGTCAGGATCGTGTGGGTGCTCGGGTCGATCACCGTGATCGAGCCCTCGCCGCGGTTGGTGATGAAGGCCCGCTTCCCGTCGCGGGAGAAGTACACGCCGTGTGCGCCGTACCCGGTCGGGATGAACTTGATCATCTTGGTCGCCGAGCCGTCGAAGACGTAGACCCCGCTCGCCTGCATGTCCGCGACGTAGAACGCCTTGCCGTCCGGGGTGAGCCGGGTGTCCTGCGGCATGCCGTTGCGGTGCTGGGTGAGCGGGAACTCGCGGATCACCTTGCGGGTCACCGTGTCGACCACGATCATCCGGTTGGCGAACTCGCACGCCACCAGCATCAGCCTGCCGTCGGCGGTGAAGTCCATGTGGTTGACGCCGGCACAGCTGGGCACGCTCAGCCGGTCGACGAGCTTCCAGGTCACCGGGTCGTAGAAGTCCATCCGCTTGAAGGCCTCAGCCATCACCACGGCGTACTTCCCGTCGGGGGTGAAGTAGAGGTTGTACGGGTCCTCGACGTTCAGCGCCGGGCCCGGCTTACCGGTTGTCGGGTCGATCGGGATCAACGAACCGCAGCACGGCTCGTCGGCCGCGACATAGAGGGTCTTGAGGTCGTATGACGGTACGACGTGCTGCGGCTCGTGGCCGCCGTGGAACTTGTCGACAACCTTGAACGTCTTCGGGTCGATCACCCAGACGTCCTGGGACAGGGTGTTGGGTACGTACACCAGCTCCCGCGACCCGATCGTCGCCTCGCTCAACATGTTCGGCCCGGCCGCGGAGTAGACATTGTCGTCGTGCAGCACCGGCGGCATGCCGGCCAGCACGTCGATGGTGCTGGCCGGGGTGGAGCTCGCACCCGGAGTCGCCGACGGCGAGCCCGACGGCGATGCGGACGCGCTCGGCGCCACCGTCGGGCCGGCCGTCGACGTGGCGCAGCCAGCGAGAAGCATCGTTACGGCAAGAAGGAATGCCACGCGCGGGCGCGGGGAGATCATGGGCGCCGATCCTAGCCTTTCACTGGCCGAACATGCTCTATGACATTGTTAACCCGACCAAAGATTGAGGGTTCAAGCGGTCCGAGGGGTACCTGGCCGGCGCGAGCTCAGGCCGGCCGACCTTCGGTGGCGGCCCGGCCCCCGTCGACGTCGGCCCGGCCCCAGCGTCCCGGAATGTCCCGCAGCACCAGCTGACCGAAGTGCTCCGGCACGAAAGGGTCGGCCTTGAGGACATCGCCGACCGGCTGCAGGCCGAGCAGGACCCGCAGCAGCAGCAGCGGCGCACCGGCCGCCCACGCCTGCGGGGAGCACGCCGAGGGGTACGCGATCGGCACGGCGGTGGCGCTGCGACCGGTACCCACCAGCGCCTCCGGAAGGCGGTAGCCGAAGTGCGGTGCGGCCTGCAGGGTGGCGGTGGCCAACGTGGCTGCCTCGGCCCGGCGGCCGTACCGGGCCAGGCCGGCCGCGATCAGTGCGGTGTCGTGCGGCCAGACGGTTCCGTTGTGGTACTCCATCGGGTTGTACGCCAACTGCCCGTCGGCGAGGGTACGCACCCCCCAGCCGGAGAAGAGGCGCTCGCCGAGCAGATGGTCGACCACCCGCGGCACGTGCTCCTCCGGCACGATCCCGCTCCACAGCAGATGACCGAGGTTGGAGGTCAACGTCGGCACCGGCGCGTTCTGCCCGTCCAGCGCCAGCGCGTAGAAGCCCTCGTCCGCCAGCCAGTACGCCTCAGTGAACCGCTGCTGCAGCTGCTGGGCGTCGCGCTCGAGCCGGTCCGCGAGGGCCTGATCGCCCCAGCACTGGCGGGCGAGGCGGGCGAGGCGCACCCGCGCGTCATAGGCGTACCCCTGAAGCTCGCAGGTGGCCCGCGGCAGCGAGGCCAGTCGACCGTCGGGATGCACGATGGAGTTCCAGGAGTCCTTCCAACACTGGTTCTCCAGACCGGTCGCGGGGTTTCGGGTCTGGTACTCGATGAACCCGTCACCGTCGGGGTCGCCGTACTCCTCGATCCAGCGCAGCGCCGCCCGCGCCGCCGGCTCCAGCTCGCGCACCGTTGCGGTGTCGCCGGTCCAGCGCTCGTACTCGTCGAGCACGATCAGGAACAGCGGCGTGGCGTCGGCGGAGCCGTAGTACGGCGACTGCGGGCGCTGCCCGAAGTAGGTCAGCTCACCATGGCGCAGCTCGTGCAGGATCTTGCCAGGCTCGGCGTCGCGGAAGTCGTCGAACCCGGTCGCCTGCCGCGCGGCCAGCTCGCGCAGCGTGCTGCGGCACAGCTCCGGCACGAAGGGCAGCGCCTGGTAGCTGACGATCAGGCTGTCCCGGCCGAAGAGCGCCATGAACCAGGGCAGCCCGGCCGCGGGCAGCGACGAGGAGGGTCGCGAGTCGGGAAAGAAGCGCAGCGCAGCCAGGTCGACGAGGCTGCGCCGGTACACCCGACGCAGGTCGTCGCACGCGGTCTCCAGCCGTGGCGCGGCGCCCAGCCACTCGTCGAGGCTCGCCGGCATGTTCGGGTGGTGGTCGCGCTTGGGCACCGGATGCGCGTACTCGGTGGCGACCGACACCTCGATCTCGGCCTGCCAGGTCTGGCGCGGCGCCAGCGTGACCCGGAACGTCAACGACTCCTCGGTGAAGAACGCGCCGGCGGCCCGGATCCCGGTCTCCCGGCGGAACTCGCCGCGCACATACCCGAGCGTCGCATGCTCGGCGTCGAGCCGGCGGTACCGGCGGCCGGTCTTGGCGAGGCGGTCCTTGACCTCGAAGATGTCAGCGAAGTCGGCGTCGAACAAGACCGAGAGCTCCACCGACATCGCCTCGACCCCGTGGTTGCTCAGCTCCAACCGTTCCTGCATGCCGTCCCCGACGTGGCGGCGGCGGATGACCGAGACTGTCGCATTGCGGTACACCGTGCCGGTGGGCTCAGCCAGGAAGAAGACCGCCTCGTCGTACTCGATGGCGTCTCCGGCGAGCGACTCGAGTGGCCGGCCATTGAGGCGCAGCTCCCAGCGCGACAGGTGGCGCATGTCCGCGTAGAACAGGCCGGCCGGCTGGTCCGGGCTGGGGGCGAAGTCGCCGCGGACGTCGCTGACCACGAACGTCCTGCCCTCAAGAATGTTGACCTGACGCGGCTTCATGAGCCTCCTCGGTTCAAAGCCATGCTATTGGGGTAGGGGGGCGGTTCGAAGCATCTGCTCGGCGGGGTGTTGCTGTGCCTCGCCTTCTGCCGAAAGGGGCCCGAGAGAAATGACCTCGCTCGACGGTTCTGATGATGGCTGCAGTACACCGTTGCGGATCGCGATGATCGCTCCGCCGTGGTACGAGCTGCCGCCAACCGGGTACGGGGGAATCGAGTTGATCTGCGCGGCGCTCGTGGACGCCTTCGTGGCGCGCGGACACCACGTCACGCTGTACGGCGCCGGCCAGCATGCGGTGAGCGCCACCAAGTTCGTCAGTACCTTCGCCGATCCGCAGTTCCCGCGCCTCGGCGAGGCTTTGCCCGAAGTGCTGCACACCGCACAGGTGAACCAACTCCTCGCCGACGACCATGTCGATGTCGTGCATGACCACTCGCTGACCGGACCGCTGACCGCTGCGCAGCGGTCGGCCCCGACGGTGGTCACGATGCACGGCCGCGTCGACTCCGAGCTGGGCGATTACTTCGCCGAGTTGGGCTCCGGGGTCAGCCTGGTGGCCATCTCGCACGCGCAGCGCCACCGACGTCCGGAGCTGCCCTGGGCCGCTACCGTCCACAATGGAGTTGACCCGTCCCGGTTCATGCCCGGGATCAGCTCCGACGGGCCGGTGCTGTGGCTCGGCCGGTTCAATCCGGACAAGGGACCGGACCTGGCCATCGAGGCCTGCCGCCGGGCCGGCCTCCCGCTGATCCTCGCCGGCAAATGCAACGAGCCCAACGAAGTGCGGTACCTCGCTGAGACGATCCGACCCATGCTCGGCAGCGACGTGCACCTGGTGGTCAACGGCGACCGCCCGACCACCAACCGGCTGGTCTCGCAGGCCCGTTGCCTGCTGATGTCGATCCGTTGGCCGGAGCCCTTCGGCATGGTGATGATCGAGGCCATGGCGTCGGGCACCCCGGTCGTCGCGCTACGCCACGGTTCGGTCCCGGAGGTGGTGCGTGACGGGGTGACCGGCTTCATCTGTGACCACCCGGCCGAACTCCCCGATGCGCTGCACCGGGTGGATCAGCTCGACCCGGCCGACTGCGTCGCCTGCGTGCGCAACGCCTTCAGCGCCGAGCTGATGGCCAGCCGCTACGAGCAGGTGTACCGGCGGGCGATGGTCACCTTCAACCGCAACCGGGTCAGCCGCCCGAAGGTGGCCCTCGCCGCTCGACCGGTAGCGCTGCGCGCCGCACGGTTCTGATGAGTCGTGGGTGGCGGGCCGGCGGGGTGAAGCCACCCGGGCCGGCCCGCCATGCGGCTTGTGACCTGAGCCCACCGACCCCCTATCCGAGAAGAACCCTTCACCCCGCAGGACCCTCCATTCCGCCGGAACCCTCCATTCCGCAGGAGGCGCCATGAACCCCTATCCGGTCCAGGTACGCGCCCAACCCGACACTCCGGGTCGATGGCTGTGGCTGGTCAAGTGGCTGCTGCTGATCCCGCACTACATCGTGCTCGCGGTGCTGTGGCTCGCCTTCATCGCCCTCACGGTGATCGCCTACGTCACGGTGCTCTTCACCGGGGAGTACCCACGCGCCATCTTCGCCTTCAACGTCGGTGTACTGCGCTGGAACTGGCGGGTCGGGTACTACGGCTACCAGGTACTGGGCACCGACCGGTACCCACCGTTCAGCCTCGCCGAGGTTGACGGGTACCCGGCCGGGCTGCGCGTGCAGTACCCGCCACGGCTGCAGCGCTGGCGACCACTGGTCTCCTGGCTGCTCGCCCTGCCGCACCTGCTGATCCTGGCCGCGCTGGTCGGTGCCGGCAGCTGGCAACTGCGCCGCGGCGGCGGCACCGGCACCTCGACCCCGGCCGGACTGCTCCAGATCAGCCTGCTCATCGGTGCGGTGGCGCTGCTCGTCACCGGCCGCTATCCACGCGGCCTGTACGACCTGCTCGTCGGCATCGTGCGCTGGTCGCTACGGGTCACCGCCTATGTCGCTCTGCTCACCGCGGCGTACCCACCGTTCCGACTCGACCAGGGTATCCACGAGCCCGACGGCCCGGACGGCCCGGAAACCCCGCAGCCACCGCCGGCGGCGCCAGGCTGGCCGGGCGGCCCACCGGGCTGGGCGCCGGAGGAGGCGCCCGGCGGGGAGCGCCCGGCTGGCGGCGCCGCAGTGGCCGGCCGCGCCGTCGCTCTGGTCGCCGGGGTCGCGCTGCTGCTCGGCGGGGCCGGTACCGCCATCGGCGGGGTCGCGGTCCTCACGGTCAACAGCGGGCCGAACCTCGTCGGGCCGGGTTGGGGGCTACTCGCGACCAGCCTGCTGCCGTTGGGCGTCGGGCTCGCACTGACCTGGTTCGGCGCGGTGGGCCTGGGCCGCAACGCGCCCCCAGACGGCTGACCGGCTCGCGCGCCCGCATCACCTCAGGTCCCGCCCGCCCGGGCCGATCAGGAACCAGGCGGAGGGAGCGCGAAGCGCATGGGGCGGTGGCGGCTGGGTTTCCTCCTCGCCGGCGTGCTTTTACTCGTCGGCGGGTTCGCCGCGGGCGCCCAGGCTCAACGGGCGCACGGCGCCCTGGACCAGGCCCTGACTGTCGAGGCCCAGCAGCGCGAGGCGATCGTCGCCGACTACTTCAACCACGCCCGCGATACCGTGCTGCTCACCGCGCAGAACCCGGTCTTCGCCGAGTTCTACGCCACGCCGGGCGACCTGCACGACAAGATCGATCAGCAGCCGGAGCTGATGACCCAGGTCAACGGGGCCCTGTCCTACCTGGAGACGCTGTACCCGGGCCAGATCGGCGAGGCGTGTTTCATCGACAGATCCGGGGCCGAGATCGCCCGGGTGGTCTCCGGCCAGGTGGCCGCTCATCACACGCTCTCCCACGACGAGTCGGGAAACCCGTTCTTCGGCCCGACCTTCGCCCTGGCCGACGGCCAGGCCTTCCAGGCCCGCCCCTACATCTCTCCGGACACCCAGGAATGGGTCATCTCGAACTCGACCCCGATTCCACGGCTGGCCAACGGCCGGGCCATCGTGCACTTCGAGGTCACCGTGGAGAGCATGCGCCGGGCCGTAGCCCCGAGCGATCCGCGCTTCCGGGTGCGGATCGTCGACCTCGCCGGCGGCAACGTCGTGGTGGATTCGGCGGTACCGCAACGTATCGGCGCACCACTGGGCGGGTCTGCGCCGTCCTGGGTACCCAGCCTGCTCGCCCGGAGCCAGCCGTCCGGGCTGACCCGGGTGGGCGACCAGGAGATCGCGTACCAGCGCCTGACCCGAGGCACCGTGGGGTCGACCGGGAGGCCGGCCACCAATGCCAACGACTGGATGATCGTGGTCTCGACCGACCCGCCGCCGCTGGCCTGGTCCGGCCAGCTCGACGTGGGGCCACTCGCCGTGGCGATGGCCGGCCTGATCTGCCTGCTCCTCGCCTCGACCAGCTACCGCCAGCACCAACAACTGCTGGCCAGCCGGGCCGGTACCGACGACCTCACCGGCCTGGCCAACCGGGCCCGCTTCCACGACAGACTGGCGGCCGCTCTTCCGGCCACTCCCCACGGACCGGTCACCCTGCTACTGCTTGACCTCGACCGGTTCAAAGCCGTCAACGACCCCCTCGGCCATCCCGCCGGCGACCGGCTCCTGGTCGAGGTGGCCCAGCGGCTGCGCGATACCGTCGACTCCGCCCACCTGGTGGCCCGGCTCGGCGGTGACGAGTTCGCGGTACTGGTCCGGCACGCCGCTGACGCCGACGACGCCACCGACCCGGAGCAGTTGGCCCGCCGGCTGCGGGATGCGATCCGCTGCACCGTTCTGCTCGACGGGACCGCGGTGACCATCAATGCCAGTATCGGTATCGCCACCGCTCCGGTGCACGCGGCGACCCCCGCCCGGATGCTCGCCTGCGCCGACGTCGCGATGTACCACGCCAAGCGCACCGGTACCGGGTTCAGCACGTACTCGCCCGATCAGGACACCGACAGCGCCGAAAACCTCAGCATGGAGGCGGCCCTGCTGGCGGCCCTGGAGTACGACCAGATCCTGTTGTACTACCAGCCCATCCTCGGCGTCGACAGCGGCGAGGTGACCGGCGTCGAGGCGCTCGTCCGCTGGCGCCACCCGGAACTCGGGGTGATCCTGCCGGCGGAGTTCCTGCCGATCGCCGAGTTCACCGGTCTGATCCATCCGCTCACCCGGCACATCCTTCGCCTGGCCCTCGAACAGACGGCCCAGTGGTGGACCGATGGGCTCGCGGTCCGGGTATCGGTCAACCTCTCCCCCGCCAACTGCACCGACCCGCGGCTGCCCGACGAGCTCGCCGAGCTGTTGGCCCACCACAGCCTGCCGGCCAGCGCCATCAAGCTGGAAATCACCGAACACGCGGCGCTCAACGACGAGGCGCACCCGGTCATCACCCGGCTGCACAGCCTCGGCGTGGGCCTCGTCCTGGATGACTTCGGCACCGGCTACTCCAGCCTGTCGCACCTCAAGAATCTCCCGGTCGACGAGGTGAAGATCGACCAGAGCTTCGTGCGGGCGATCCTGGACGACCCGACCAACAGCATCATCGTCCGCGCCACCGCCACCATGGCCCACGGCCTGGGCCGCAGCGTGACCGCCGAAGGCATCGAGGATGAGTTGACCCTCAACCTGTTGCGGGCGCTGGGGGTCGACCGGGTACAGGGTCACTACATCGCGCAACCCCAGCCGGCCGACGCGTTGACCGGTTGGCTGCGCGAGCACCGCCTGGGGCGCGGCCAGCGCCTCGGGCGCGGCAAGGCCGGCGAGTTCGGCGGGGCCGCCCGCGGGGAGTTCGGCGGTGCCCCGCGCGGCGAGCTCGCCAGCACCCCGAGCACTGACCTCGGCGATGCGGAGGACGCCCCGAGCACTGACCTCGGCGACGCGGAGGACGCCCCGGAAACCTCCGGATTGCCCCAGCCAACTTCGGGATTCCCGGCGTAGCCGCACCGACATAGGCTCGCGTCATGGGTACGCCGCGGGCCAGCCGGCCGTTCATGCCGGGGTACGGGCTCCTCGGGCCGACGCAGGGCAGTGGACTGCTGCCGTGGTCGTGGGCGGAGCAGCAGCTGTCCGGCTCGCGCAACTACTGGGTCACCACGGTCCGGCCGGACGGCGCCCCACACATGATGCCGGTCTGGGCCGTCTGGCATGAACAGGCGCTCTGGTTCTCCAGCAGCCTGGGCTCGCGCAAGGTGCGCAACCTGCGGGCCAACCCGCGAGTCGTGATGGCGACCGAACGGGCCACCGAGCCGGTGGTGGTGGAAGGGATGGCCGAGGTGGTCACCGACCGCACCGCGATCGCAGAGTTCCTCGACCGGACCAACGCCAAGTACTCCACCGCGATCGGCCTCGACTTCCTCGACCCCGCCGTCAACGCCACAGTCCGGCTGCGCCCCAGCTGGGCCTTCGCGTTGCGCGAAGAGGACTTCACCGGCTCCCCCACCCGGTGGACCTTTCCGTCCTGAGCGCAGACTTGCCCGTCCACAATGGACACCACGGCCGACCGACCGCGCCTCAAGACAGCCTCAAATAGTGCGCGATTCGTCACGCGACCGAATCTCAGGTGTTCGTCAAGAAGCCCGCTTGTGAGGTCCACCACGCCTTTCGGCTCCCTACGGTCGGTCCACCACGGTCGGCGTGGGAACGGTTGCGCACCACGCCGGCCGTGTCAAAGGGAACCAGCCATGACAGGCAATGAAGGGCGGAGTTCATGAAGACCCGGTTACTGGCCGGCACGGCGGTGGCAGCGATGCTGCTCGTCGCCGCCGGCTGTGGCTCCAAGAAGCCCGCAGAGGTCGTGATCCCCGACGGCGGCACGCTCAAGTTTGGTGCGTCACTGGCCCTGACCGGTGCGACGGCCAAGGAGGGCGGCCTCACCAAGGAGGGCTACGACCTCTGCAAGAAGATCGTCAACTCCAAAGGCGGCATCGTCGCCGGCGACAAGAGGTACACCCTGGACATCGACTACCAGGACGACACCTCCAAGGCCGACGTCTCGGCCCAGCTCGTGGACAAGTACAACGACCAGGGCGTCAAGCTGATCCTCGGTCCGTACGGCTCGGGCCCCACCGAGGCGGTCGCCGCGGTGATCGAGCGCAACAACCAGGTCATGTCCGACAGCGCCGGTGCTGACGACAAGATCTTCGCGAAGGGCTACAAGCGCTCGTTCGCGGTGCTGTCGCCGGCTTCCGCCTACGTCGCGAGCATGGTGCAGGCCATCAATGACCTGGTCCCGGCGGCCCAGAAGCCGAAGACGATCGCCTTCATCTCCGCCGACGACGGATTCTCCAAGACCGCCACCACGGCCGGCATCGCCAAGGCCAGGGCGCTCGGCTTCGAGGTCGTCGCCGAGGAGTACGTACCGAACGGGACCACCGACGTCTCGGCGGCCCTGACGAAGATCAAGCCCAAGAACCCGGACGTCATCATCGGCTCGGTGCACCTCGCCGAGGGCGTCGCCATCATCAAGCAGTCCAAGGAACTGGGCGTGACGCCGTCCGGCGGCTTCGCCGAGACCGTGGCCCCGCCGATCCCGGACTTCGTCAAGACGCTCGCCGGCTCGGCTGACGGCGTCCTGGGCTCCACCCAGTGGACGCCGAAGACGGCCGGCTCCGACAAGTACTTCGGTACCGCCGCGGACTACAACAAGCTGTTCAAGTCCGAGTACGGCGACCGCGACCCGGCGTACCAGAACGCGCAGGCGACCGCGGGCTGCCTGGCCCTGGTGCTGGCGGTGGAGAAGGCCGGCTCGATCGAGGCGGACAAGGTGCGCGACGCGATGGCGACGCTGGACACCCCGTCCTTCTTCGGCCAGATCAAGTTCGACGACACCGGCAAGAACGTCACCAAGCAGATGGGCGTCATCCAGATCCAGAACGGCAAGGTCGTGTCGGTCTGGCCGAAGGAGGCCGCCGAAGCACCGCTGAAGTGGCCCGCAACCGTCAAGTAAGTCAAGGGGAGACCACGTCATGACCCTCAATTCGTTCCTGCAAGCCACGTTATATGGCCTGCTCCAGGGCGGGCTGCTCGCGCTGGTTGCGGTCGGCTTCTCCCTCGTGTGGGGGGTGATGAACGTGGTCAACCTGTCCCATGGAGCTCTCGTGTTAGCTGGGGCGTACATCGCGCTCCAGCTACACGAGAGGTTCCACCTCGACCCGTTCCTCGCCATGGTGCCGGCAGCGGCGGTGCTCTTCGTCATCGGCTACCTGATCCAGCGGTACCTGGTGAACCTGGTCATCAACGGACCACTGTTCATCACCCTGCTGCTCACCTTCGGGATCGAACTGATCCTGGTGAACGCGCTGCAGCAGGCGTTCACCGCGGACGACCAGTCGATCACGACGAGCTACGCCCAGAACTCGTTCGTCCTTCCCGGCGACGTCCGGATCCCGTACGGCCGCCTCATCGCCGCGCTGCTCGCGGTGGCCTTCACTGTCGTGCTGGTGTACGTGATGAAGCGGACCCGTACCGGCCTGTCGATCCTCGCCACCGGCATGGACCGCGGGGCGGCCCGGCTGATGGGCATCAAGGCGCGGCACATCTATGCCCTGACGTTCGGCATCGCCGCGGCGATGGCCGGAGCGGCCGGAGCGGCGTACGGCGCGGTGACCACGTTCTCACCCGCCAGCGCCACCCGGCTCACCCTGTTCAGCTTCATCGCGGCGGTGCTCGGCGGGCTCGGCAACATGTGGGGTGCGCTCTACGGCGGGCTCGTCCTCGGGCTGGTCACGAGCATCGGTGGTCAACTATTGCCCGGCACCATGGTCTACGCGGTGGCGTTCGGGGTCCTGGTCCTGGTGCTCGCGATCCGGCCAGAAGGTATTGCTGGCAAGGCCTTCTACGCCAGCAAACTGGAGGTCTGACCACCATGTCCACTGTAGAGACGAGGACCCAGGTGACGGGTCCGGGGGAAGCGTCGACTCCGGTCACCGCCGGGGTGCCGCTGTGGCGACGCCTGGCACCGTGGGCGCTGCTGGCCGGCGGGCTCGGCTTCGGGATCTACCTGCAGACGCTGCTGATCCCCTCCGAGGAGCGCCTGGCCGGCACCGTGCTGATGTACGTCGCGCTCGCCTCGGCCTGGAACCTCATCGGCGGCTTCACCGGCTACGCCTGCTTCGGCCAGGTCGGCTTCTTCGGCCTCGGCGGGTACCTCACCGCGCTCCTCATGTACTGGCTGCACTGGTCCTTCTGGATCTCGATGCCGCTCTCCGGCGTGATCGCGGGCCTCTTCGCGGCGCTCGTCGGGGCACCGCTGCTCCGGCTGAAGGGGCACTACTTCGCGGTGGCGACCCTGGGCGTCGCGGAGGGGGTACGCGAGCTCATCGCCAACCTGCCCAAGCTCACCGGCGGCAACGGCGGCATCAGCATCCCGGTCAGCGGCAAGGACGCGCCCACCCTGTGGAGCAGCCTCGGCAACGACGGCTTCTACCTGTTGTTCCTCTTCATCGCCGCGGCGACGGTGGCGGTCGCCATCTTCGTCTCGACCTCGCGCAGCGGGTACGCACTGCGGGCGATCCACCAGGACGAGGACGCCGCGGCCGCGATGGGGATCAACACCACCCGGGCCAAGACGCTGGCGTTCGCGGTTTCGGCGGCGCTCACCGGCTCGGTCGGCTCCGCGTACGCCTTCCAGCAGATCCGGATCGACCCGGGACCGATGTTCCTGGTGGGGATCACGGTGCTGATGGTGGTCATGGTGGTGATCGGCGGGAGCGGCTCGGTCGCCGGACCGGTCGTCGGCGCGATCGCCATCGCGTTCATGTCGGAGTGGCTGCGCGACCGCTACTCGATCTACCAACCGTTCATTCTCGGCGGGATCATCATCGTGGCCGTGATCCTGCTCCCGCAGGGCTTCGTCAACTACCTGCGGGACGCGATCAGGACCAGGCAGTTCTCGCTCCTGGACAACGTAAGGCGGTACCGGCTGTGAGTACCAGCGCACCCATCCTGCAGGCCCGTGGCCTGGGCAAGCGCTTCGGCGGCCTGCAAGCGGTGAACAACGTCGACCTGGAGCTGCGCCCCGGGCACCTGCTCGGCGTCATCGGCCCCAACGGCGCCGGCAAGTCCACCATGATCAATCTGCTCACCGGGCACATCCGCCCGAGCGCGGGCACGGTCCTGGTCGACGGCAGGGATGTCACCGGCGCGAAGCCATGGAGACTGGCGCACGCCGGAATCGCCCGTACCTTCCAGATCGTCAAGCCTTTCCGGGGCATGACGGTGACCGACAACGTCGCGGTGGCCGCGCTCTACAGCGCCAGGGTCAACGGGGCCCGGCACAGCGTCGCCGCGGCCCGCCGGGCCGCCCTGGAGTGCCTGGACCGGGTGGGTCTGGGCGGCAAGGGCGAGCTGGCTCCGGCCGAACTGTCCACTGCCGACGCCCGTCGGCTGGAGCTGGCCAAGGGGCTCGCCCTGCGGCCCCGGGTGCTGATGCTCGACGAGGTGCTCGCCGGGCTGCGCCCCGGCGAGATCGACCCGGCCCTGCAGTTGATCGACTCGCTACGCCGGGACGGACTCGCCCTGATGATGGTCGAGCACGTCATCCACGCCATCACCGCGGTCGCCGACGACGTGCTCGTGCTGTACCACGGCGAGGTCCTCACCGTGGGCAAGCCGGCGGAGGTGCTGTCGGACAGCCGGGTCATCGAGGCGTACCTCGGCAGCCGGTTCGCAGCGCGGGCCGCCGCGAACGCCGCGGCCACCGGCGGTGGCGCAGCAACGGGCGGTGGCGCAGCAACGGCGGTCATCGACCGCGACGAGACCGAGAGGAGCCCGTCATGACCTTCGTCCTCGACGGCATCAACGCCGGATACGGCCGGGTGCAGGTGCTGCACGACGTTTCTTTGACCGTGGACCCCGGCGAGATCGTGGCATTGATCGGGCCCAACGGAGCCGGAAAGTCCACCCTGCTGCGGGCCGCCACCGGCATGATCTCCACCCGGCAGGGCGCGATCCGGCTCAACGGCCGGGAACTCACCGGCGCCTCGATCGAGGCCATCGCCCGGGCCGGAGTGGCCCACGTCCCCGAGGGGCGGCGGCTCTTCCCGGGCCTGACCGTCCGGGACAACCTGCGGCTGGGCGGGTACCGGTCGAAGAACGGGGACCTGGAGGCGGTACTCGCGCTCTTCCCCCGGCTGGGTGAACGGCTGAACCAGGTGGCCGGCTCGATGTCCGGTGGCGAACAGCAGATGTGCGCGATCGGCCGGGCGTTGATGAGCCAGCCGGACTTCCTGCTCATCGACGAGCTGTCGCTGGGGCTCGCCCCGCTGATCGTCGAGGAGATCATGTCCCGGCTCGGTACGGTCGCCGCCGCCGGGACCGGGGTACTGCTGGTCGAACAGGACGCCGGGCACGCGTTGGAGGTGGCCGGTCGGGCGTACGTGCTGGAGAACGGCGCCGTCGCGCTCTGCGGACAGGCTGCCGAGCTGGCGGACGACCCGCGGGTACGCGCCGCCTATCTCGGGGTGTAGTGGTTGTTGAGCAGGATTTGCATTGTCATCCGACCAGTTCGCTCCGGCTACGGCCCTATCCTTCGTTCATGCGGGTACTACTGGTGGAGGATGACGTGCGGGTGGCCGCTGCGTTGGAGACCGCGCTACGCCGGCGGGGTCACGACGTGGCGCGGGCCACCACCGCAGCCGAGGCGCTCGCCGCCGCCCCCGCCGACCTGGTCCTGCTGGACCTGGGCCTGCCCGACCGGGACGGGCTGGAGGTCTGCCGGGAGCTGCGCAGCCGGGGCGACGTCGCGATCATCGCGGTGACCGCCCGGGGCGAGGAGCGCGACCGGGTGGTGGGGCTGCGGCGCGGCGCCGACGACTACGTCGTCAAGCCGTTCGGCATGGCCGAGCTGCAGGCCCGCATCGATGCGGTGATGCGGCGGACCGCCCGCTCCGCGCAGCGCCAACCGGTGGTGCAGGTGGGCCCGATCACGGTGGACCTGGACGCCCGGAAGGTCGAGGTGGAGGATCGCGAGGTGGCGCTCACCCGCAAGGAGTTCGACCTGCTCGCCGCGCTCGCCCGGCGTCCGGGCGCCGTGGTCACCCGCGAGCAACTGCTCGCCGACGTGTGGCAGACGACCTGGCTGGGCAGCCCGCACACGGTCGAGGTGCACGTGGCCTCGTTACGGGCCAAGCTCGGCACGCCGACCATGGTGCAGACCGTGCGTGGCGTCGGGTACCGGCTGCGGGTCGACTGAACCATGCGGGAGGACCCATGCGGCGTCGGCTCGTCACGACGTACCTCTTCCTGCTGACACTGGTGCTGCTCGCGCTGGAGCTTCCGCTGGCGTCGACGGCTGCGGCGCGCGGCACCGAGGAGATGGTGCTGGACCGGCTCATCGACGCCAATCAGATCGCCTCGGTGGCCGATCCGGCGCTGCGCACCGGCGAGAAGGTGGATCTCACCCACTGGCTGGCCCGCTACCAACAGCTGTACGGCATCAGCGCGGCGGTGGCCGACCGGGACGGCACCTTCACCGTGGTCGCCGGCGAGGAGTCCGCGTTCCGGGCGGCACCGGTCCAGGCCCGGTTACGCCAGGCCCTCGCGGGTGAGCGGGTCGGCGGCGACCGGGTCGTCTGGCCGTGGGAAAGCGACGCGCTGACCATCGCGGTACCGGTCACCAGCAACGGCGAGGGGATCGGCGCAGTCGTCACGCTGTCGCCGACGGATCGGCTGCGCGGCGCGGAACTGCGCTCCTGGGGTCTCGGGTTGGTCGCCGGGTTCGCCGCGCTCGCCGCCTTCGTGGCGGTGGCCCTGGCACTGGCACGCTGGATCGTGCGCCCGGTGGCCGAACTGGACGACACCGCACACCGGGTCGCCGGGGGCGCGCTGGACGCGCGGGTACCCGCCGGTCTCGGCCCGCCCGAGCTGCGCCAGCTGGCCCGGTCGTTCAATGAGATGGCCGACAATGTCGCCGACGCGCTGGCCCGCCAGCGGGCCTTCGTCTCCCAGGCCAGCCACCAGCTGCGCAACCCGCTGACCTCGCTACGGATCCGGGTCGACAACCTCGCCGAGTACCTCGAGCCGACCGGCCTTGCCGAGCACCGGCTGACCCTGGAGGAGACCGACCGGCTCGGGCTCATCCTGGACGGGCTACTCGCGCTGGCCCGCGCCGAACGCGGCCGGCACCAGACCGCCCCGGTCGACGCGGCAGCGGTTGCCGACTCACGGGTGGCCGCCTGGCAGCCGCTGGCCGAGCTGCGCGGCATCACGCTACGCCGGATCGGGGCACCCGCCGCGCTGGCCGTGACCGTGGACACCGCGGTCGATCAGGCGATCGACACCTTGGTGGACAACGCGTTGAAGTTCGCCGGGCCGGGCGCCACGGTCCTGGTGGACGTCCGATTCGCCGAGTCCGCAACGGGCTCCACTGTGGACATCCATGTGGTCGACGACGGGCCGGGCCTGTCCGACGAGGGCCGCCGCCGCGCCACCGAGCGCTTCTGGCGGGCACCCGGTACCCAGAATCTCGACGGCGCCGGGCTCGGCCTGCCGATCGCCGCGGTGCTCATCGAAGCCTCCGGCGGCGAACTCACACTCCTGCCGGCACACCCGCACGGACTGCACGCGCACGTGTCGTTCCCGGCGGCTTCCCTCCTGGCGGCTCAGCTGCTGACGCCGTAGACAACCCGCGGCTCGTAGCGCGAGAGGGGCCCGCTCACGAGGAGCGGGAAGACCGGCGGGTGGCGTGACGGGGCCGCCCAGGTCGCCATTGCCGCAACGGAGCCCGCTCACGAGGAGTGGGAAGACTCGCCCCACCGGGCCAGGCCCCGCTCACCGTGTGCGCGCCGCAACGGAGCCCGCTCGCGAGGAGCGGGAAGACGGGCCAGTGCGGCGATGGAAGCCGAGATCGAGGCGCCGCCGCAACGGAGCCCGCTCACGAGGAGCGGGAAGACGCGGTGGCGCAGAACGGTGCGATCGTTCGCGGGACACCGCCGCAACGGAGCCCGCTCACGAGGAGCGGGAAGACGTGGGATGGGTGGCGCCGTTGCTGGGGGCGACCACGACGCCGCAACGGAGCCCGCTCACGAGGAGCGGGAAGACGAACGTGCCGTTGAGGCCGGAGGGCGTGAACCCGGCGCCGCAACGGAGCCCGCTCACGAGGAGCGGGAAGACGGGTGGCCGCCGGGGCGAGGCTGGCGCCGGGCGGTGCGCCGCAACGGAGCCCGCTCACGAGGAGCGGGAAGACGACGCGACCGGTGGCGGTGACCAGACGGCGAGGTGCCCGCCGCAACGGAGCCCGCTCACGAGGAGCGGGAAGACCCGCCTGTCCGACCCGCTCGACCCAGTCACCAAGGCCATGCCGCAACGGAGCCCGCTCACGAGGAGCGGGAAGACTCGTCGTCGCGGTGTTCCACCCGTCGGTCACGACCGCGCCGCAACGGAGCCCGCTCACGAGGAGCGGGAAGACGGGCGACGGGCGACGGGCGACGGGCACGATCCGCCAGACCCCGGCCCGTGTGCCGCAACGGAGCCCGCTCACGAGGAGCGGGAAGACGTGATCAGCCTGCGACGCAGATCCGCCAGGTCCCGCTGCCGCAACGGAGCCCGCTCACGAGGAGCGGGAAGACGCAGCCGGCGCTGACCCGCCGCTACCTGGGCCAGGCCGCCGCAACGGAGCCCGCTCACGAGGAGCGGGAAGACGGCGAGGACCCCCGCCCCCTGGACCCGGCAACCCTGGCCGCAACGGAGCCCGCTCACGAGGAGCGGGAAGACGACAGCGTGCAGGCCTACATGAAGCGCCACACGGTTGCCGCAACGGAGCCCGCTCACGAGGAGCGGGAAGACGTTGCGGGAACAGCGTTGAAGGCGTCGCAGCTGAACACGCCGCAACGGAGCCCGCTCACGAGGAGCGGGAAGACGAGTTCTGCCACGGCCGTGTCCACGTCCAGTTGCGTGCCGCAACGGAGCCCGCTCACGAGGAGCGGGAAGACCTCGGCGGGGTACGAACGGCTGAGGTGGTCGTTGACGCCGCAACGGAGCCCGCTCACGAGGAGCGGGAAGACGGCTCTACGTCGTCGTCGAAGAGTGGAATGCGGTGAGCGCGCCGCAACGGAGCCCGCTCACGAGGAGCGGGAAGACCATGACGCGCTCGGCTACGTCGTGCCCAAGGGGTACGCCGCAACGGAGCCCGCTCACGAGGAGCGGGAAGACGGGGTCGGGGAAAACACACCTCACGTACGAGCTGCTCGCCGCAACGGAGCCCGCTCACGAGGAGCGGGAAGACC